>SMTZ1_10002417_pt1 | contig 19067 bp, 16 predicted proteins | sample DeeMarSWOR136_30_FD_25667 | JGI IMG/M metagenome (IMG submission 25667)
GCTGCTGCCTCCCGTAGGAGTCTGGGCCGTGTCTCAGTCCCAGTGTGGCTGACCATCCTCTCAGACCAGCTACCGATCATCGCCTTGGTAGGCCGTTACCCCACCAACTAGCTAATCAGCCGCAAGCCCCTCCCCGAGCGCCCGAAGGCTTTCTTGATGGGGCCAGCACCCCATCACCACATACGGTATTAGCTCCAATTTCTCAGAGTTATCCCATACTTGGGGGCAGGTTACTTACGTGTTACTCACCCGTTTGCCACTATTCTCTATTCCGAAAAACAGAGAACCGTTCGACTTGCATGCATAAAGCACGCCGCCAGCATCAAACTCTCCATGCAAAGTTTTTCTCTAATTCAGGCCTTCCTTCCGCTATCCAGTTGTTAAGGTGCTGTGCTGTTAAGCAACTAACTATAGTATCATAGCCACCTGACTATGTCAAGAAAAATACCCCTCTTTTCAGCCTGATATTACTACATTATGTCTACCAATCTTTGCCCTGTCAACGGGGTACGTCCACAAGACTGCTTGCACTGGCTGCCGATGTCTTTCAGGACTGCGGCTGCTTTCCTCTGGACCGCTCCCGCAGCGCATCGAGGTTATGGACACTCTGGGTGCGGCCTACACGCCCCAGGGCATTAAGCTGACGATGGTAGGTAAACACAGCCCCTCTGCTCAATATCTCGGCATGGGTATTGAGGGCCTCCTTCATTATCATCATGCCATCCGGCGGCACTTCTGCCATAGCCTGTGCCCACTGCCACACCTCTTCCTCCAGCTTATCCACTGGCACCGCCTTGTTCACCAGGCCAATACGCTCCGCCTCTTTCCCGTCAACAAACCGCCGCGTCATGAACAGCTCCTTCGTCTTACGCAGACCCAGGAATGTCACCCACAGAGGCATGCTGTCAACTCCGCCGCTTAGCGTGGCCGGATGCCCAAAGATGGCATCTTCCGCAGCAATAGCAACATCACACAGCATCTCCAGATAGCATCCGGCTGCCAGGCAGTAGCCATGCACCTGAGCAATGACCGGCTTGGTCAGGTTCATTATCTTTAGATATCGCTCGCTGATACCGCGTAAAGTCTTAAGAGCATTCCCCGTGGTCCAGCTGTCATAGCCTTCGGGTATGCTGACATAGTAGCTCTCTCTAAGGTCCCACCCACTGCAGAAAGACGCACCGGCACCACACAGAATAACGACCCTAGCCTCAGGGTCACTATCTGCATGGTCAAAGGCAGCACTCAGATCGTCCCACAGGGCATGATTGAGCGCATTCCTCTTGTCGGGTCGGTTCATAATGATTTTAGCGATGTTGTCCTTGACCTCATAGATAACCGTCTCCAAATTCATAACTATTCCTCCTGTTGTGATTGCCCGATTGAATCATCGCGGGCTGGTGCACCCCATGATACTGCAAAATCCTCCCGCCTACAAGAAATATTATTGAGGCGAGAGTAATTCATGTGGGACCACGCCCCCTTTTGTTGGTGAAGGCCCCATCCCCTGCCCGCCGTCCCTTTAGGACTATGGCAGGCGGGCCTGCATCCCCTTCCCCTCTGGGGAAGGGGAAGATTATAGTAATAGGGGCTGCGCCCCTCTTTAACTCCCCTCTCTCGTTACGCGCGAAAGCCATCTGCCCAAGAAATCATCCTGCAGCCCATAGTTTACACCAGTCTATAAGGTGTAAGTAACCCCTGCAAAAAACGCGCCCCACACCGTTTTGGGGTGTTCGAGGGGTGAAACCCCTCGAAGCGGGGGATTCTAAGGGGGTGCCCCCCTTGGTTTTCATCATTCATAAGGAAAATCGCACAAGAACCACGAGAAGGTTGCTGAAATCAGTATCACTGTCCATCAGAACCAGCTCAGAGGTAATGCTGAGGCGTGACTTATTTTACTTCCAGAATCGGGCATAGTAAAATGAATTAAAGGAGACATTTCAATAATCTGGAGGAGTGGTGAAGAGGCAATGGTAAAGACAACAAATGTAAAGACTATCGGCAAGCTGAAAGCCGCCGGCTACAAACCGGTCTCAATCAAAGAGGAATTGAGGCATAACCTGTTAGAAGCCCTGAGGAAGAAAAAGAACATTTTCCCCGGAATAATCGGCTATGATGACACCGTGATTCCCCAGATTGAGAACGCCATTATCTCGGGCCAGGATATTATCTTCCTGGGTGAGCGTGGACAGGCGAAGTCGAGGCTAATGAGACAGCTGGTCTCCCTGCTTGACGAGGAGGTGCCGGTCATACAGGGCTGTGAGATAAATGACGACCCCTTAAGGCCAATATGCCGCTATTGCCGTGACAGGGTGGCCGAGGAAGGCGACGACACGCCGATTGAGTGGCTGCCGCGAGAGGAACGCTACGGCGAGAAGCTGGCCACGCCGGATATTTCGATTGCCGATTTAATTGGTGACGTTGACCCCATCAAGGTTGCCGAGGGACGGTACCTGTCCGATGAGCTGGCGATACACTACGGCCTGATACCCCGGACTAATCGGGGTATCTTCTGCATCAACGAGCTGCCGGACCTGGCCGAGCGCCTGCAGGTAGGGCTCTTCAACCTGATGGAGGAAAGGGATATCCAGATACGGGGCTACCGCATCAGGCTCCCCCTCGATATCTTCCTCGTGGCCAGTGCCAATCCAGAGGACTATACCAATCGTGGGCGGATAATTACCCCGCTGAAGGACAGGTTTGGTGCCCAGGCAAGGACCCACTATCCGACCACCATCGGGCAAGAGGTCACCATCATGGATATGGAGCGACGGCATTTTGACAATGGTCAGATTGAGAGCCATGTGCCTGATTTCATGAAGGAGATTATCGCCGAGATAACCCATCTCGGCAGGAAGAGCCCTGATATTAATCAGCGCTCCGGGGTAAGTGTCCGCATATCCATCGCCAATTACGAGACAATACTCAGTAACGCCATCCGGCGGGCGGTGATACTCGGTGAGAAACTGGCAGTGCCCCGGATTACCGACCTCCCTCACATTCATTCATCAACAGCTTCCAAGATAGAGATGGAGGGGTTTGAAGAGGCCAGAGAAGACAAGATTATCAATGACCTGACAAGGAAAGCAACCCTTAATGTCTTCAATCGACATTACCGGGTACATGACCTGGAGACGCTGATTGCCCAGTTCTCTGAGGGATTCAGCGTGGAGGTCTTCGACATGATGCCCGCCAAGGCCTATGTCCGCAACACCAAAGAGGTTATTGGCCTGCTGGAGGCTGTCAAGAAGGTCTGCGATTCCGAACGACCAGAGATGATAGCCTCGGCGGCGGAGTTTGTCCTTGAAGGCCTGCACCTGAACAAGCGGCTCAATAAGGCAAAACAGGAAGGCAAGACCATATACCGGAGCTAGCATGAGCATATATCGTTACTCGGAATGGGACGGCACCCAAAACCTGTTCGACCTTGACAAAGACGAGCTAATGGACGAGCTCGCCCGTAACCTCATGTACGACGGGAATATGTCATACTCGCTCTGGAAGATGCAGCGACAGGGCATGCGGGACAGCCAGGGAAGGCGGTTGCCGGGCCTCCAGGACTTGCTTCAGCGACTGCGCCAGCGGAGGCAGGGCCAGCTCGATAAATACAATATTAGCTCGGTGATGGACGAGATAAAGAAAAAGCTGGAAGACATCGTAAAGACCGAGCGTGAGGGAATCCAGAAGAGACTGGATGAAGCCAGGCAAAAAGCCGAAGAAGCCCGCCAGAAAGCCGAAGGGGATGCCGAAGGTCTGGGCAGCGAAGTGCAGGACAGGCTGCTCAAAAAGATTGAGGACATTGCTGCCCAGAACCTGGAAACATTGGGCAACCTCCCCAGGGACGTCGGCGGGCAGGTCAAGGAACTCACCAATTACGACTTCATGGATGCGGACGCGCAGCAGAAGTTCCAGGAATTGATGGAAATGTTAAAGCAACAGGCAATGCAATCGTACGCCCGTGACCTGACCGAGCAAATAAAGGACATGTCACCCGAGTCGTTGGCGGCCATGCGCCACCTGATTGAGGCCATAAACCAGATGCTGGAACAGCGCATGAGGGGTGAGGAGCCAGACTTTGAGAAGTTCATGGAGCAGTTCGGTGATTTCTTTGGCCCGGAGCCGCCGCAGAGCCTGGATGAACTGATAGAGCGCCTCCAACAGCAAATGGCTCAGGCGCAATCTTTGCTTGATAGCCTGTCACAGAAAGACCGGGAATCACTGGACAATCTGCTACGGTCAATGCTGGATGAGGCTACGCAGTACGAGCTGGCCAAGCTGAGCGCCAATTTAGAAACACTGTTTCCCAGTGACCACCTGCGACGGCGTTACAACTTTGCCGGTGAGGAGTCCATCTCCTATAACGAAGCTCTTAAGCTTATGGAAATGCTCCAGCAGATGGACGGCCTGGAGTCGCGACTCAGGGAGTCGCAGTTCAGCCGTTCGCTGGATGACATCGACGAGAACCAGGTCAGGGAGATACTGGGCGAGGATGCGGCCGAGGACCTGGAGAGGCTGCGCAATATCACCCGTGTCCTTGAGGAGGCAGGCTATATCCAGCGTAAGGGTAGAGGCTACGAACTGACACCACGCGGCATGCGGAAGATTGGGCAGAAGGCTCTGAAGGATGTCTTCTCGCAGCTAAGGAAAGACCATCTGGGACTGCACCGGTTGAATCGCACCGGCACAGGTACCGAACTGATTGAGGAGACCAAGCCGTATGAGTTCGGTGACTCGTTTCACTTGCACCTGCAGAAGACCATCATGAACGCCATGTACCGTGAACGGCAGACTCCGCCGGTAAAGCTCATCACAGATGATTTCGAAATATTCCAGTCTGAAGAGATGACACGGTCAGCGACAGTGCTGATGCTGGACTTAAGCCTGTCGATGCCGATGCGTGGTAATTTCCAGGCAGCCAAGCAGATGGCCATCGCCCTTGACGGGCTTATCCGGTCGCAGTATCCACGTGACACGCTGCATATTATCGGCTTCTCCAGCTACGCCCGATTGTTGAAAAAGGACGACCTACCGTATATGGGCTGGGACGAGTTCGACCCGTACACCAACATCCAGCAGGGCCTCCAGATGGCAAGGAAACTGCTATCTAAAGAAAGATGCAATAACAAACAGATACTGCTGGTATCGGACGGTGAGCCTACCGCCCACATTGAGAACGGACAAATCTACTTCCAGTATCCACCCAGTCTCCGTACAGTGCAGCTAACCCTTAGAGAAGTGAAGTATTGTACCAAGCAGGATATAGTGATTAATACCTTCATGCTTGGAGAGGGCCAGTTCCTCAATGCCTTTATTACCCAGATGGCCAGAGTGAACAAAGGACGGGTATTCTTCACCAGCGCTGAGACACTGGGTGAATACATACTGGTGGACTACATGGCCAATAAGAGTAGCCGGCTACACTAGGAGTAGCATAGGCTGCTGATTTCACCCGGTGCCGGTGTCTTTGTGCATGTAGTAGTCGAGTACCTTACGCGCCGCATTGGCAGCACGACCAATGGTCGGATAGAAGGGGATTCCGGCAGCAATTAGGTTAGTCCTCACATCACTGATAAGCCTCCCACTCCAGTCGCCGTACTCATCACTCCCGGAGCAGTCATCACCAATCACCGCCAGTAGTGGTTTGAGCTTTTCCTCTTTCAACCGCCGATAGCCCTCAACGGTCATCTTGAGTCGCTCGCTAACACCATCCTGCAGTGAGAGCGTCAGCATCACGCTCTCGTTGATGAGCCCAATTAGCAGGTCAAAATTCTCGTTGAGGGCCATCAACCGCAGCATATCCAGAATATCAACCCCGAAACCACCAATGATAGAGGCATCCACTGGATTTCCAATCCAGTCCCATATCTCGACCCCCCTGTCTTTCAGCTCATGGCGGATTTCTGCTGGCAACGGGACAATCTCGAGACCCGCTTCTTCACACTCATCGGCAGAGAGGACGCTAGGGCCACCACCGCCACCAGCAATACCTACCCTCGGGCCCTTGAGTGGTGGAAGAAGGCAGAAGGATATTGCCAGGTCAGCCACCTCATCAAGATTGACTGCTGGAACCGCCCCTGTCTGGGCGACCAAAGCTTCCCAGGCACTCATCGAGCCAGCCAGAGAAGCCGTGTGTGAAGCAGTTGACCTTGTCCCAGCCTCTCCCCGACCGCCTTTAACAATAATGACTGGCTTTTGTAATGCCACCCGGCGTAGCATATCAAAGAACTTCCGACCATCCCTCGGTCCTTCGATGTATATTACAATAACGCTGGTTTCCGGGTCCCAGGCGAAGTATTCCAGATAATCGCACTCATTAAGGTCAAGGGCATTGCCATAGCTTATAACCTTGCTGAAGCGAATACCACGTCTGGCTGCCTGCCTTACAAAACCTGAAGCACCCCCGCCGGTCTGGGATAGCATCCCTACCGGCCCCGGTTCCTTAGCCAGGTCATAACCAAAAGAAAGCCCATGTTTTGGATGATAGACACCCATGCAGTTCGGACCGATGAGGCGAATACCTGCCTTCCTCGCCTGCCCCAGTACTGCCCGCTCCAGTTCGGCGGCATCCCTGCGCCCCGTTTCGCTGAAGCGGGCGGTATATAGGTGAACCACCTTCACCTGCTTCTGGACACACTCGGTAAGCATCTTCGGAACATCGCCAGCGGGAATGCAGGAAATCACGTAGTCGACCGTGCCAGGAACGTCTTTCAGGCTGGAGTAAGTCTTGATACCCAGTATCTCTGGATGGTTGGGATTCACGGGGTAGATTTTACCGCGGAAGCCATACTCTATCAGGTGGTGAGTGTAACTGTAGCCCCACGAACGAGTATTGGCCGAAGCACCAACAACGGCAACAGACTGTGGATGCAGGATCTCTTCCAGGGCTTCAACCGACATCCGAAAACCTATCGAACCATCATACCAGCCGGAATAGAATATCGAAAAGGATGGCTATCCTTTCTTATTATAGTAGTTAATCATCCTGCTAACGGCCGAGGCTGCCCGTTTAATGTTTGGATACATTGGATAGCCGTCCCGAATAAATACGGCCTTCATCTGTTCGACAATCTTATCATATTCGGCCATATCTTCATCATTACCTGTGTATCGGGGTCTATCCTGAAAGACCATTACTACCGGCTTGTTATTCATGTCCTGAAGCGAATATCGCGCCAGGTGTTTTTCGAGAGAAAAAGACTCCGGGTCGCGACGCCAGGGACCACTTACAAACGTAATAATGAAGTCGAAATTGGGATGGCGAGCTATCAACTTGGTAACTGCTTCAGCGCTGGACTCGTTACCCATCGAAATCGAGAAATCGGCGGGGTTGCCAATCCAGTCCCAGATAGCATTACCCTGCTTTTTCAACTCTTGCCGGATTTCATCAGGCAGGGGGATAACATTGAGGCCAGCTTCTTCACAGAGATCAGCCGCCATGACACTGCTGCCGCCACTGCCACCGACCACGCCGACGTTTGCCCGACGTATTTCCGGCAAGAAATTAAAGGCGGTGGTAATGTCAACCATCTCGTCAATATCGGCAACATTGATAACACCTGCCTGATTGACAACCGCATTCCATATCTCCCTGGAACCAGCCAGTGAGGCCGTATGTGAGGCCGTTGCCCTGGTACCTGCCTCCCCACGACCCCCCTTGAGGACGATGACCGGTTTAGCTGATGCTGCAGCCCGTAGTGTACGGAGGAAACGGGGTCCGTCCCTGACTCCCTCGATATACAGAAGGATTATCTTTGTTTCCGGGTCCTGCGTGAAATACTCCAGATAGTCGCACTCGTTGAAGTCGAGGGCGTTACCGTAGCTAATGGCCTTACTGAAGCGCAGGCCCCTCTGGGCTGCATTTCCGGTAATCTCGCCTACCGCCTGACCACTCTGCGACGCTAAACCAATGGGCCCTGACTCTTTGGGCATGCCCTCGTTAAAAGCAATCCCTTCGGCAGGGTAGTAGACTCCCATGCAGTTCGGGCCAATAAGACGGATGCCAGCCTCTTTCGCCCGTCTCAGTATCTCCTGCTCCAGTTCAGCGGCATCCTTGCGTCCTGTCTCGCTGAACCGCGCTGTGAAAAGGTGGATCAGCTTCGCTCCCTTTTCGGCGCAATCGGCGAGCATCTCCAGAACCCCGGCTGCCGGAATGGAAGAAATCACGAAGTCCACCGGGCCGGGAATATCCCTTACCCTGCCATAGGCTTTTAACCCCAAAACCTCCTCATACTTGGGGTTCACCGGGTAGATTGTCCCCTTGAAGCCCTGTTCCAGTAGGGGATTGACAAATCCGCCACCGCGCCCGGAAGCAGACGCCCCGACAACGGCAATCGACCTTGGATGCAGGAGTTCCTCCAATGGGTGAGTCGACATTAAATAGACCTCCTAGAAAATGACAGTCGGCTGTTGACAATGGATAGCATCAGATACGAAATAAGCAATACGCTTTACTCTGAGCCAGCTGGCAGCCCGGTGGTGAAGCAGGTTATTGCTACGCCCTTGATGCCAACAATCGCTGTTAAACTGATTTCATCTATAAAATCATAATACATGACTTAGCTACCGCCTGACAAATGTGGTAGAATGTAGCAGCAATACATTAAGGGAGACCAGTCATGGTTAGGCCCAGGGTCAGACGCCGCAAGGCCAAGAAAGCAGAGGTCACGGTAGCAGAGCCAAAACTGAACGTGGAGACGTTAACCTGGGAGGAAATGACCTGGGTTAACATCGAAGGGCCGACGACACGGGAGACGGAATTCCTCTCCGAAAACTACGGGTTTCATCCTCTAGACCTGGATGACTGCCTGAGCCGGATTCAACGACCCAAGATAGACGAATATCCGGACTATCTGTTCATGGTCTTCCACTTCCCGGTGTTCAATGTGCAGGCGCGGGTGACCACCCCCAGCCAGGTCTCGGTATTCATCGGTAAGGACTACCTGATAACCCTGCACAAGGGAGACCTGAAGCCACTGGTGAAGCTGTTCCGCGAGTGCCAGCTAGAGGAAGAAGCGCGACAGGAGAACCTCAGTGGTGGCTCCGGTCAGCTCCTGTACCAGATAATTGACCGACTGGTCGACTACTGTCTGCCGATACTGAATAAAATCGGTGATAATATCGAGCGGGTCGACGAGGAAATATTTGCCCAGAGCATGCCCCGGGCGATAAAGGACATCTCGATACTGCGCCGCGACGTTATCTCGTTCCGCCGCATCATCTGGCCACTGCGAGCGGTGGCTGCCAGCCTGAAGTCGAAGGTCAGCCGTTTTACCAAAACAGACATGGGGCCGTATTTCGATGACATGGTCGACCACATCGATAAGATTTGGGATGGCCTGGACGAGTATAAGGAGATAATCGAGGGGCTGAACGATACCCACGACTCGCTGGCAACCAACCGAACGAATGAGGTCGTCCGCATGCTAACAGTCATCGCCACCATTATGCTGCCGATTACGGTGGTGGCCAGTATCTTCGGGATGAACATCCCCCTGGGGCCGTTTGGTAATTCCCCCCTCTCCGCCCTCTATGTGACGCTCATCTGCCTGGGCATTATCATCGGTATGCTCTACTTCTTCCGTCTCAAGCGCTGGATTTAGCAATGAGTGGCTCCAACCGATTTATCATCGTCGCTGTAGTTTTCGTTACCTGCCTTATCACCGCCAACATCATCACCGTCAAGGTAATTAGCCTCGGGCCGTTTAACCTGCCGGCAGCGATATTCGTCTTCCCGCTGAGCTACATCTTCGGGGACATCCTTACCGAGGTCTACGGCTACCAGCAGGCACGGAAGATAATCTGGATTGGTTTTGCCTGCAACCTGGTCTTTGTATTCTTTGCCTGGATAGGACAGATTCTGCCAGCGGCCGACTTCTGGCAGGACAATCAGGCTGCCTACGAGAGCATCCTGGGACATACCCCCAGAATCCTTGTCGGCTCCTTTCTCGGCTACCTGGTCGGTGAGTTCGCCAACTCCTTCATAATGGCCAGGATGAAGATGATAACTCAGGGACGCTGGCTCTGGTCGAGGACAATCGGCTCGACGGTGGTGGGACAGGCACTGGACACGGTGATATTCGTTACCATCGCGTTTGCCGGGCCAGACTTCGACCCGATGATGATTCTAAACCACTGGTGGTTCAAGATAGGCATTGAGGCCCTGGCCACCCCCCTCACCTACCGGGCAGTGAACTACCTCAAGAAGAAAGAGGCGGTCGACACCTACGACCACGACACCAACTTCAATCCGTTCCGGTTGTGGGAACGAAAAGGGCAGGCTATTGAGTAGTGGACATCAGGCTTCTCGGGGCACACAATACTGAATCGTGCGATACGGGTTTTACCTGCCTGGTAATCGATGACATCATCGCCATCGATACCGGCGGCCTGACCGCCAGCCTGTCTTTCGCGGAACAGCGTGCCCTCAAGGCAGTACTACTCACCCACCACCACTATGACCACATCAGGGACATCCCCAGCCTCGCCATGAACCTCTATGCGTCCGGCGATACCATCAATATCTACGGTACCGGGGACGTCTATCATGGGCTCACCCGCCATCTCCTCGACGGTGAAATTTACCCGGATTTCCTGAAACGCCCCCCCGAGAACCCCACCCTGCGGTTTGTTGAAATCCTGCCTGACCAGGGCATGAAGGTTAACGGCTATGTTGTCCTGCCCGTGCCGGTGGTACACGGCGTACCGGCGGTCGGCTACCAGATTACGTCACCCGAGGACAAATCAGTGTTCTACACGGGTGATACCGGGTTCGGCCTTGAGGAGTGCTGGCGGCACGTTGCTCCCCAGTTGCTGATTATCGAGGTGACCCTGCCCAACGAGCAGGAAGAGAAGGCACTGGAGGCGGGGCACCTGACCCCCGCCCTGCTCAAGCAGGAGCTGCTGGCTTTTCAGAAGAGCCTGGGCTACCTGCCCCAGGTAGTTACCGTACACATGGACCCGACACTGGAGGAGGAGATTAAGGTCCAGCTGGAAGAAGTAGCCGCAGCCCTCCACCACCCCATTACCCCCGGCTATAAGGGGATGTTACTACAGTTATAGGACTGGAGGTGAGCGATAGACAGTCCGAAGTTCATCGTCGATATCAATGTCGGGAAGCTGGCCCGCTGGCTGCGCATGATGGGCTATGACACCGTGCTCTTCGACCACGGCGATGACGGGCGGATGATACGCATTGCCCTCGACGAGGGGCGCGTAATAGTGACGCGGGACACCCAGATGATGAAAAGGCGGGTGATAACCAGCGGCCACCTCAGGGCCGTGCTCGTCAGCGGCGATAAACCGGAGCAGCAGATAAAGCAGGTGATGAATGAAATGGGGCTGGACAGCAACTTCAGGCCCTTCAGCCTGTGCATGGAGTGCAACCACCCCCTGGAAGAGCGGAGCAAGGCGGAGGTGGCCGGGCTGGTACCACCCTACGTCTTCAAGACCCAGGAGCACTACGTCCAGTGCCCCAACTGCTTCAGGGTATACTGGAAAGGCACCCACTGGCAGGCGATGGTGAGGAAACTGGAGGGGTTGGGGGGAGACAGTAGTTCGTGACTGCTTTCAAACTAAATATGTATCATCTAAAAAGTATTTTAGTTATATTCAATCTCTTTTAATATACCCACATAAAGTATTTAATATACCCACATAAAGTACGGTTTCTTCTATTCCATTCACCATTAAATAGAACCTCTTGGTTCAAACCCCAGCATCCAGATACAATAGCTATTATAGCCATTAGCAGATAAGCCCGATTGTATGAACTATAACTTGTGGTAAAATGTTCGGGTAGCGGCCCCTCAATAATTTCATTTTCATCTTGGTAAGAACCGACATCCGCTTACCCATCTGAGCTTATAGGTATAATAATAGCGTCATCACTTGCTTCACTGAAACGCTTCCTACAAATTGAATAGCTATTCCAGGGGTCGCTTTTCCCGCCATAGATTAGCAATATCTCTTTTGCTTCTGAGATATTCTTTCGTAGCTCATCCGGTGAAATCAAAATAGCATCTCCTGGAGGCTTTATAATACTGATCCATTTCAATTCAGTATTGGTTATAATCTCATATCCGTAGGCTTCGCATACATCTGCTAGAAACTCAAAACGTGAAGGTATATTAGGTTCTTTCATCAGCGCATCTAATGCTGAGATAATTTGGGGACTTAGCATTTCTATAACACGGTTCCTAAACTCCTCAACGTCCCATTTAATTGTACTGGACCTAGACGTGTTTAATTCCACGTCTCCGATGTCTACTAATCCAACCATTCCCTTTACTGCAACTTCCCTAACAGCAAATCCTTTTGAACAAATAAGGACATGAGCGGCGTTAGGCATAGCAATTATACGCTCTGTATCGCTAATAACTTCGGGTTGCTTATCAGGCCACTTATTTAGTTCATCAATGTTACTTAAAATAGTCCTATCTCTACGATAAAAAGCAAATTCTACATCAAGCGACCTTCTTGAAATGCTCTTAGTCTTCTCCTCCGCTGGTGGTGGAACAGGTGTTGTTAGATAACGCGTTAATTCCTCTTGAGTAATATTCTGCCACCATTTCGGAAGAATAAGCACTTCATCGCTTCAATTACTTCTAACCCTAACTGGAATGTCCAACATAGGTGCTCTCTTCTTAATAATCCCTTCTAAATCTTTGTAGTATTCTCTGAATTCATCCGCTATTTGAATACTGACAGATGTCCCATTTCTTCCCGAGATTGTTTCTGTCTCCAAATAACCTCGCTTTCCCAAACCTTCTATTCGGAGCGTTAGTCTAGGATTCCCGATTTTCTCTGTTGCTACTTCTACATATCCACTAACCATAAACACTGATAAGAAACCTATTCCAAACCTACCAGCTGGCCTGAATCTAGCTACAGATGCTTGAGGGTAATCCTGAATAAAATCATCCGAATTCCAATAATCAGAAGCTATGCTTAGTAAATATTTGGTAATTATATTTTTACTCATACCAACGCCATTATCGGCAACAATTAATTCGTTATATTCGGGCTTCTCAATATACTGTACTAATATTTCACCATGGTCTTTATTGCCATATTGTGTCCTAAATAAATGTACAGCATCATTTGCATTTTGAATCAATTCTCTTATTGGAGCTAAGTAGTCTTCTCCGTAGAGCTGTTTACCACCGAGGAGATTAATAAGCCTTTCAATCGAATCTGCTCTAAATCTGACATCAATAGGCTCAAATCCCTTTGTTTGTACGTATTTTACAAATTCCTCTGTGGATTCGATTCCTTTCACACCCTGCAGTGAAAATCGCTCTTTAGAACAGGAACGACTATCTAGATAGTCTGAAACAGATATAATTTCTTTGTTAACACCACTCGCCAGTTCATAAAATTTCCACCAAGCATCGACATTTTCTATTCTCTGAGTACTTGAGTACTTTAGCTTATTATCTTCTCTAATAGGGCCCTCAATATTTTCCTGTCCTAGCCAGTGAACAAGGCTCTCTCGGCCTATATCTTTGCGCAATAGTCTTTCTAGAGTGCTGGCTCTTGTCGAATTTATGTCAGCATAATCAATAACTCTGAGCGCACAGGCTACTAAACCTAAATCAGACTCTCCCAAAGCGTCTGGGATTTTGTTGCGCTTTCCCAGTTCCTCATCTAATTTGTGTAGTGACCAATGGTGGCTAGAAGATACCTGACCTATGTGTTCACCCCATTTTTGTCTTAACTCTGTCGACTCAATTAAATACCTGTCCAACCCTGGCAGTTTTTCTTGAACCAATTCCAGAGCTTTTTCCGCATGAATTTTTCGCGCTCCTATTTGCAGACTTTTGAAGCTCGCTTCACCTTCGCTTATATTATTACTCATCAATTGACTTACAATTGCCTGATATTCCGGTGTATTTTCAATATTTCTCTTACCTTCTTCTGTCACGCAATAAGCCATTCCTAAATCATGGACGTAAAATGAGCACGCTAATATAAATGCTTCACCAATGGAAAAATTCTGTACCTCTGCTTCAGTAAATACAATTTCTGTTATTTTCCACAAACTGTCCATATGCTTAACTGAATGATCTGTAAATCCAGGTAACAACTCCGAAGTTTTAGCACTTATTGCTTCAGCTGTGCTACGTATAGCTTTAACAGCTTCCAGCAGTTGAGAATTCTTTTCGATTATCTTCCATAATTCAGACGTAATAACATCAATTGGAACGTCACTCATCACTACACTCCATGAACCTGTGTATTGGTTAGAGAATTATATCATATATTTAAACAACATAGAATTATATCCACCTTTTCATCATAGATATTCCTGAAAACACTCTTTTTACCCCCCCACACCCCCTAAACTCAGCCTTATTCTCCCTGGTATCCTGACTGCTTTCTATTATTGTCACTGAGCAAACACTTTAGAGCGCAGTTTGTACTTCTCTCAGCATGGTAAAGCTTGTCAGTTCTGTTCCCGGTATTTTATCTTCCACAATAACCTCAAACCCGAACCGCCGGTAGACATTCACGTTCTTTGCTCTATGTGTCTCCACGAGACAGGGCATCTGCTCCTGGTCGATACCCTCCAGCACCGGTCTCACCAGCCGGCTGGCAAGTCCCTGTCCCTGGTATGCAGGGTCTACCCCGATGATATGCAGGTACCAGTGTGGCCCCAGGGCCAGCTTACGGTGCAAATTCATTAAATACCTGTCGTAAGCCCGCATCCGGTATGCCCCCTGCCATGCAAACCTGAAAAGGACCGAGAGCGGTACTGAACGAAAGACCTGCCACCCTGTAAAAGGTGTACTCCCCGGTGGCAGCCAGCCGGCGATACCCTCCATCTTCTCTGAAGATGCATAAGCCTCGCCATATTTCAGACAGACAGAAAGTGCAATGAAACAAAACGTCCGGGCTGCCGCAGGCCGCTGCTTCTCATCCGGGAAATAGTACCTGAGCAATTCGTATTCCGTGAAGGCTCTCCCCAGCACTGCTGCCGCAGCATCCCTGTCTTTCCAGGTCAGCCTTACTAGCTTACTGGTCTGCTCAGCCACGTTTCACTCCTGACACTGTTTCGTGCCGCTAATTATAGCAAAAGAATTTTTAACCGCTCCAGCTAATGGCAGCACTTCAGAGCATGATTCCTGACATCTGTGCTATCATTCTATAGCAGGTAGAACAAAACATCAGGAGGTATTACTGTGCCACCAGATTCGAATAATTATCCCGTGAAACTGTCAATTGACTACCCTGATAGAGACCTCAACAGGCTGACGACCTTTTTCCGAATATTGACCGTTATCCCGATCGCCATAATCATCGGGCTGATATCGAGCGGCAGTTTCCAGTGGGAGGGGGAAAATGGGGAGGTCTACAAGTACGCCGCTTCCGGGCTCCTATTCCTGCCGCTGGTCCTCATGATACTGTTCAGGAACAAATATCCAAGGTGGTGGTTTGACTGGAATGTAGCCCTGACCAAGTTCGGCACTCGCGTCGGTGCATATCTCTGCCTGCTCACCGATGAATATCCATCGACCGATGAAGAGCAGTCGGTACACATTGAGATTCCATATCCCGATGCCAAAAATGACCTGAATCCCGGGCTGCCACTGGTCAAGTGGTTACTGGCCATCCCGCACTATGTCGTCCTGGTCTTACTGTGGGTTGCCGTGATAGTGTGTGTCATAATTACCTGGTTTGCCATACTGTTTACCGGCCGTTACCCGAGGGGCATGTTCGATTTCATAGTCGGTGTTTACCGATGGACTCTAAGAACCGAGGCGTACGCGTTCCTGCTGACCACTGATATCTACCCACCTTTCGCACTCAATGACTAAAAAGGAATGGAAGCCAGGCCTGAACCTAACTTCCACTCCGTTCTCTATGCAACTATCCTTAGGCGAAGGACTAGTTATTAATCCTGTGCTGGTATGTTTCTACAGCACCTTCAACTTCTTCCCCCGCATGGTTACTACGGTGTTCATCACCAGGGTCTGCGAATGCAGTAGACACCGCCAGGCATAGAGTAAGCGCGATAACCAGCGCAAGGAACATGACTGTAATTGCTTTTTTGATTTTACTTGTCCTTTCTAGAATTCGTTATACAGGAGAGCGCCATATGAACCCATCCTGTATAGCTATTTTGTTGATACTAATATACTAAGATTTTTTTGCTGTTTATTTGTTCGGATAGATAACATCTACAGAATCTTCACCTCTCAACCCGAGATAGGTGAGGACGAAAATAGGTTTCTCTGATACTATTTCACCATTCACATACACGATTTCTTTGACTTGACCGATATCAAACTTAACGACCAGATTCCCGCAGTCATCCGCGAATGTGAATATTCCTTCAATCTCGTTTCCGTCAACTGTAACAGTAGCACCCTCACCATCCACCCAACCAATGTCCGCATGTATGTGTATCCAACAGCCGTTGGATCCGACATTCAAAACGTTTGGTGACACTACCATATCAAAATCGCTTGATTCACCGTTGGCGAAAACCATGCCAGTTACTGAGACTGACAGAACAGCTACCAATACCAATGCCATTGATAATACCTTAGCTACCTTACTCAAAATCCATAATCCTTTCTTATTTAGGTCTATACCATGGCTGATCCCCATTTTTTTACATCGCTATACCCCTCCTCAATTACTCCCCATATCTATAACGTCAAAAATCCCAATTGGTTAGTATGTCCTGTCGGAAATACTGATTTTGCATGACTAAAGAAATGTAATATAATCCTTTTTAAGGTAAGTGCGTAGCGAAATCATGGAAGGATAAAGAATATGAGCAAAATTGCACTGGATGAGAGTTCGGGACTTTACGTGGATGCGGAGTCGGGGCGGAAATTTTTCCTCGATGAGCCTGACGATTTGAAAGCGGACGAAAAGGTCACGTTTCTCCTCAATTTACACGGCGGCGGCTCCCACGGCATATGGCAACACCTCTATTTCCCGGCACAGGATTACAAGAACGAATACCGCCTTGTCGTGGCGACCCCTACCTCCAAGACCAAAGAGCCGATGCGCCGCTGGGTTGACGAGGCCGACGACCAGTGGCTGCGGGACATCGTCGAGTTCGTCTGCGATAAATACGGCAAAGACCGCATCAAGTCATTCTGGCTGGTCGGCCACAGCCAGGGGGGGATGACCTCCAACCGCCTGCTGCAGAGCGATTATTTCGCGAGCCGCGTTGACGGGTGGCTCAGCCTCTCGGGGGGTCGTATCGGGCCGGCTGAGATAGCGCCGTCCTTTTTCGAAGGGAGCGATCGCCCGATGCCGGCTTTTGCACCTGACGGTCCTCGCCCGGGTCGCGCCGTCATACCCGACTGCGATATCTCATTTATCTTCTCAACCGGCGGACTTGAAATAGTAAAGCTTCCTGAAACCTCGCCCTGGGCAGAAAAGTACAACGCCGGCCATCGAGTACGACTCCCGGATGTGGTCGACACCGAGAAAGGCCAGGTGACGGGTGAAACACCGGGGCGGGGCCCGAGCTGGGGGAGGGCAGCACGACCCGGTACAGCAGAGGTCTATGTCTATCCCAATGCGAGTGGCGGCCGGGTTATCGCGGACGTTGTCCGTCTCGATAAGGGGCACACCGAGGGTTACGAACCGAAGATTACGGAGGAACTAATCAAGATGGTGGTGGGGGCGCCGGGGGGGAAATGGATGGCACTGGCTCAGGCCGGATAGACATATTTAATCTATCTATAGCATATGCCAGTTCTCATCCTCCCGAAGGGCTGTTCCTTGCCCTGTTTTCAATAGTTGGTGTAAAATTATACTCAAACACACGGCTCAGCCCGTGAGCAGAAGGCTGATTAATAGAAAGGAGTTGATATACAAGACTACATAGAGTATCCGAACCGGGGACATATTACATATAGCAAGGAGTTATTATGAGACTAAGAAATGCAGTTGTCGTTGATGGAGTGCGGACGGCTTTTGCCAAGGGCGGGCGTGGCAAACTTGAAGCAGCGCGAATGGATGATCTGGGTGCGCACCTCATTAGAGCTCTTTTTGAGCGGAACCCCAAGGTCAAACCGAACATGGTCACAGACTTGGGTATAGGTGGAAATCTGGGGCGCGGTGTTGGTCATCTCGCCGGACTACCCGCCGAGTTAGTCGACTTCTCAAGTGAACGGGCGTGTGCCACCAGTCAGGAAACCGCGATGCGCATCAGCATGGCCATCATGCTTGACCAGTATGATTGCGGTATCTCCATCGGGGTCGAGCGAATGGGGAGGCAGATGGGTTCCGGTATGCCACGCATGCAGACGACCCGCAGAGATGGCATGAACCCCAAGTCCGGGGAGCGGACTAAAGAACAGCGTGACATGGCCCCGGACCATTTCGACTACTTCTCGGTACCCATTCCGGACTATATTCTGGACTCTCCGATGGCCTCGATGGTACAGACCGCCCAGAATGTGTGCGAGATGTACGACCTGACCCGTGAGGAGCTGGATGCCTTTTCCATGAGGAGCCAGCACAAGCTGGCCAAGGCCTATGATGCCGGCATCTATAAGGACGAGGTACTGCCCGTCGAGGTCGAGGACCCGGTCTTCGATGACGAGGGGAACTGGGTGCCGGACGAGGTAGGCCCGATGGTTATCCTTGACCGCGACGAGGGTGTAAGACCAAATACGACCATGGAAGGGTTGGCTGCTCTGAATCCGGTCAGGGGAATCGTGAGCTATAAACCCGGCCCCCTGCTGATTACGGCCGGCAATTCCTGTCCGACCAACGTTGGCATAACAGTCCAGCTGCTCATGTCCGAAGAGAAGGCCCTCGAGCTGGGAGTTGAATTCCTGGCCCGGGTTATCGGTTGGGGAAACGGCGGCGTCAAGCAGCAGATTATGGGCATGGGTCCCGTCGTATCCACCCCACCGGCTCTCAAGCACGCCGGCCTCGAGATGGACCAGATAGACCGTATTGAGTTCAACGAGGCCTTTGCCTGCCAGGTTGTCACCAGCATGAAGGAGCTTAACATGCCCGAGGAGAAGCTGAATGTCAACGGCGGGTCCATAGGCATCGGCCATCCTATCTCTGCAACCGGAAACCGACTGTGGATG
>SMTZ1_10006644_pt1 | contig 19065 bp, 13 predicted proteins | sample DeeMarSWOR136_30_FD_25667 | JGI IMG/M metagenome (IMG submission 25667)
ATCCCATACACAACCTCGGGAGTGAGCTCGATGCCCTCATTCACCGGACCGGGGTGGAGCACCAGGGCATCCGGCTTCGCCTTCCCTAGCCTCTCCTCATTGACTTGATAGAAGCGGACGTATTCCCTGATGCTGGGCAGGAGCCCATGTTGCTGCCTTTCCCGCTGCAGACGAAGCCCCATGACTACATCAGCCCCTTCAATCGCTCGCGCCAGCTCTGGCTCAAGGGCTACAGGGGGGAAGGCTTGCTCTAAGCCCAGCGGCAGTAGGGTGGGCGGGGCACAGAGGACGACCTCGGCTCCCATCTTCTTCAGGCCCCAGATATTGGAGCGGGCAACGCGACTGTGCTTGATGTCGCCAACGATAACTACCTTAAGCCCTGCAATCCCACCTCGCCTCCGCCTGATGGTGTACAGGTCGAGGAGGGCCTGGGTGGGATGGGCGTGAGCGCCATCGCCGGCATTGACCACGCTGGCTTCAACATGCTCCGCCACCAGATAAGGGGCACCTGCTTGATAGTGGCGCATGACTACCACATCAGCACCTAAGGATTCGATGGTGTGAGCGGTGTCGATGAGCGATTCCCCCTTGGCTACGCTGGAAGCGGAAGTGGCCAAGTTGACCACGTCAGCACTCAAGCTCCGAGCAGCCATCTCAAAGGAGACCCGGGTGCGAGTGCTGGGCTCATAGAACAAGGTGGCAACGGTTTTGCCCCGCAGCGTGGGCACCTTTTTTATCTCCCGAGCCAGCACCTCCTTCATGGCATCGCTGGTGTCGCAGACGAGCTCGATTTCCTGGTGGGAGAAGTCATCTAAATCAAGAACGTGGCGATGGTGCCAAACCGGCTGAGCTTGCTCGGAGACCAGTCCCGCCTCTAACTCATGCCTTGTTACCCTCATCACCCCTCCTTCCTGATAACGACCACCTCATCCCGACCATCGATCTCCTTCAGCCGCACCTGAATCTCCTCATCGCGCGATGACGGTATGTTCTTGCCCACGTAGTCGGGTCTGATTGGCAGCTCGCGATGACCGCGGTCGATAAGCACCAGAAGCTGGATGCGCTCTGGGCGCCCGAAGTCCACAATGGCGTCCATGGCCGCCCGGGTGCTACGTCCGGTGTAAAGGACATCGTCGACCAGGATGACCCTTTTGCCGTGAATGCCCGTGGGGATGTCGCTGGGTTGGAGCACCGTCTTAGTTCCCAGAGAGGAGAAGTCATCTCGATAGAGGCTGATATCGAGGGCTCCCACCGGGATATCCTCTTGCCCGAATTCCTTTATCGCCGCCGCTATCCGCTGGGCCACAGGAACCCCTCTGGTGCGCAGCCCGATGAACAAAAGCCCCTTGGCACCCTTGTTTTTCTCCATGACCTCATGAGCGAGGCGGATAAGCGCCCGGCTTATCTCTTGCTCTGACATTATCGCTTTTTCAGGCATAAAAAAACCTCCGCCCTTAGGGCTAGAGGATTTCGCTTGACTTTAGATTTAACACTCCGTCTCTCCTTGCCAGCCTCTCCGGGCTTGCTTAAAGGTTCGACCTTCTATTTAATTATACCATCTTTTCCCACCCTGTCAACAATTTCGTTGACAATGGCATTCACGCTACTTATAGTTAAAGCCGAGGAGGAAAGCCATGGAGAGAAAGAAACTTCCCAAAGACGATTGGCAGATCGAGCCAGGCAAAACGGCGGTTCTGGTCATTGATATACAGCGGGCATATTTCGACCCCGGCGCCCCTCGCCCGGTTGCCGGAGGCAGGGAGATAGTGCCCAAGATAAACGAGCTCACCGCTATGTGCCGCAGATTGAATATACCGGTGATCTTTATCCGCCAGACCAGTCGCCCAGACGGCTCCGATGACGGATTGAAGCGCGATTTTCGCCCCCCGGGGGAACATGAATTGCGGGCCGTAGAGGGCAAGATCGGGGTTGATTTCTATCCCGAGCTCGATGTCGCCGAGAGCGATTACGTGGTGCCCAAGATCAGATACAGCGCTTTAGTCCCCGGCTCGTCAATCCTGGAACGCTTGCTGCGTGGGTTGGGCCGAGAGAGCATTATCGCTTGCGGCGCGGCCACCGATGTCTGCGTTGCTTCCACCATTGCCCATGCCATGATGCTCGATTTCAAGGTCTTCCTCATCTCCGACCTCACCGCCACTTTCACAGAGGAGCGCCAGAAGGCAGCGCTCAATGTGATAGATCAACACTTTGCCAAGGTGATGACATTCGAAGAGGTGAAGAAAGAATTGAGGCGATCGGCCACCAGGGCAGCGACTTAGCCCCATGATCTCCCCTGGCATCTTGACACCAAAATCACGCCTGCTTATACTTGGTCTTGCCCTGATGTTCAAGCAATGGGAGTGAGAGGAGGGAGATAGCTGTGAGCAGCTTAGACATTATATATCTGGCCCTTGCCTTCGTCTTCCTTCTGATCTCTGCCTTCTTCGCCAGCGCTGAGATCGCTTTCATCAATTTGCAGAAGTTCCGGCTTAAGCATTTGGAGAGCACTGGCGCACCTGGAGCCAAGCGCGTGGCCAAGATCATGGAGCACCCGGAGAGATTCCTATCCACGGTATTGACCGGCATCAGCTTCACCGAGACCGTTGTCGTTTTCCTGGGCGGTATCCTGTTTGTGACCTTCTTAGGCGATACCATAGGAACACCGGTCGGGATTGTCGCCATCGCGTTCGTACTGCTGATCTTCGCCAAGGTGGTCCCCAAAACCTTTGCCGCAAGCCACCCTGAGAGATTAGCCTTGGTTTACAGCAGGCCTGTAGACTGCATCTCCAAGGTGCTATCACCTCTGGTAACGGTGCTGAGCTGGATTGCGATCATATTCTCCCGAGTTACCGGCGGCCATCCCATGCCGCGAGCATTGCTGAGCAAGGAGGAAATCGGCACCATCATCGCAATGGGGGAACAGGAAGGGGTGGTGGCAGAGGAGGAAGCCACCATGCTGCGCAAAGTGATCAAATTCGGCGAGCGCCAGGTCCGAGCGGTAATGACACCCCGCTCCGACGTCGTCTTCATTGAGCGAGAGGCAACGCTGGCCGACTTCTTCGCCCAATATGCCCTGGCTCCGGCCCTCCGCTACCCGGTGTATGAAGTAACCTTCGACAATGTCGTTGGCTTGATCTCGATCCGCGACGTGGTGCTGGCCCAGGCCCAGAGCAAGCTGGAACTCAACAGCACCCTTGACCACCTTTACCGCCCCATCTATTTTGTCCCCACCAGCAAGAAAGTGGGCGAGCTCTTCGCCGAGATGCGGGATGGCGGCTACTGGATGGCGGTAGTGGTTGATGAATATGGCGGCACCGCAGGAATTGTCAATAGGGAGCAGCTGATTGAGGAGATCGTGGGCGAGATCGGTGAGGAGCTGGTCGAGGCTGAAGCCGAGTTTGAGGTGGTCTCTGAGCATGCGTTCCAAGTTGACGGGGGTATGCACGTCGATGAGGCCAACGAGCAGCTTGGCCTGGAAATACCGCCAGGGGACTATGAGACCGTGGCTGGCTTCGCCTTAAGCCTTCTGGGTCATCTCCCCGAGGAGGGTGAGCGGGTGAAGCACGGTGATTTGCACTTGGTGATCAGCGAGGTCCGAGGCAGCAAAATCGTGAAGCTCACCATAACTAAGGAGCCAAAGCAGGATGTCGAGGTCGAGCCCACATCTGAAAATCACGCGTGACCGTATTTGTCATGGAATACGATGTCCGATAGCTCTTTCCTCGGTCTCATCGCGGGCACTTCATCGGCGTAGCCCAAGGGGATGATCTCCACCACCACCACGTTCTCCGGGAGCTCGAGTATGTGTGCTGCCTTTTCCGCATCAAACCGCCCCACATGCACCGTGCCCAGCCCCAAGGAATGAGCCATCAGCACCATATTCTGGAGGGCGAGAGCGGTGTCAAACATGTACCACCACCCCCCTTTATTGGTCACCTCTTGTCCCTTACTGGAATAACCCGATTTCCCCAGCTCGGCACAGGCTACTATCACCACAGGCGCTTGCTCCTTAATCGCAGGCTGAGCCATATTAGCCTCGGGGAGTGTTTCGGCAAGCCTGGCCCTGAGCTCCGGGTCTCGAACCAAGATGAACCGCCAGCACTGGCTATTGCGCCAGGATGGTGCCCAGCGCGCCGCTTCAAGGATGGCGTTGAGATCCTCGTCCTTCACCGGCGTCGGCTTATACTTGCGAATGGATCTGCGCCCTCTTATCACCTCTAACAGCTCCATTTCTCACTCCAGAATGTCTTTCACCTGAGGAAGGGATATCCTGCAGCTCGCTGATACCACCACTACTTATTTGAGCCCGCTAGGCGGAGGAAGAAGACGCCTGCTTTCAGCTATTCTATCTTCTTTACCCTGCAGAGCACGGCATTGCGTTCTGGATATCCTGTTATCGGCTCGCGGAGATCTAAATCGGTCACAATATTGACGTTTGCCTGGGCCCAGCCATGGGGGATGCTCACAACCTGAGGCGCGATATCCTCGGTGACCTTAGCCTTGACTTTTATGCTTCCCTTCTTCGTTTCTATGACCACTATTTCACCATCTGTAATGTCAAATTTCCTCGCCGTGCTGGGATGGATCTCCACCAGAGGGTCAGGAGCCAAGCGGCGCAATCCGACTACATTGCGCAACTGGCTATGGGTATATGGCAGCATCCTGGCCCCGCTGATCAGGATCAGCGGGTATTCCTTTGCCAGCTCAGGACTGCTGATCGGGCTCTGGGTGGGCTCATGGTGAGTGGGCAACGGATCATGGCCATACTGCTCCAATGTCTCGGAGTAGATCTCCACCTTCTTTGACGGTGTGCCAAAGCCGATCCTTTGGTAGGCATCATACTCCAGGGCGCCGTAATACGCGCCATGAGGTTTTTCCTTGAGCTGCTCAATGCTGACCTGGCAAGGCTCCAGCAAATGGGCGACCACTTCCTCCTCCGTGTTCCAGGGAAAATACTCACCATACCCCATTCTTCGCGCTAACTCGCTGAAAATCTTCCAGTCAGGCCAGCTTTCCCAAAGGGGCTCGATGACCCTCTTGCGCAGCAAGACATAGGGCAAAGTACTGGTAACCCCATAAACATAGCCCACCCCGCTCTTTTCCAGGAAGGTGCATGCCGGAAGCGCGATATGGGCCAGCTCAGCGGTCTCAGTCATGAAAGGGTCTATGACCACCAGCAATTCCAGTTTCTCCAGAGCCTCCCTCACCTTCCCCACCTCGGGGAGGGTATTCAGCGGGTTCCCGCCTACCACTATTAAAGCCTTGATGGGATATGGTTTCTCGGTGAGCACCACGTCGGGGAAGAGCATCGCCTGACCATAGGGTGAGACCCTCTTCCCCAGCTTATGGAACAGAGGGTATTCCTTGGCACCTATCGGCTCCTCCACCTCAGGGACTCTGAGGTCGCTGAGCCGGATGAAGGGCACGGTCACCCAGCCACCGGGGACGTCTATATTCCCGGTCACCGCCTGTAAGATGGAGAGTATACGGTTATTCTGGAACCCGTTTATCTGCATATCGAGAGAGCAGATGCCCTGGATGATAGACGCTGGCTTGGCGGTGGCATAGATGCGCGCCGCATTTCTGATATCAGCCGCCGGGATACCGGTTATCTGCTCCACTTCGTCCGGTGGATAGCGCTTGACATGCTCCCTGAGCTTATCGAAGCCAGCGGCATATTGGTCCACGAATTGGCTATCCCAGAGGCCCTCTGCTATGATGACGTTCAACATCGCCAGCGCCAGGGCACAATCGGTGCCCGGCCTGATTTGAAGATGCAGCCCCTCTTTAGCCAAGGGGATGCGCCTGGGATCGATAACTATGAGCTTGGTCCCGCTGGCTACAGCTTCACGAATGCGCTCGCCCACCATCCACCGCGAGTTATCGGGGTTATGCCCCCAGAGGATAATGCAGCGCGACCTTTCCCTTTCCGGCTCCTCGGCGATATAGCGGCCAAATGTCATCTGGCGCGCCAGAATGCGGGAACGGAAGCAATTGCTCTCCACAGAGATGAAGTTAGGGGTGCCATAGACGCCACGGAACCTCTGGGTAAAGGCGGCCAGCTCTATGTTCTCCACGCCAATGGAACCACAATAGGTGGCCAAGGCATGTGCCCCGTATTTCTCCTTGATCTCGGTTAATTTACTCGCTATGGTATCCAGAGCCTGATCCCAAGAGAGCCGCTCCCATACTCCATTCTCCCTTTTCATCGGGTATCTAAGCCGGTCCGGGGAATAGACATATTCCACCAAGTGCTCGCCTCGGGGGCACAAACCGCCTCGACTTAGCGGGTGCTCAGCCATGCCCTCAACCTTGACCAGTTTGCCACCCTGAACGTAGGCATTGATGCCGCAGCCCCAAACACATAATATGCAATCCGTTTTCACCGCCTGACCGCTAGCTGACATGTTCACTCCTTATTGATAATAACCAGTAGAATTTTAGTACAGGGCTTATTCTCTGTCAACTTAGTCCCCAGGTATTGACAAACTCTTGACAAGGTTGGCGAAAATGTTATAATATGGATAGCCTGTTATTCAGGAGGGTGAGTGTACCTTAACAACTGGATAGTGGAAGGAAGAACGGCGAGTTTGATCCTAGCTCAGGATAAACGCCAGCGGTGTGCTTAATGCATGCAAGTCGTACGGGGATGGGGCTTCGGCCTCATCTTAGTGGCAGACGGGTGAGTAACGCGTAGGTAACCTATTCTCAAGTGGGGAATAACCAGAAGAAATTCTGGCTAATACCGCATGATGTGCCCGGGGTAACGCTTGGGCATCAAAGCCTTTGGCGCTTGAGGCTGGGCTTGCGTTCTATCAGGTAGTTGGTGGGGTAATGGCCTACCAAGCCGGTGACGGATAGCTGGTCTGAGAGGACGGCCAGCCACACTGGGACTGAGATAAGGCCCAGACTCCTACGGGAGGCAGCAGCAGGGAATATTGCGCAATGGGCGAAAGCCTGACGCAGCAACACCGCGTGGGGGAAGAAGGCTCTTGGGTTGTAAACCCCTTTTCTCGGGGAAGAATGATGACGGTACCCGAGGAATAAGCCTCGGCTAACTACGTGCCAGCAGCCGCGGTAACACGTAGGAGGCGAGCGTTATCCGGATTTATTGGGCGTAAAGGGCGTGTAGGCGGCCCGGAAAGTCCCCTGTGAAATCTCCGCACTCAATGTGGAGGGGACAGAGGAAACTTCCGGGCTTGAGGGCAGCAGAGGAAGGTGGAATTCCCGGTGTAGCGGTGAAATGTGTAGATATCGGGAGGAACACCAGTGGCGAAGGCGACCTTCTGGGCTGTTTCTGACGCTGAGGCGCGAAAGCGTGGGGAGCAAACAGGATTAGATACCCTGGTAGTCCACGTCGCAACCGATGGACACTAGGCATGGGGGGTATCGACCCTCTCTGTGTCGAAGTTAACACGTTAAGTGTCCCGCCTGGGGATTACGGCCGCAAGGCTAAAACTCAAAGGAATTGACGGGGGCCCGCACAAGCAGCGGAGCGTGTGGTTTAATTCGAGCGTGTGGTTTAATTCGACGATACGCGAAGAACCTTACCAGGGCTTGACATGCACTCGCAAGCCGAAGAAATTCGGCCCTCTTTCGGGACGAGTGCACAGATGCTGCATGGCTGTCGTCAGCTCGTGCCGTGAGGTGTTGGGTTAAGTCCCGCAACGAGCGCAACCCCTGTCGCCAGTTGTACTCTCTGGCGAGACTGCCTTTAACAGGGAGGAAGGTGGGGATGACGTCAAGTCAGCATGGCTCTTACGTCCTGGGCGACACACACGCTACAATGGATGGAACAAAGGGCAGCGAAGGAGCGATCCGGAGCCAATCTCAAAAAGCCATCCCCAGTTCAGATTGGAGGCTGCAACTCGCCTCCATGAAGGCGGAGCTGCTAGTAACCGCAGGTCAGCATACTGCGGTGAATACGTTCTCGGGCCTTGTACACACCGCCCGTCACGTCATGGAAGCCAGCAACACCTGAAGTCGATGGGCCAACTTTATTGGGGCAGTCGCCTAAGGTGGGGCCGGTGACTGGGACGAAGTCGTAACAAGGTAGCTGTACCGGAAGGTGCGGCTGGATCACCTCCTTTCTAGGGAGTCAAAAGCTCCTAGGTCGGTCGATGGCTTTTGCCATCGTTACCACATCACAACAGCTTCCTTCCACTATCCAGGGGTTAAGGTTTTTTTTAACCTTGACGCAGGCTGAGGACAATGCTATTTTGCAGAAAAGTGCAGCGTTCGCTTGCGAGAAATGCCAAAGGAGGCGGAAGATGGGTAACGCGTTAGCGGGGGTAGCAGCAGTTTTGGGCTTTATCGCCCTTATTATCGGCGCCGTTATGGTGGAAAGCGTAGAAGGATATGCTTTTTTTAAGTCAGGACCAATGATAGCCTTTTTCGTTTTCTCGGGGCTTTGGATGATGGCTGTCGCTGGAGCTTTGTATTATCTGCTCGCCAAGACTTAATTCTTCACTCTTAAAGCAGGGCCATTAGCTCAGTTGGTTAGCGCGCAGTCCTGACAAGACTTAGGCGTTTCACCGAGCTTAACCGCCCAAATCGTATCGAAAATCCTCGTCATACCTCCTTTCTCTTTGACAAGTGATGCGGTCTCCGTTCACTAATGCACTACTCTTGTTCGCTATCACCCCTTTCGTTAAGAAATATCATAGAAGTCCAATCATCTATAATATAAACATGCAATATCGCTCTAGTAACAAAACCAAGCGGTTTATCCGGGATATCAAGCGCATTACCCACTGCACGTTCACTCATATTGGGCCGTGTGAACAACTCAAATGAGCAGAATTTTTACTCAGGCGGCGACTCAGTTATGATGCAAGTCGACTGCTCTATTTGAATGGTCGTTCGTCCATTTCAGCAGTTCGAGTCTGCTGAGTTCGCGCGATACTTAATAAGCTAAGTTGAATAATGGCTGATATGACAGATTCCTTGACATGCATGTTATAATGACCAGCAGAGTCAACCAGAACTCTCAGTGTCTAGATCTTTAGGGGAAACGGTAAATTCCAACTAACATAGAGAGCCAGTCCGGAAGGAGGTGAAGAATGAAGGATATTCTGGCGACAGTAGGCAAAGTTGCCTTCGTGGTCGGTGTGTTGTTCGCCATATTCGGTGGTATTTGGGGAGGCAAAGCCGCACCAACTAATCATGTGGTGATCGCTGTTTTGCTGATCGCTGGCGTCCTCATCGGATTCCTAAACATCACCGCCAAGGAAACTTGGGTAGTACTGATGGCTACTGTGGGCTTGCTTATATTGGCCATCTGGGCTAATACATCAGCTTTCCAGCCCGTTCTCGATTTATCTCAAGGGTTGGGGGAAAACCTGATCGGTGTACTCGACGCCTTCGCCCTGCTCATGGCCCCGGCAGCAATCATCATTGCCGTCAAGGCGGTCATTGCCACAGCGAGGCCAGGAGACTGATCCCGTTTTGGGCAGATACCACATATAGGCAGCACCTAGCAGGACAGGGGTAGGCATCCGTCCGTTTGCCGAGTTGGGTTTGTGCGCAAAGTCGATTGCACTTCCACTTCAAGCGGGCTATCGACCTCGATGTTCTTTAGCCTTGGGCCTCTCGTATCCTGTCGCTTTCTTCGGCACTACTCCCTCCCTTCTGCCCACCTTCAAGCGTTCTCAGTAGCTCCGAGCCCAAGAATCTGTATTGCTTGCCTAATTTCGTCGCCGGGATTTCACCGTTCTTAACCAGCTTTCTTATCTACGTGTTGACTTTTCATTGTTTTTGACATAGACTTTAGATACGAAATAGCTTGGGCCATTAGCTCAGTTGGTTAGAGCGCAGTCCTGATAAGACTGAGGTCTCTGGTTCGAATCCAGAATGGCCCACGGTGAAGCCAAATTTCGTCTCCGTTACCAGCCTCAACTGCCAATGCGAGGGCAAATCCCAAAAACAACCGCCACCTACGGGGAACATCAGAGACGCTTTCTCCTGATGGAAACCCAAAACCTTTGCTGGACTTGACACTATGCTGGAAATGGTTTATATCTGCAGTAATGGCGGTGCGGTTCAGCCGACTGAGATCGATAACGATGGAAGGGGCTTGGGAGAAGATAGGCGGTGTAGCAAGCTAGGAAAGGAGCTGTGGCCGTGAAGATTTTAGTTGCCGTTGATGGGTCCGCATATTCAGAAATGAGCACCAAGACGCTGAAGGCACTTCAGCTTCCCCCTCAGACCGAGGTCACGGTGATGACGGTGGTGCCTGAGCACACCTTTTTAGGGGCGATTACCCTTAATATGCTGCGCGGGACAGCTGCGGCCAGAAAGCGAGCACATAAGGCTCAGGAACAAAAGGCTGCCGAGCTCCTCAAGAAGCCGGTTGAGACACTACGCGGCAGCGGCGTCAAAGCTGAAAGTCTGGTGTGCTGGGGAAGACCCGCCGAAGAAATCATGAAGCAGGCTCATGAGATGCGGGCTGATCTGGTAGTGGTCGGGGCCAAGGGCATGGGTGACTCCCCACGGTTTGCCCTCGGCAGCGTGGCCCAGAAGGTGATGAAATATGCCAGCCCCAGCGTTCTTCTCGTTAGAGAAGGGCCTACTGCCATAAGGCGAGTTCTTCTGGCAAGCGACGGTTCCAAGTATTCAGATGTACTTGTGCAGTTTCTATTGGATTTGCCGCTGCCCCGCAAGGCCCAGGTCATCATGGTAACCGCTGTTCATTCCCATATCGCCGCCGTGGTGAAGATGCCAACCCTTGACCTGGAGACCAACCAGCAGCTCTTAGCGGAACTCCAGGCAGCTGAGGAGCGGGCAGCCCGCCAACTATTGAACAGGGCCAAGAAACAGTTCCGGGAAAAGGGATACGTTACTGAGTCGCTGATCCTGCGCGGGGAACCCGCTGAGGAGATACTGGTGGCTGCAGAAACGCTCCATCCCGAGTTGGTGGCACTTGGGGCCAAGGGGCTGACTGGAATCGAGGCTTTCCTGTTGGGCAGCGTGGCCCAAAGGATAGCCAGATTCTCCAGGTATTCCGTGTTGCTTGCCAGGGCACCGTGGCCTTAGGCTCTGAGGTAGCTGCTGTTTTCAGGGCCAAAATGTCCCGCCTGTGCACACGACATACCGGGGCCGGCCAGCGGACAGTCTTCTAGCAATGGAGCAATCGTTTCTCCAAGGCGTTGTGGTAGATCATTTTGGCATCTGCCGCTGACCACAACTTCCGTGGGTTGGTAGTCACATTGGGGTCAGCGAAGGCGTCCTGGGCAACGGCGTCTAGGTTTTCCTTAAAGTCGTCCAGGTTATCTCCCAGCGCGTCCTCGAGACCGGTGATGCCCACGAAGCTGCTCAATCTCAGAACCTCATAGGCCAGCTCTGCTGCCAGGTCGGCGTCGCGCCCCCCCTCCAGGTCGAGCATACGGGCTATGTCAGCATACTTTGCCGCCGCGGCTGGCATATTGAAGTCTATTACATAGGGCAGCATTACTGCATTGCCCAGCCCGTGGGGAACACCGTAGCGACCGCCGAGGGGATGAGCATGGGAGTGGGTGATACCCAAGGAGGCATTGGTGAAGGCTATACCAGCCATCATATTAGCCTCGTGCATCTTCTCCCTGGCCTGCCTATCATCCGGCTTAGCATAAGCCCTGGGCAGATACTCGAAGACATATTGGATAGCCCTTAACGCTAGCCACTCGCAGGGTGCGTTGTCCCGGGTGGATACATAGGCCTCGACGGCATGGGTCAGGGCATCCATCCCGGTATTGGCGGTGACACTGGGAGACATCGCCAGACAGACTTCTGGGTCGTAGATGGCCACAACCGGCACGATATTGAAGCTTCTCACTATGTATTTCCTCTTCTCCTGTTCATCAGTAATCACGGAACCCCGGGTGACTGCTGAACCGGTGCCGCTGGTGGTCTCCATGGCGACGAGCCTGGCCTTGCGCCGTAGAGGAGGCAGCGTCTTAATCGGCCCCGTCCCCCATTCCTTGACTTTCTCTGCTATAGGCAGCTCCGGGTGTTCGTAGAAGACCCAGGCTGACTTGGCCAGGTCTATGGGAGATCCACCGCCAAAGGCCATGATCCAGTCGGGCTCGAAGTTTAGCAGCTTCTCCTTGAACTCGGCCACCTGCCTCATAGGCGGGTCCGGGAGCACCCCGCCCATCAACTCCACCTCCTTCCCCGACCCCTTCAAAATGGGCAGTATCATTTCCTCAGCCAGCTTGGTCGTGGTAGCCCCACCACAGATGACGGCTACCCGTTTCATGTCCATCTGAGCCAGGTGGTCGCGGCAACCGTAGCCAAAGGTGATCTCTCGCGGCGCTCTGATCCAGCCTATCATTTTATCTCCCCTCCAGTTTCGGATTGTCAATCTATCGTCATAACTTCAATGCCGACGGTTATCTACTGTATGACATTTGAACCGGGCTTTCTCCATGTCAACCATTGTAGTCTATTTAAAGCCCCTGCTCGCTGGCTGTCAAGGGTGCCCTATGCCTCAGATCTTCGGCGTAGAAGGATAGAGCAAGAACCCCAGGGCCAGCATGAACCCCCATAGCAGGCGTGAGCTCAGTGAGATGAAGTTCGGCACAGCCAAACCTCGAACCGATCTCTGCCTTGAGCTTTTCTCCTTCCTCCAATTCGTCAGCATGGTGTACCATGACATGCGCGCTGCAATCTCCTATCCTCTCTGCCACTATCTCCATCATGCGCTTGATGGCTTTTGCCTTCGTCCTCGGACGTGCCACGGGTGTCGTCTCCCCTATTGCAGGAGAATGCTCGACAATAGGCTTCACAGCTAATAGCGACCCCGCCCAAGCTGCCGCCCTGGCAATACGGCCGGTTCTGGCGAGATAGAACAGGGTATCCAACATGGCAAGGAAGTTTACCCTGTCGATCATACTCTGTGCCGCATTGGCTACTTGGACTAGCTCTGCACCCTGGCTCGCAATTCGAGCCGCCTCAAGGACGATAAACCCCAAGGCACCAGCTACAGCACGGCTGTCAATCACCTCGATAGCAGTGTCGGGGACTATCTCTTTAGCCAGCTCCTTGGCCATGAGCGCTGTGTCGAAGATCTTACTTTGCACACTGGTTAGGGTGACACAGAGTATGCTTTCCGCTTCCCGGCTTAGCTGACAGTAGGCATTAAGGAAATCCCCTGCTGACGGAGTCGAGGTAATAGGGAGGTTCTTTCTTCTTCGCATAATCCTATAGACTTCGCTGGGGCTCATATCAATCCCGTCGCGGTAGCTTTTGCCTTCATAGACTATCAGGATGGGTACTAAACAAATATCATACTTCTGCACTAGGTCTCCAGGTAGACAACATGTGCTATCAGTAAGGACAGCAACCTTTTTTTTCATAACTATATACCCCTAGATAGTTATCTTCACCTACGCTGCCAGTTAGTTATTTTATCAGAATCATCGCCTCCCTCCCAACGCGTTCCATTTGACCGGAATCCCTTAACAGAGGGAATCAGCCTCTTTTGTTCGAGAACAGCAGAGGGATGAAACACAATAACGCCAGAAGGCTGCTAACAGCGCCGATGATCAGCACCATATCGTAACCGAAGTTATAAGCTATCAGCCCAGCCGTGAAAGCGGAGATAACGGCTGCTATCGCGGTCGTGGCGTTGAAACTGCCTAGGGCTTCGCCTTCCTCAACAGTGGCAAGCTTAGCGGTCCAGGCATTGCCCCCGACAATGAGTGGCGACCAAGCAATTGGAATCAAGATATACACAATCGGAACAAGCCACTGATTCAAGCCGGAGTGCACATACGTGAGTGCGGCGAGGCCAGCGACTGAGACTAATGTCATGATGGTACCGATGGCGACAACCCAGCCATCGCCGATCCTCTTCCCGAGCGCGCCGGATGGCATATAGGCAAATATCCCGATCACTGCCCCCAATGCATAGTAAAGCGATGACATGCTGTATGGTATGTTGAACGCCCCCTTCATCAGCAGGGGGTAGAGGGCGCCGATAAGCCACGTGGTGAGCATGACGAAAAACCAGCCGACTATATAGAGACCGAATGCAGAATGCCATTCGTGGCTCAGGTGCTTCAGGCTCTTTGAAATAGTCCCCTCATAGCGGTGAAGAAGAGAATGGACGGTTCGCGGCGGCCTGTGGGAGCGACGTTCAAAATGGGGCTTGTGGGGTTTCAGATGTGCCTGCGATGGCGGAAGGCCACGTGATCCCAGCACCATGCCGGGTATCATTAAGCCAGCTGCGAGCAAGAGTCCAAACTTCGGGTCGGCCTGGAGGACGCAACACAATCCCACCCCAACAGCCTGCCCGACGCCGTAAAGGGTCTGCAGCCATCCGATACGGACATCCCATTCTGGCTTCGGCTTATATTCCACGATAAACATCGTCGCCACGGTGTTGGTCGTGCCTGAACCAACCCCCTGTAGAAAGGCTAATGCCATCCAGAACCACAGCAACTGGGTAAACGGGAATATTGCCAGGCCGATGGCGAGGAGGATATAACCGGAGAGATAAAACAGCCGGTGCGCGCCGGTACGGTCAGTGAGAGCGCCCATCAACGGGGCCAGCATCTGACCAAAATAGAAGAATGCGATTACAAATCCCGCTTTCGCCGCGTCACCAGCGTTATTGACCACGATAGGCATTAAAATCCCGCCGAGACCAAAAACAACTATCCCCTGCAATGCATAACCGAGGTACCAGAATTGCCCGTAGCGCCGCCAGGATGACAGTTTCATATTGGGATTTCCCGTTTCAACTCGCCCCAGAAGCAGTGGCCATCCTCGATGACCTGCTGAAAGGCAAATTCGAGCCTTAGCTGTGAGGGCAAATCGCAGAAACCGTAGTCTTTGTGTGCACGCCGCCTATTGAGGGGCAAGAATTTCCGCTCGAGCCGAGCTGTATTCCAACTCAACAAAAAGATTTCCTAATCTTTGTCAAGCCTTGGCACAGGGAGGTTGCGCTCGATTGTGGTTGTCATTCGCTTTGTCTTACATGCGCTAATCAGAATGCTTTATGTTAATTTTCGTTTCCTTTTCGCTTATTTTGACTAAAGCCAGCCTTTGCCTTACACCCTAGTATTGCTTGGCCTTGTAGACTTTACACAGTGCCCATTTGAGAGGCCAACCTCCCCCTATTTTATCGCACACATCGGGGTCGTCGTCCGTAAGCACATTTATATTGGACTCCCAGACCCCATGCAGCCAGGGCTCCTCTCCTGGAAGCTCGGGGAACCACCAGCCATGCTCACAATGGACCACTCTTGGGTCTATCCCCGTGAACAGATGACATTTCATCCTTATTCTGCCCCGTGGAGACTCAATCCAGACCCAATCGCCATCCTTTATATCCAACTCGGCTGCCGTTTCCGGGTTGATCTGCACCAGTGGATGCGGATACCTTCGCCGTATGGAATCGATTTGGCGCTGCTCCGAGTGGAAGTAGACTCGGATTCTGCCACCAGTGCTCAGCATTAGCGGATATTCCTCTGCCAATTCAGGCTTGGTAATCGGATTTTCATGAGGCTCTTCATAGCGCGGCAGTGGGTCATATCCAAGCTGCTCCAGGATAGTGGAGGAGAGCTCGGCCTTCCCGGTGGGAGTGCCAAAGCCCATCTCCTCGTACTTACGGTATCGCCGGGGCGGACTTTCATAACCTCCTTGAGCCATGAACTCCTTAAGGGTTAAACCCAAAGGACTGAGCATATAGTCATAGACCTGTTCCAAGTTTTCCCAGGGCCAGTACTCCTCCTGACCGAGTCTGATGCCGAGCCCACGCAGGATCTCATAGTCTGTTTTGCGGTCATATTCCCCAGGAATTGTCGATGGCAGCGCTTTCTCCCCGCCTCGCATGGTATCCAGTGTGCCGAAACCGGCGGCGAAGTAAGGTCTCTCCAACCAGGAGGTCACTGGCAACGCGTAGTCGGCAAGCTCAGCAGACGGAGTGAGCCAGTAGTCCTGCACCACATAGAGGTCCAGGCTCTTCAACGCCTGATGAATCAGCTTGACATTGGGTTGTGTAATCATGGGATTGCTGGCGACGCCGATCATGGCCCTGACCGGGTAGGGCTCACCGGTAAGTATTGCCCGATATACTGTGGGATGGTGGGCTGCGGCAAAGGCAAGTGTTGATGAGACTGGTTTGCCCCATACCCTAATGACGTGGGGCAGGATCGCGTCCCGTCCTGGCCAGCCAATAAGTCGAAAGCGATCAGTTCCTATTTGCTTCTTCTTTTGCTCTGGTGATAGCTTCTCAGCGAGTTCCATTTCGGGCTCCACCAGGCATCTCGCAGGCCCAGCCATATAATCGCCACCCTGAACATCGAGGCTCCCTGTCAGGGCAGTGAGGATGAATTTGGCCTGAATACCTGAAATAGCATTGCTCTGTTGCTCCAGACCCATCCCGTTGGTGGTGATTGTGGGGCTATTCTGGGCATATGTCCTGGCAGCTTCTCTGATCTTCTCCGCCGGGACCCAGGTGATCTCGGCCACCTTCTCCGGGGGATACTCTCTGGCTCTTTCCCTGAGCTCGGCGAAGCCATGACACCATTTCCCCACAAATTCCTTGTCGTAAAGCCCTTCCTCGATGATCACATTTATCATGGACATCAGCAGCGCGGTGTCGGTGCCCGGCCTGAGCTGAAGCCAGATGTCGGCCAGCGCCGCTGATTCTGTTCTCCGGGGGTCGATGACGATGAGCTTGACCCCCTGCTCCTTGGCCTCGCGTACCGACTTCCAGATATGGGGCCTACTTTGAGGAGGGTCTAGCCCGATGAGCAGAACGCATCTGGTCGCTATCTTACCTTCGGCGTCTTTCTCAAACCTGAGGAACGTGCGGTGAAGGGGGGGCCAGCCCAGCATTGCGGTGCCGGTGTTAATACATGGGGCGTGGCACACATTGGAGGGATTCACATAATTTGGGGTGCCGAAGAGGTTCAAGAATCGAGCCTCGGCCCATGTTGTCGTCCTCAGGGTGCCAGCGTGCGAGGCGAGCGTCTCGGCTCCATATTTCGCCCTCAGCTCTCCCAGCTTGTCGGCGATCTCGTCAAAGGCCTGCTCCCAGGATATCCGTTGCCACTTCCCCTCCCCTTTTTCGCCGGCCCTTTTAAGCGGAAAACTGAGGCGATCCGGGTGATACATAAACTCTTTGGCCCCTATGAATCTGGGGCAAGCCTTGATTGGTGGCCATGTCGTGCCTGAAAGGGGATGTGAGGGGTCCTCCTCCATTTTGACCATCTTCCCATTCTCGCTATACACTAGAATCTGGCAGCGAGGATTACAGAATTCACACACCGCACTCTTAACTTCCTCAGCCATCTGGTGTACACCTCCTTTTGCGATTCTCTGAGTTATTATAGCAGCAGAAGGCGATATGGTATACACTGTAACAAAACCGGGTTAGAATAAAGCACAAGGGGTTGATATAATAAAGGGCAACTGACAAAACATAGAATCTTCAACCCCTGTTGGCATAGCGTGAAAGGAGGTGGATCCATGGCAGATGCGAGCTACGATGCGGTGATAATTGGAGGCGGTCATAATGGATTGGTAGCCGCCTTGTATCTGCTCAATGCTGGGATGACTGTGGCTGTTCTGGAGCGGCAGCACGAATTGGGGGGTGGTGCCTGCAGTGAGGAGCTGCCCCTCCCCGGATTTGTGAGCAATCCTTGTGCCAATTTCCATGCCTTCAATCGCAGTCCAGTATGGTATGACTTTCAGCTTTATGACAAGGGTGCCCGCTATGATTTCGCTGACACGGGGACGGTGACGGTCTTTGATGATGGGACATGCTTCCTGTCATATCCAGCGGTGGAGGTGGTTGATCCGATCACGGTTACGGAAAGGTTTGTGCCCGAAAACATGGCAAAGACCCTTAGGGAGGTCGCCAGGTTTTCGCACCGGGACGCGGAGACGGTGAGCATCCTGTTCCAAAAGTATCAAAGGAAGTGGCGAGATGCGATGAATGAATGGCGGTTGACTCCTCCACTACCTTGGGGTGAGAAGGATGCCATTGAGAGACTCTATGATGACCCAGTAGATGGGATCGACCCCAGGTATCAGTTTATGACCGTCAAGGAGGTGGCTTGGGACCTGTTTGAGAGCAAGGAATTGAGAATCCCGTTCATGAGGTCAGCGATGATGAGTGCTGGGTGCTTTCCCGGCGATGTGATGCATCCCATGGATATCATCGCCCAACTGAGAGCCATCTTTACCCTTTTCCGTCCGGCCTCTCCCCGAAGTGGCACCCATAGCATGGCACATGCCTTGCAGAAAGCACTGAGTGAGTTGGGAGGTAAGTTTTTCGTGCACCACGAGGTTGACAAAATACTCATTGAGAACGGCGCAGCCAAGGGCGTTCAGCTGGCTGATGGAACAACGACAGAGGCTAAGAAGCTGGTAATTAGCAATGTCGGGCCAAATATAACCTTACTTCGACTTGTGGGCGAGGAGTATATAAGCCATCAGCTCGCACGCAAGATAAGGAACTTCTCCTATGACAGGGGGAACATCTTCTGGGCGCACTTTGCCCACCATGAGCTCCCGCAGTGGAAAGCAGCCGACTTTAATCCAGATTGTCTCGGAGTGTATAAGTTTTGGATGACGCCCAAAGACCCGGAAGGCATGGCCGAGAGGCACCAGATGGAGATCTTCACCCGTGGCATCCCGGAGAAGTTATACATGGCGGGCGGCACTGACAGCCTGAACGATAAGACCCGAGCTCCTGAGGGCAAACATAATACCCTGGTGGAACAGTTTGCTGCCCCGGCTCGCTACTTCTCGGAGCGGGAATGGCTGCGAATGAAGAAGGAGATCGTCAACGAAATGGTAAGGCAGTGGCAGTGGTATGCCCCTAACATGAACTGGGATAATGTCATCGCAGGCTATGCGAATACCCCGTACGATGTTGAGCAGAGGAACATAAATGAGCACGAGGGTAGCTGGGTATTGGGGGCGCAGACTGCCTCTCAGATGGGCAGGAACAGACCTTGCCCTGAATTGGCACAGTACCGGACGCCGATAAAGAACCTTTATCTCTGTAATGGCTCTCAACACTACGCGGGCGGGATGCGTGGACTCAATGGCTATATGTGTTACAAAATC
>SMTZ1_10003161_pt1 | contig 19062 bp, 12 predicted proteins | sample DeeMarSWOR136_30_FD_25667 | JGI IMG/M metagenome (IMG submission 25667)
CATGCCGTCTCCACACTTGGTCCGAGAGTTGGGGAAGGTATTATAACCGGCCAACTCGGTATTCAGAAACCAGAGTGAAGAATTACCGGCGGTAGCCAGCACGGCGGCTTTCGACTTGAAGACCATAAACTCGCCGGTGCGGTCATTAAAGGCCGTAGCCCCGATTACTTTAGCTCCCTGGACGCCTCCCTCCGTCAGCAGGCTGGTAACCATGACGCGGTCGTAAATTTTAACGCCCAGCCGCTGGCACTCTTTCTTCAAAGCGGGCTTAAAGGTCGTTCCCCAGACGCGGATAGTCACCTCGGTAGAATGGTTGGGGCTCATACGGGGCGAAAACATAAACTTAGTATCGTCATAGCGGCCTTCGGCTCCCAGGTATTCATCGTCAACATCCCGGATTTTACCGCCCATCTTCTCCAATTCCAGCAATGTATCGAAGTCCTCACGGCATTGAATCTGGGTGCCGATACCATTGGAATAGTAGACTGGCAGTGGTTCTGTCGGTGGCTGGCCAGCGTGAACCGGATGCTCAACAAGTCGCTTAGCCCAGTCATCGGGATCAACCTTGGAATGGGGATTGGCCGGCGTCACGCACCAGTGGTCGCAGCCGGGGCCTCCCGAACCGCTCCTGATGGTATCTGCCTTTTCCACCATCGCCACTTTAACACCGTTTCTGGCGGCGCTGATAGCTGCCCAGCACCCGGCGATGCCTCCCCCGATGACCAGGACATCGGTCTCGATTTCCTGCTCCTGGTCATAGCGTATGGGGTAGGGCCAGGAGGGTGCCTTGCCGTATTTTTCCATTAGGTCATTCCATCTGGTCATATCATTAAACTCCTTTCAATTATGATTTTTTGAATGTAAAAGGCTTTAACTGGGAGTACTTGTCAAATGTTGTGGAAATTCCTTACAGTACCTTTTCCCGTTAGCTCCTTACACTTGCCAGTTCAGGGGTCTCGATCTTTATTAGTCGGCACAGGTACCCTGATTTTATAGTTTTTTAACCACGATTTCAAGTAATTCTTCACATTTGTCTAAATACTTGTTTGTTACATGTGAATAGCTAAACTAAGATTTCTTTTCGAAAGCAAAATTACTGGGAGACGAGGAGTATCCTTTAGAATCCTACGGTATCCATGGAAAAGTTATCTATACTCCCGGGTATTCGTCCGGTTCGATGAGTTTACTACTAGACACGGGGGATGCATTTGTGGGAGATTTGGCTATGAATATGTTTCCTATGCGGATTGGGCCTGGCATGCCGATATTCGCTGATAATGTCAACGCTCTAAGAGAAAGCTGGCGTTTAATACTATCTAGTGGTGCGAAGCAGATTTATCCCGCCCATGGAAAGCCTTTCAACGCAGATGTATTAGAGAAATTACTGTAAAGCCAGATCCCTTCAGAGCAGAGCATTGATTAACTATGTGTAACAAGTGATTAGGACCTCATTTCATTATGCAGGAGTGGCTCCTAGCAGGTTAACAATTGTTTGTTTTATTACCCTTGTTGAACAAAATAGCGGATTGCTGCACCGGTTATAAAAATGGTTCTTTTTTTCTCTTCAAAAGCCGTACCTGGCCTTCAGGCGTGAAATTTTGTGTTCCTTTATTACAATTAGTGAGTAAATCGTCATGTATGTTACTTTATAGTAAGCCGGAAGGTTCGATTTGATAGAATATAACAATCATAGTATATTTTAGTATATACATGTGGTGATAACTGAACTTGAATTTCCTACTGGGTTAGTCCTGGTTGTTAGTTTACTTCCATACAGATAGGCATTCATTACCCTGCCAAACTTGATGCCACTGAACTCACAGATACCTGTGCCATAAAGATACTTGTTCATGCACCTCCGAAATAAATCCCGTCTAGTATATTGGTATATACTAGATCAGTGAAGTTTGAGGAGAGTTTGAAGCTATATCACGAAATTCAAAGTCGAACACTCTGTTGCACAAAGAGTTTGAGAATTTGAGCTGATGTATATGTATAAAGAGAGGTAAGAGATGACTAAATTGCATTTCTATCATTTATGGAATATAGCCAAATTTAATTTATGTAGTTAGTTTTTCAGCCATTCTTGACTGCTTGCACCGTGTCATGGAATCCTTTCTATAAGATACCTTCAGTACTGATCCTTTAATTCTAATATTCTGTATGTCAAAAACCAAGCTGGAAGTATGTGTTTTTACGTTCGGTTATCGTCCTTTCCGCTGGCGATGTATCCGAGTTATAAGCGGCTAGATTTGGTGTATTTCTCCGGTGGCCTTGTTCTTCCAGTACCCTCGTTGCTGCAGTGGCCAGTTAAACTTGATAGCACCGGGACGGGGACAATCATTAACACAGCAGCCGCCATACCAGCATTCATCAGGATGCAATATGATAGGTGGTTTGCCTTTCTCTGGATTGGGCATGAACACGTCTATCTGGCAGACTTCTACACAGGTGTTGCACCCATCGCAGATATCAGGATTAAAAATTACCGGATTATTCGGTGTGGTAATATTAGGAATGGCGATTACTTTTTCCTGAGACATCTTTTCCTCCAAAAACAGGTTTATTCAAAAGGTATAGTGTTGATTTTGCAGCTATTATTTCCTTCATGTTACCCCAGAAGACCTGCGGTAGTTCTCCGGTCTTGACCTTGTCGTTTTCCAGCTTGAGAGTGATGTACTTGTTCCACTCCGGCGGGTCCAGGGTCGGGTAGTCTATCCTGCGGAAGTTCAGTGGAGCACTGCTGGCCTTTCGTGCCAGAGAGGCATTGATTATGATTTGAGCGTAGGTTAAAAGACTAACGTCTTCCATACTGCGCATCAGCTTGTGCGGGTCCAGGGCGAACATCAAAGGCACCGATTCCTCTTCTATTTTTCGCAGGGCATTGAGACCAATATTGAGTAGGTTCTCGGTTTTGAATTCACTGCAATAATACTGCATGACTCTCGCAATACCGGCATGCAGTTCTTTCCACTCTAAGCCGCTGCTGCGCTTGACCGGGGCGTAAACCCGGGCTTTCTCACGCTCGACCTGTTCACGGGATATTTTGGGTTCGCCGATCTCCCGGGAATAGGCGGTGGCTTTTCGGCCGGCATACCTGCCGGTGGCCGCACAATAACTATGATCCTCGGGGGCAAACGTCTGCATTCCGGCGGCATACAGCCCATCGAGAGTGGTCTTCAGGTTCCAGTCGACTAATATACCCCCGCCGAAACCATAGCCGGCCTCTCTCCACTGTGGCAAGCTGCCGCCCTCAATGAACTTATAGCTCTGAAGCAAGTCCCGGCTCGGGTCATAGCCGGCTTCGTTGAAGGTCTTGGTAATGATTCTCACCGTAGACTCTTCTCCCAGCATCAGTTTCCAGGTAGCATTTCTCTCGACCTCCGGCATGGACGGGAAATCACCGTAGAACGGCAGCGCATATTTACCTTTGAGGATATCTTCCCTCATTTTGTCCTCAACTTCAGAGGCTACGCTCATGGCTCCCGCATCTTCCCAACCCTGGATCCCCATTGGCACCCTTTTGCCGTTGGCATCCACGATGGGGACATTCTCATAGCTGGCATCACCCGCCCCGGAATACCACTTATGCTTCAAGCCAGAAGCAATAATCAACCTTCCATTGTTTTCCATCGTGGTCAGCTCAGCTCCGGCTTTCCAGGCCATGACGGTGCCATCGCCGGTAATCGCCCGGGAACTCATGTTGCAGTATCCACCTAATTCGGTAGTTATCACCCATATCGAGCCGGCTCCGGCAGTGGCTAGGATAGCCGCTTTAGATTTAAAGATCATGAATTCACCGGTGCGGTTGTTGAAGCCGGTGGCCCCGACTACCCGGGTGCCCTGGACCCCATTCTCGGTCAGCAGGCTGGTCACCATCACACGGTCAAAAATTTTTACCCCCAGACGCTGGCATTCCTTTTTTAGTGCGGGTTTAAATGTTGTCCCCCATACCCGTATGACAACGTTATTCAGTTTGTGCTCCGGATTGCTTTTGAAGGTTATCGGCTTCTGTGCCGCGGGGTAATAACTGTGCATTTTAGTATAGCGCGGGGATATCATGAATTTGGTTTTCTCATCCCGGCCTTGAGCACCGACATAATCATCGCCGGTGTCTCTGATTTTGGCACCCATTTGTTCCAGCTCAAGCAGGGTATCATAGTTCTCACGGCACTGGATCTGGATGCCGATACCGTTGCAGTACGGGCGGTCAGCCATGTGCTCCGCCCACTCATCCGGGTCCACATTGGATAAAGGGTTCGCCGGAGCATCACACCAGTGGTCGCACCCCGGACCTCCTTGACCACTCCGGATAGTATCAGCCTTTTCCACCATAACCACGTTTACTCCCTGCCTGGCGGCGTTGATGGCCGCCCAGCAGCCGGCAATACCTCCGCCAATCACCAGGACATCAGCATCGATTTCTTGCTCCTGGTCGTAGCGGATAGGATACTGCCAGTCCGGTGCGTGCCCATGTTCCTTCAGGTAATCATGCCATGTAGCCATTTTCTAAACCTCCTTTATGATTTATTAAATTTTCTATACTAACCTGAATAGATGATTAAAGCTACATCTTACGTCATTCATCAGGAGACTGTCCTTTTTTGCGGGAACATCGGTATGGTTATTGGCCAGATTATATATTTATGTGGGATTTCCTATATCAACTTGCAGTGAGTTGGCTCTTGTCCTCCTTGATACTCAAAACGAATGATATATCCCATCGCAACCGATTGTCAATCCTGTTCTGAAATCATCAGACAACCTATTCCATCCCGTGAATTCAGCTTCAGCACTTCAAAGCGGGTTTAAAGGTCGTGCGCCGGACACGGATAACCACCTCCGTAGCATGATTGTGGCTATAACGCGGGGAGAACATGAATTTAGTATCGTCATATTTGCCTTCAGTACTGAGATACTCATCTTTTACATCCCTGATTTTACCGCCCATCTGTTCCATTTCAAGAAGAGTATCGTAGCCTTCACGGCACTGTATCTGGCTACCAATGCTGTTGCTGTTTGGAACCACGATAATCTGTTTGGTCTATTCATCGGGGGTAAACCTTGGCGTGGGGGTTAGCAGGAATGATACACCAGTGCTCGCAACCAGGACCTCTAGCGCCGCTTATGATAGGGCCCACTTTTCCACCAGTACCACTCTGGTGCTTTTCCTGGCAGTGCTGATAGCCGCATGGCTTCCGGCTATGCCCTCGCCTAGAACTAGGACATCAGCCTCGACCTCATTTTCCTTGCCGTAATTCACATGGCAAGGCTATTCCATGGCATTTTCATAACTGATTTCAATCATTTCAATGCCCGCCTTGTGCTATAAGAGCTACAAGACTTGCTTCATTCATTACTCTTCGCATATTTAACTATTTTCGGTAAACGCCGTACTCTTTAGCAGCTTCCATGATGGCACGGAGATTATCAGGGTCACTTTTATCTATACCGGCGCCACCCGCCAGTATATAGCCGCCTCCCTTCCCGGCTATTTCGATGAGTTTACGGCAATGAGCTTTTACATCCCGGGGCGTACCGGTGCGAATTATCGAAGCGGGTATATTGCCGGCGATACATGCTTTACTCCCCACTATCTCTTTCGCCCTGGCCATGTCCATATGCTCAAACCACCATATCGCGGTGCCTTTGGGCAGGTCGGTGATGACGTCAAGGCGGTTCACGTAGCTGCCCTCCGCGAACAACAAGGGCACGAGACCTTCCGCAATCAGGCCCATCAGTATCTTCCTCAATGATGGCCAGTAAAAAGTTTCAAACTGCTTTTGTGACATAAAGGTATCATTGCCCTTGTGCAGTGCGAAGGCCGATAACGGTACCCCGGATTTGTTAGCCGCCTCTATCCCTGCCTCCAATGATATAGGTATTAGCCTTTCCATCGCTTCTTGCAGTTTATCCGGTCTGCGGAACATGTCTGTTAATATCCCTTTCGTTCCCCTCAGCTTATCTCCAAGTATATCGAAAGGTGCTTCCGCACCTCCGCTCATGATATGAGGAATTCCTAACGCTATTCTTTCTTTTTCGCAGTCCTCAACCACCTTGAGCCATTTCTCAAGGTCTTTACCGACCTCTACGAGAGTCTCGAAAACAGCCTGGACATCCTGTCTGCTAAGACCCGTGATATAATTCATGGGCACACTAATCAACGCAGTGAGGCGGGGCAGAGCCTGTAATGGTTCCAAGGCACCTAATACCTTTGGCATGAATTTCTTCATCATGAAATTAGAGGGGTCTTTAATCAGGGTGTCATAATCTTCCGGCTTCATACGTTCGTCCTCAACGAACTGATAGAATTGCGAATTTGGAGCCAATCCGTGCCCCGGCCACTTAAAAAGCTTGTAGCCGAGCTTTTCGAATACAAAGCCCGGAAAAATTTCGCCAGGGCCTGAATATGTATCCATATCAAAATCACGGAGATATTTCAACCATACCCGACGCAATTCTTGATAATCATACATTACAGTTCTGAGTGTGGTGCCAGCATAAAATATAGGGAAAAAACCGGTGGGGAGAAACACAGGCACGCGGTCCGGCTCTTTAAGCTTGATGACATCGATGAACCGCTGGACTCTCTGTTTGTAAGCCTTTTCGGCTTCAGGAGTGGGGAATTTCACGTCAGGTGGCGCCAGCCATCTTTCGAATCTCTTTTCGCGTTTCTCCTGGGGAGTCATATCCTCCCATTTTTGCTCGATGGTCATTAGGCTCCTTGTTGAAAAAATTCACGTACACCAGTTTTAAGCCGATACGAGTCTACCCGGACGGTGGCCTGGGGTTGGGGGGCGGCGGATTCTTCATGCCCAGGTGGAATAACTCATCGGTATCCTTGCGCTTCCAGTTGACCGATATTCTCTGGCTGGTAGGATGGAGCATACGAATGGCCCCTGGCTTGGGGCATCCCTCAACACAGACGCCGCAGTACCAGCACTCCTCCGGATAAAGGACTATTGGCGGTTTTTTCTTCTCCGGGTTAGGCATCATAACATCATCAGGGCAAACCTCCACGCAGAGGTTGCAGCCTTGGCATATAGTGGTTTCGAACTCTACTGCTTTATTAGGTGTAGGCGGATTGGGCACCATAAACACTTTTTCAATCATCTTCATATTTCGCTTATTAGTCTTCCTGCTCTAAACTTACAGCAAGCCCCTGAGCCTGGGGTCCAGGGCATCACGGAGGCCGTCTCCCACCATGTTAAAAGCGAAAACGACGAGCATGATAGCCAGGCCTGGAGCAAAAGATAATACCGGATTTTCCTGCAAATACTTGTATCCGTCATTGACCATGCCGCCCCAAGCCGCGCCGGGCGGCTCAATGCCGATGCCAAGAAAGCTGAGGCCGGCTTCGGCGAGAATCAGAGACCCAAGCATCATGGTCATTAAGACAATAATAGGCGGGAACGCATTAGGCAGGATATGCCTCATCATGATACGCATATTGCTCGAGCCCATGGAACGCTGTGCCAGGATATAATCATTTTCCTTGATGCTGAGAGCCAGACCGTGTGTCACCCTGGTATACGGCGGTATGGTGGCGATACTCAACGCAACGATAACGTTGTGGATACCACCGCCAAGCAGACCAGCGACGAGAAGCGCTAGCACTATCATCGGAAACGGCATGAGTGTATCAATTGCCCGCATGATAATAGCATTGGTTATACCGCCAAAGTAGCCTGCTACAATCCCCAGTGAAATGCCTATCACGGAAGCTATGCCGACCGAAATAAAACCCACTGCCAGCGCTGTCCTTGAGCCGTAGATAAGGCGGCTTAGCGTGTCCCGACCGAAAATATCTGTACCCAGAAGATGCTCCCTGGTGGGGTTGAGCAGGGAGTTCGACATATCGGGAGTATATGGGTCATAAGGAGCCAGCAAGTTAGCAAAGATGGCGGTAAACATCAATATTATCAGGACGACCATCCCGAATAATACTATCTTGCGCGAAAAAAAGACCCTGCTGAAACGGCGCCACTCACTGACATGAGGCGGGGCTTCCAGAAAACCAGTGACCCCGGCAGGCTCTTTTGTTACAGGTTCCACTCTTTTATCCATAGCGTATCCTCGGGTCAAGCGACCCATACGATATATCCACAATCAGATTGACCAGCAAAACGACGATTGCCATTATTAATACCACGCCCTGTACAACCATATAATCATGGTTAAAGATACTAGTAACCAGCAATCTGCCAATACCCGGAATGGCAAACACAGTCTCAACCAGAACCGAACCACCAAAGATAAAGCTTACACCCATACCGATCAAGGTAACCACCGGAATCAAGCTGTTTTTCATGGTATGCTTAAATATAACAACACGCTCACGCAAGCCTTTTGCCCAGGCAGTGCGGATGTAGTCCTGACGGATGACCTCAAGTACACTCGACCTCATCTGCCGCGCATTTGAGGCTACCCCGAAAATAGACTGGCAAATAACGGGCATTATCGCCTGTTTTATGCTTAAGACAAAATCATCGAACGGCGAGGTAAAGCCAGCAATGGGAAGGAAATTCAATTTAAGGCCAAAAACGTAAATCATGAGTATACCCAGCCAGAAAATGGGAATACAGACGCCGATGTAGGTTAAGGGTGTGACAATACTGTCAACCCATTTTCCCCGTCTGATAGCGGCGAGCATTCCAGCAGTTAAGCCAACAATACTGCTTACTATCAGGGCCAGGATACCGAGATAAACAGTCACAGGGAAACGTTGCAGCAGCAGTGTACCAACATCCTGGCCGTAGAAAAATGAATCCCCCATGTCTCCTCTGAGGATGCCTAAAATCCAATTTACATACTGGACCGGCAGCGGCTTATCCAAGCCGAACTCATGGCGTAGCTGCTCTAGTACTTCGGGTGGCAGGTCCTGCAGGTTCTGCTGGGAGTGCTGGGCCATGTATATCAAGAGCGGATCACCGGGTAACAGCCGCATGGCAAAAAATATTAATAGTGATACAAGGACGAGGATTATCAATCCATGTAAAAGCCTGCGAATAATAAACGTCGTCATGTGCAGCCTCGTGGGGCGCAGTAAAATTGTTTCAATCAGACAATATGGTGACCAGGTCTGGATAAAATGAACCTTTGGTTGGGGTTTCTAGCTATATCCAGACACACTACGGCTTTATTTAAGCCGGGTGACTCACCTATAACTCACCTTTAATTAAGGGTGAGTCACCCGGTTCTTTTTTAGATCATTTGCCTTTTTCTATCCAGGTATTATGAATATTCCAGACCACGTTGTGCACCGTGTTACTATCGTCATGGACACCAGGTAACATCACACTCGCCCACGGGGTTTTAAAGAGGGGCACTACTAGGGCATCCTCAGATGCCTGCTTTACTGCTTCTTTGGTGACTTTCGTCAGTTCGGCTGAGTCGAAGGTTTTATATATCTTATCACAGAGAGCTAAAAATGCCGGTGACTTGGCGCCATTGATGCTGAGTATACCCGTCATGGGCGTCGGGCCAAAATGACGTAGTAAACCGGTGGCAAACGGTAGGTCGATGCCTGTCATCCCTACTGCCAGTTCAGGAAACCCCTCTCCTCCGAAAAAGCCCGACATAAACATCGAATTGTACCTGGCGAAATCGGCCAGATCTATCTTGGCATCGATACCTACGGCAAGGAGATTGGCTTGAATAGCGGTGGCGTAGTCCTGGCTCCTTGCATCGCACAATATAGTAGTCTGCAAGCCCGTGGTGTAGCCAGCTTCAGCTAGCAACTGCTTAGCTTTTTCCGGATTATACGGCCGGGGTTCGTAGCCATCGTTATAACCCGTGCTGCCTTTGGGAGCAATCTGAGTGAGCGCTTCAAACCTGCCGTACCCGAGCGCTTTGACCATACCAGGCCGGTCGATGGCGTACTCTAATGCCTCGCGGAGTTTCTTATTGTTCCATTTCGAATCGGGATTGGCAGTATTGGCAAAGAACCCCCAGAAGAAACCGGTTACCGCCCAGTTTATTTTGAAGCCCTTTTTCTCTAGGTCTACGGCGAATTTAACGGGTGCGTCAAACCACAAGTCTGCCTGCTTCGCCTCCATCATCGCCGAGGCTGACACTGGGTCAGGAATGACGCGGAAGTTGATTGCATCCAGGTATGGGGTACCCTTAATGAAAAAGTTATCAAATTTTTTGTAATTGACGAAGTCATCCGGAGCCCAATCAACCAGTGTGAAAGGCCCCACACCTACCGGATGGGTTTTAGCCCACTCTTCTCCATTAATTTTGAAAGCTGTCGGTGAGTATTGGTTGACCCAGCCGTAGTTATTAGCGGCCTGACTGTTTAATTCGGTGAGATTCATCTTGAGAGTATAAGTATCGACAACTTCCAGCGATATTACCTTTTCTGCTTCCGTCAGGCGTTTTATGTCCTTAGTTCTCTCTATGTTCCATTTGGCCGCCTCGGCATTGAAGTCTGTCCCATCGACGAACTTAACGCCCTTTCGCAGCTTCCAGGTAAGGGTATTGCTTACCGGGTCTTCCTTCCAGGACTCAGCCAGGTCAGGAATGACATTCCCATCAACATCCCAGTTAATGAGTCTTCTCGTAAAGTCTTGTCCGAATGCCATACCTCCATCATCCGGAGGGTATCCGATATTCGTCACGCCGTAATTTCTAATCACCCTGAGGGTTCCGCCTGACTGTGGTTCTCCGGGAGCGGGGGTTGGTGCTGGCTCAGCTGGTTTCGCCGGTTCGGCTGGTTTCGCCGGCTCAACTGGTTTTGCTGGTTCGGGTTCGGCGCAGCTTCCAAGTAGTATGCCAGCTACCAATACAATTATTAGTGTTATAAGTAATCGATTCTTCAATTTATGTTCCCTCCTTTCTGGTATAAGAATAAGATAGAAAGAAATCACTGATTAATGATATTTATATTCTTTTGTGCACCTCCTAATTAGTTAACATTACCAGCAAGATTTTTACACATTTTAATATTGGAAAAGTAAGAAACGTTTATTCTTTTCCGTAATAAACTCCCTATAAATTAATAAAATTAACTGGGATTTTCAAGCCTTATAGTAAATTAGTATGGTTATTTTCCCACACTCTAGAATAGTTGTCAATATCAACAATTGAGATGAATACCTCTGAAAATAGTTTGTAAAAGTATCCCGATGACCTGCAATGATGGTTATTGAGTGATAATTGCTCAGAGGATTCGGGTAAAGGCCTTGTTAAGATATGGACGGTGAGATTATAGTAGGCGATTTTGTTATTTAATTGAGGTTATTGCTGACCAACAATATAGTAACCTGTGACAGCCAGCAGGTACCACACGAAATAACGATTTGTTATCTTCGTCATAATGCTTATTTACAAAGAAAAGGCTGGGTATTCGTTACCGGATACCCAGCCGCTCCATTGATAAGGCTTCAACGAACTATGGTCGAATTTCTTTTATCGCCGGTGGAAATAATCGGGTTTAAAGCGGGAAAGGATTACCACCGTAGACAACACGGCCGAACGAACACTGGCCGATGGATTGTGCCCATCTCAAGATTCTCGACTGGGGCTGGTCCTTCTAGGGAAGGACCTGGTTACAGTCATGGACGACTACAGCCGCCTCATCCTGGCCTGGGAACTCGCTAAAGCAAATGAAAGGCGTCCCGGATGCCTCGTAGCCAGGTAGGTTGTCTTATAAGGTCTCCTATCCTTAAGGATTTGGCAGAATATCTTCAACAGCCACCTAGCCAGGGCTGTTTAGGCTACATTTGCGTTTTTCAACTTCCTCAGTGCTTACATTGAGGAAAATCATCCTACTGGTGGTCTGGTATTTGGAGGCGGCGGATTCTTCATCCCGATTCTGAAGTATTCACCGGTCTCCTTACGTTTCCAGCCTACTCGCTGATTCAAAGGGTACTCCATTCTAATGGCCCCAGGCACAGGACAATGGCCAACACAACAACCACCAAACCAGCATTCATCGGGATAAAGGACAATAGGTGGTTTACCTTTCTCTGGATTGGGTACCAGCACATCGGTTCGGCACACCTCTACACATTCGTTGCAGCCAGTACAGAGCTTGGGATCAATCACTATCGCCTGGCACGGGGTCATCGGGTTAGGAACCAGATATGCTTTGCTTTCCATAATCACTTACCTCCATCAATATAGGCAATTACAGCTTCTTATGCTTTCTAAAGATCGCAATGATTCTTATAATTCTCCTCATAGGTAGGAGCATTAGGTGGCAGGAGGTAGTAGTTGAGAGGCAACTCTCCAACCTTGACCTCCCCATTTTCCAGGCTGATGGTGACAAACTTGTTCCACTCTGGTGGGTCCATTTCGGGATAGTCAAGTCGATTGAAGCCCAGTTCCCGGCTGCTTGCTTTTCGGGCTAAAGAAGCATGCATCATCGTTTCACCCACGGTGATGCGTACCAGGCATTCCAGGACACGCATTAACTCGTGGGGATTCCTGGCATAAGCTATTGAAGCTTCATTCTCCCTAATGCTGTCGAGCCATCTCAAGCCCATTATCAGCGCTTCCTGATTCCTATACGGGCCACAGTAGTCTTGCATAACTCGACACAGCCCGGCCTGCAACTCCTTCCACCCCATCCCCTTATTTCGCATTATCGGGGCATAAACACGAGCCTTTTCTTCCTCCACCTGCTTCCTGTCAATGGCGGGCTCTGAAGCAGTCTTTGCGTAAGCTGCTGCCTTTCTACCAGCGTATCTTCCGGTAGCAGATGCCCCGGGGTGTCCTGCAAACCCGGCTATTTGATTCCCCGCTGCATATAAACCCTCAAGGTTGGTCTTGAGATCCCAATCAACCACCACACCAGCTCTCCCTCCAAATGCGGTCTCTAGCCACTGTGGCGGTCCCACTCCCCATCCCTGAAACCAGTCGACAGAGCTATAGCAATCGGGAGGCATAATGTTAGCCTGGAGCATATCCTTGTCAGGGTCAAAACCGGCCTTGTTGTATAATAGGTATATTCCCTCGCGGGTCTTTCCTTCATTACCTACCATGAGACCCCATATTGCCCTTCGCTCATCTGGTGGCATGCCGGGTAAATCGGCATAAAATGGGAGGGCAAACTCACCTTTTTTGATACGCTCAGGTAAGTCCCTGATGGGGGATGCGCTTCCTGCCCGACTTCGCTCCTCCACCGTCTTCAATATATTACCGTCTTTATCAACCCAGGGAATTTCCTTGCCATTGGCATCAACTATGGTGCAGGGATACCAAGTATCCCCAGGATGACCAACGCCATAAGCCGGCCAGCGAAAGCCACCTGCTGATGATGTCGGTGTAGTTTGCTCCATCAGGGCAAGCTCTGCTCCGGCCCTCCATGCCATAGCACAACCATCCCCGGCAAGGTTAGGGTCATCATGAGCGGAATAGGAGCCAGCTAATTCTGTTGAGAATACCCAGATTCGGAGAGGCTGAGCTGTGGAGATTATAGTCGCTTTTGCCTTGAAGATATAGAACTCACCGGTTCGTACATTCACTCCTGTCGCCCCTATAACCCTGGAACCTGGCTTGCCTCCTTCATTGAGCAGACTTGTAACCATAACCCGATCGTAGATTTCCACACCTAGCCGTTTGAGTTCATTGTACAGGGCAGGCTTGATGTTTGCCCCTCCCCGGACGCGGATGGTGGTCTTGTTATCGTAATCATAGGCAAACATTATCTTAGTTTCTTCATCTCTAAAGGGGGCCCCGGCAAATTCGTCATCTACATCCCTAAACTGCACTCCCATCTTCTCAGCATCTAGGAGAGCATCATAGCCTTCCTTAGCAGTGATGTACTGACAGTGCTTAGGCATATAGCGCATTTGCATTCCGGCGAACATTCTTTCACCCTCGACCCCTTCTTCCGGGGTAATCTTAGAGCAGGGGTTGCTAAAGGCACTACCCCAATGGTCAACCCCAGCTCCTCCACAACCACTTCTTATCGTCGCTGCCTTCTCAACAACGATAACCTTCGCTGACCGCTTAGCGGCATTGATAGCAGCATGACATCCAGCTATTCCGCCACCGATGATCAGAACATCAGCAACAACTTCGTTCTCTTTACCGTAATTTACCGGGTATGGCCACTCCTTCACCTGAAAATAATGGATTTCGTTCATCTCAATCTCCCCCTTTTATTCTGATGTATAACTTAGGCCTTAGAGATTAGCCTACAGGTAATCAGTTATTGTGAGGCGGCGGATTCTTTATTCCGGTTATCGTCATTTCCGCTGACCTGCCCCCAATAATGATACCACTTGTTACCTCGTTATTTCACTTAAAATAGCTTCAGGAGCAGGTGACCGATATCTCAGAGCACTATGCGGACGTATCTGCTTATATTCTCTCCTCCACTGTTCAATCAAGACCTTCGCTTCCTCGAGAGTAGTGAAGATCTCCCAGTTCAGCAGTTCATCCCTAAGCTTGCCGTTGAATGACTCAATATACCCGTTCTCCCAAGGACTCCTGGTTCTATGAACAAAGTCTTCACACCAAACCGCGTCAGCCATTTCCTTACTGTTCCGGCAGTGCATTCGGGACCATTGTCAGATCGGATATGCTCTGGAATGCCACGAAGGATAAACAGTTGAAACACAAGATCAATCACATCCTGATTTCTAATCATGCGGGATATCAGTATCGCCAGGCATTCCCAGGTGTATTCATCAATGATATTCAGTATTTTGAAGGTTCTGCCATCAGCCGTGTGGTCTATCATGAAATCGTGGCTCTAGACATGATCCTTATACTCCTACCGGAGTCGGTACAGGATCCGTCATTAAGCCATAATCTGCTTCGTTTGTGTTGTTTCTTTGGCATCTTGAGGCCTTCCTTTCTCCAGATTCTTTCTAATCTTTTATAGTTCACCCTCCACCCATACTTATTATTTAATAAAGCTGTTATCCTGGGGTAGCCATACCTTCTATATCTGGTCGCCAGAGCAATAATATCATCGGTGAGTTGCTTCTCGTCGGATGATGGCGATAGATTGCGACGCTGAGTAGCCCTGGCTCGCTCTAGTACTTTACATGCCCGCCTTTCCGAGACCGCTAACTTCTGAGACATCTTTAAAACCATCTTGCGTCTGCGGGATGGGCTTAGAAGTTTCCCGTGAGGCCTCTTTGAGAACGGCATGATCCAGAGAAAGATCTGCTACCAGCTTCTTTAATCGTGAGTTCTCCTGCTCCAGCTCTTCAAGCCGACGAGCCTGGTCTACTCTCAGCCGCCGTATTCTCTTCGCCAGCAGTAGTAAGTGTCTGCGCTTATCCCAATCTTCTTGCTGATTAAAGCGATGGTTTCACCCTGGCTCAAGAGAATTTCTGCCTCACGGAGCTTGTTGATGATCTGTTCCGGTGTGTATCCCTTTTTGGCCATTTATCCCCCCTTTTTATGAGATTATAACTGGTATCGTTTTTGGGGAGCACGTCATATTTTACCGTCAATCAATAATATCCCACTTTCTCAGTTAAAACCAGAACATTTACAACACCTTTATGCTGATAAGCTATCCAGCGGGCGCAAAGATGGATATGGTGGTCTCGGTAATCGCAGCGTCAGGTACGTTCATACCACATTGCACAAAGCCCTGAAGCACGCTGTCAGAATGGGGATGATAGCCCAGAATTCTGCTGATGCGGTAGAATCCCCAAAGGTGAGGCGTCACGAAATGCGGGTAATGAGCGAGTCTGATATTCATATCTTCCTGGAGTATGCTCGGGTAACACCCTACTATGCCTTATTCTACTTGGCACTTTTTACCGGAATGAGGAGAAGCGAACTACTAGCTTTAAGGTGGTGTGATGTTGACCTACTGCTATGCCAGATATCGGTCAGTAGGACACTTCACCAGCTCCACAACAGGGATATCATTATCAGGGAGACAAAGACAGATAAGAGCCGCCGCCTGATAGTACTTTCACGCTCTACGGTCTCAGTCATGAGAGAACACCGCCAACGACAAGAAACAATAAAGCAATCTCTAGGTCTCAACTTGACTGACGCTAACTTGATATTTAGCAAATATGATGGCAAGCCTTTATTACCTGATAGCGTCAGTTAAGCATGGCGTAACTTGGCCCGCCAGACAGGGCTACAAGGAATACGCCTACATGATGCCCGTCATAGCCACGCTTCTCTATTGTTAAAGCAAGGCGTACACCCAAAGGTTGTGCAAGAACGTCTAGGTCATGCAAGTATTAGAATAACCTTGGATACCTATAGCCGTGTGGTCCCAGGGTTGTAGCATGCGGCAGCGAAGCGCCTTGATGATATCTTGCTACCGGATAAGGCTGTAGAATCAATCCGTTAGCAAACCGTTAGCAAAACAAAAAAAGCCCTTATATAGTAATTAACATAAGGGCTTTTTTAGCTTCAATTTTTGGTGGAGATGGGGTGACAATAGGCAGAACTTTCGAGCTTGAGTTCAGCCTAACGATTTAGTCCGGGAACTTCCACTGAGGGTAATTTTAGCAATTTATTGCATTAATTGCAATGAAGTGTTTCTTATCACGTAGGTAACAAAATAAGCTTTTGTTCAATAGGGGTAGTAAAACAAGCAATTGTTCAGTCCAATTCAAGAATTATTCTGGCTATCTTGGTCATGTCGAAAATATTAATATTGCCATCTTGGTTAGCGTCAGCTCCGGGAGTCGGGTCATCCAGTTCAAGAATTATCCGTGCCACCTTGGTCATATCGAAGATATTGACAGCATTATCACCATTGGCATCTCCGAAAACCACAAATTGTACAGCATCAAAATATTCCACACCCGAAGCGAGAGGAACGAGAAGCTGACCGCCGAGGTCTAAGTAAATTCTGTATATAATCATATGGATACCCGAACTGTCGGTAACAAGGGTCGTATCAAACTCAATTTGGTTTTCTCCCGGCATAAAAGGTCTGGTAACTTCGTAAGTACCTATAGATTGCTGCTCAGGATTATAAATCTGGGCTTTAAAGAAACCGCTGAATTCCCTGTTCACATGGACTTTAGCTTCCATATACATCGGGTCTTCTGACATGTAGGTATCTCTATCAAGGCTGAATTCTATTATCCTGGCCGAGTATCCATTGACATCAAAGGGATAGGTTGATGATATGTCATTAAAGGAGTATTCAATATAATACGTGCCTGATCTCAGTTCCGGTACAGTAAAGGTCAGGACAGTATTGCCATCAATTATTAGTTCATTGATATATCCTGGAGCCGTGATACTCAGATTACCACTCTGGTTGGTCTCGATGTATATCGTCGCGGTATCTCCGATATTGTAGACCTGTTTATCAGTGTACAGAGTCAGGAACTGCTTCTCGTATATATAAAGAGTGTTCAGATAAAGTGCTCGCCCGGAATTCATATATATTCCGTAGAACAATTTGTTGCCGTTAAAGGTAACCGGCACATTGAACTCCAGCGTGCGATTATCAGTTAAGTCAAAAGTCTGCACCTCTTCATACTCGTGAAGCTGCACTCTGGCATATAAATTCAGGTCGAAAGCGCTGTTATTGGTGATTTCCAGAGAGAGGGCAGCCGTCTCTCCTTCTTCATATAATTCCTTATCCAGACCGGCGGTTACGGATATGTTTACTCCCTGGATTACAAAGTACAGCTCTTCGCTTATGCCGTTGAGTTCATAGACGGCTTTATATTCCTTCTCCTCCAGGTCGGACGAAATCAGGAAGTTAAAACTTATCTCCTCTTCTTCTCCCGGCCTGACCCAGGTGGATTTCATATCCTCGAAGTCCGGTAGTTGCAGGCGGAGGTACGCTTCTCCTTCGGCACCACCAACGTTTTGAATCGTGAATACCCAGGTTACTTCTTGTCCGGCGACCAGGTTGAGATTGGAGGGTAGCTGGGTCAATATAAACTCTGGCGCACTTACATGAATTTCCACAGCCCCTTCTTCGAAGGGTGAATTATAACTTAGGGTATGTACGCCCCGTGATAAATCTACAGAAATCGTATCCGTTATTGTCTGATTGTACGGCACAAACAGCGTCTTAATAACGGTCTGTACTTCTAGAGAGTTTATGGAAAAAGTCACCTCCAGCTCGGTATCAAAAAGCCCCGTGTTTTCCACCGTGAAAGGTATCTCCAAAGGCCCTTCGAGATAGGTAACCTGAGGATTAATCTCTATCCTGGTGTCGGCTCCCATGATGATATGCTTTTGAACGGTCTTCGTAACGTCTCCGGAGATAGTCGCATATATGGTGGTATCCTGTGTTATGTTCATAGTTGTCTCAAATATCTGTGAGCCTCCGGGAGGAATTGCCGCTGGCCACGTTTCGCCGGCAAGCGTCACGTTTATATTGGCTTCGACATCTGCCACGTTCGTAACGAGAGCGCCAACCTCGAAATCACCCAAACCGACGACTTCCGGGGCAAGAACCACCACGTCTACGCTTGGCTGGACTACCCTCACGCGGTCCGTGATTATAACACCATTAACCGCACCCTCCAGAGTAAACGTACTGTCCGAAGTGGTGGCGGTACTGAAGGAGTGGCTTTCGCCCGGGACCAGATAAAACGAGTCTGAGAATATCTCGACATCGTTTTTCTTTATCGACAGGATAAAATCGCCGGGGATTGCGGCATTATTCTGTACTTCCCCGGAAATAACTATATTTTCACCCGGCTTATAAACATCCTTATCGGTCTCAAGAGTCAGGGAAGTATTCACGTCAGTGATGAAGAAAGAATACCTGTCGCTTTCTTGTATGGTCTGGGATGAGCTGGAATAAAGAGTTGTCAACAGGTAAGCCTTCCCCGTTATTTCAGGCATTTCGCCTGGGATATTAACAATCGTCGTTATAATTCTGTTTTCGGAGGCGGGGATGTTAATCGGGATGGATTTCTCCCATACCACAGGGCTGACAACGAAAACGGTTTGCGCCGTTATACCATTGTTATCGGTGGCAATTACCCTCTGAGGGCCTATTCCGACCGCAGGGACATTTAGCATTATCGGCGCCGTGTTTCCCTCAGTATCAAGGGGTATATCCAAATCGTTCCAGGGAATACCGCCAAAGGTGATGCCGCCGGCCGGGATAAAACCTTCCGGGGTCATATTAAGGACGCTTAGTGT
>SMTZ1_10005363_pt1 | contig 19062 bp, 11 predicted proteins | sample DeeMarSWOR136_30_FD_25667 | JGI IMG/M metagenome (IMG submission 25667)
GACAGCGTAACCGACTTCTGGAGGCGGTGGCACATTTCCCTGTCGAGCTGGTTCAGAGACTACCTCTACATACCGCTTGGTGGCAATCGCAAGGACGCTGCCAGGTCATACTTGAATCTAATCGTAGTTTTCCTGCTTTGTGGGCTGTGGCATGGTGCAAACTGGACGTTTGTCATGTGGGGCGCCTGTCACGGGACCTTCTTAGTCTTGGAACGAATGTTGGGAAGAAGGACTGTTTACGCGTTGCTGCCCAAGCCCATAAGAATATGCATCACTTTCCTATTAATCATGGTTGGATGGGTCTTCTTCCGTGCTGCCACCATTAACGAGGCGTGGAGACTCCTGACGGTCATGTTCACCGTTTCACCGGCTCAGGGAGGTTCAATCCTGCTCAGCGCCGTTCTTTATACCCGTGCCCACCTGGTCGCAGTCATTCTATGCTCAATCCTGGCATTTCAACCTGCCCAGGCCGTTGATTGGGCAAAGACAATAAGCTGGCCGAAGGTCATAATTCTAACCGTGCTGTTTTGCCTCTCGCTGGCGACAATGTTCACCCAGGCATATCAATCATTTTTATACTTTCGATTTTAAGGTATCAGCATGTCAGGTGACCGAGTTAAGAACATCTCTCTAATAACGGCTTTCATAGTGGCAATCTGCAGCGCTGGCCTCAGTCAGCTCATTTTTGATTTGGTTGGCGGAAAAACGCCTCAGGCAGCCCGGTTGCTTATGCAGAAACCTACTAAGACCAACCTCAGAGCCTTCGAAATAGATCTGCAGGACAACTGCCGACTGGCAAAAATGTTGCGGCCCTGGATGCAATATGCGAGATTCATAATTCTGGGTGAGTTGGGGGATAAGGTAGTCGCAGGGCGTTGCGGCTGGCTTTTCTATAAACCCGCCGTTCAATACCTGATCGAGCCGTGGCCGCCGCAGATCGACCAGAGTCAGGGCGATGTCTTTTCAGCGGTCACTTCGTTTCGCGACCAGTTGGCTAATCGTGGCATAAAACTGATGCTTGTGCCTGTTCCCAACAAGGCCAGCGTATATCCGGATATGCTCACCTCAAGAGCGAGAAGGCCGGACACGGATGTCAGTTGCAAAACTCTTGAGATAATCTCGCGGCTTCGGCAGGCCGGGATAGAAGTAGTTGACCTTTTCGCCGCTTTTAGGCAGACTCGTGCAACATTGCCGCATGAGCGCAGCACAACTTACTACCTATCTCAAGACAGCCATTGGTCGCCGGATGGTGTGCGGCTTGCAGCGAAAAAAGTTGGCCAGAGAATCCTCGAACTTGGCTGGGTGGAAAAAGGGCATGTCGAATATACATTGGAGTCTGCGACGATACAACGACACGGGGATATTCTCTCAATGATTCAGCTGCCACAAGTGGAAAGACACTTTGAACCGGAGAAAATCCACTGCACACAGGTTGTCAACAGCGCGATCAACCAACCCTATCCTGACGATCCGAACTCAGCGATTCTCGTCCTTGGAGACAGCTTTCTTCGCATCTACAGTCGCGATGAACCGGGCGTAGCAGGTTTTGTAGAGCACCTTGCGAAGGAGCTTGGGTCCCCGGTCGCTTCGATTGTAAACGACGGAGGAGCCTCCACACTGGTCAGACAGCAGCTCAGCCGTAATCCCAAGCTGCTTGCCAATAAGAAAGTGGTAGTCTGGGAATTCGTGGAGCGCGATATTCGTTTCGGCACCGAGGGCTGGCAGATAATTCCTTTGCCATGACACGTCATTTCTTGGGATATGTCACTTAGTAGCATCTGGGTACGCGCAATCTGAGATGATATTGCGACAGAGTGTGCCTGTCAAGGGGCGAGCGCTCACGATGCTGAGCGAAGAGCTTGGATTTGCCCCTTGATGTATCCAAAGGCAAATGCCAAGCCTTGTAGTCCGTCCCGGTCATCTGAGTGCTGGGGTATGTGATCGGGCATGACCATGCCCGAATAACCAACTTCCTTCAGAACCCGTAAGACCCTGAACATATCGATATCGCCTTCGTCCAAGTATACCTCCTGGAAGCTGTGGCGTTTTCCTCGGATGTTCCGGAAATGGACATTGAAGATTTTGCCCCTGTTTCCGAAGTATCTGATGACATCGAAGACCTCCTCAGATGGATTCTCCAGGTTGCTGGCAATAGTGCCAACACAGAAATTCAGTCCGTGATATGGACTCTCGGCAATATCTGTGAATTGCCTCAATCCCTCCACAGTCCCCAATACTCGTTCGACTCCTCGGTAGCCGCCCGGTGGAACTCCAGGGTCATGGGGATGGCAAGCCATCTTGACTTTGTGTTCCGTTGCCACTGGGATGACTCGTTCCAGGAAGTTGGTGATTCTATCCCAGAATAGCGTGGCAGGAAACTCTCCGTGTCTGGTCGCGGATTCTTTGGATGAAGCCCTATCATAGTCCCAAGTGCTATAACGAGATCCCCCGCGTCCCGGAGTAGTCCCTGTTCTCAAAACATCCAGCACATACAGATTGTATTTTATGGCAGGTATGCCGGCATCTGCTGCCAGACGTATCTGATTACAGGTCTGCTCAATTTGTCTATCGCGGTGTTCGGCATCACCGAGCAGACCCACGGAGCGGGGCATGCCAATTGGCACCATATCAAGGGTGATCCCACTATCTGAGCATCGCTTTTTCAACTCTAGGAGTCCCTCCAGCGTCCATTCGTTGGGGCTTCCACAGACATGGTTCACGCCACACCGCTTGTAGAACTGAAGCATTCTAGACGTGCAACCTTGCTGCGTCCCAACATACATTCTAACCTTTTGTTCTGTTGAGGAGGGTTGAGAACGGGATCCACCTTCTACCTGCATGCCTTTCTCGGAAAAGACTGCGGGAGCCAAGAGCGCTGGCCCTGTTGAACCCATGAAATGTCTTCTGGTTAACATCGGCCTTCTCCTGCGCTATATCAGTGCACATCTTCGAAATCTGAGGGATTGACCCAACCGGCAGCCTTCTCATCAAGTTCGCCACTCCTGTATCTCTCATAAAAGTGGCTGGTCTTAACATCTCCATAAGGATAGTCGTCAAAAACGTTGCCCTGGCCTAGCATTCGCGGATCACCCTGATCGAGCAGTTCTTTAAAGAGCTGTTCTTTGAGCTCGGTTTTGCGCTGTTGAAACTCAGATCGATTGGCAAGATTGTTCAGACAGTCGGGGTCCTTCTCGATGTTGTAGAGTTCTTCTGCCGGGCGTTTGCCGAAAGACCATGTCCAATATCGCTTCGTTTCATGTGTATGACGGGCTTCAAGGCACGCCGTTTTTGTGGGACTGCCATCAGTGTTGAGATAACCGGTTACAGGATCGCCCGCTGGCCAGCGATCAGGCTCAAAGTTGCAGAGATACAGAAACTCGTGCTTGACGATCCCACGAATGGGATAGCCCACGTCATTGGGTCGGCCGACATCGTGACGTTCCTTGCCGATCAGCACATGGTCGCGATCGGTGGTACAACGTCCTCCTCTGCCTGATCGAAAGATCTCGGTCAGACTACGGCCTGTGATCGGCTCCATCCCCGCACCCTCAGGATCAACGCCCGCCAGTTCCAAGAATGTCGGAGCAAAATCGATAAAACATACACAATCATCAACCTTACGACCCGGATTTCGGATTCCGTGTTTCCACATTATCGCCAGCGGCAGGTGGTTAGAATACTCATACTCCTGACCTTTGATGCGCGGGAACGGCATACCATTATCAGCCGTGACGACAATGAGTGTATTATCCAACAGATTTCGCTTTTCCAACAGCGTAAGCATCTGCTGCAAATGAGTGTCGAAGTACTCTATCTCAAAAGCATAGTCGAGCAAGTCCACGCGAACGGTTTCCTTGTCAGGCCACTGACCCGGTACATGGTCGATTTCATTGATTAGTTTTCCGCCCTTCTTGCGCCCCGAATCGAATTCGTATCCCCGATGTGGTTCATGGCCCCCATACCAGAAACAGAACGGCATATCTTCTGGCCTGGCAGCCAAGAAATCGGCGAAGTTCGCTGTGTAATCGGTTGGGCTGATAGCCTTTGTAGGAGGCGTCAGCCTGCGTTCTTGATACGGCTGGCCTGCCAACTGCCGTGGCCTTCCGTCGATCTTACCGGCTACACCCGGTGCCCAGCCTTTTCCAGTGAAACCAACGTGATAGCCGTGAGTAGATAGCACCTCGGCATAGGTCTTGAACCTGGCAGGAAAATAGCACCAGTGGTTTGCAGCGGCTTCAAGTTGCCAGGAATTGCGTCCTGTAAGGACACAGGATCTTGATGGCGCGCATTTGGCATTGGGTGTGTAAGCATTGGTAAACAGAATTCCTTCATCAGCTACGCGATCAAATCCTGGTGTCCGCACCCACGAACAACCATACGCTCCCATATGAGCCCATGAAGCATCATCAGCGATGCAAAACAGAATGTTGGGACGCGCCTGTTTCTCGTATGCACCGGATACCGGCGTGCACAAGCCGGGCAAGGCCATTGTTGCCCCAGCGGCCTTTAAGAAGGATCGCCTCGATAGTTTTGTACATTTCATTTGAGCTGTATCCTGTATAGTGTTGCGCTTGTTAACTGCCTGCAATTGATCACCCGAACACTCTATTGGATCTCTGCAGGCTTCATTTATGATCTCAGGTTTTTCATCAATTTTCAAGAAGGCTTTTTCTGCACGCTTTCACAGTTCTCATGAAGTCAAGTACTCCAGTCTTTCTATTCACTGGAAATCATCCGATCCATGATCTGGTACAATGGCCACAGGTGCCCAGAAGCCATCGGAAATGCAATCCCGCGAAGACACTCTGGTTGGGCGTGCCCAAGTGAAGTAAAGGACTTTGCTTGAAAGAAAAGCAGTTCAATACTACAATGACTAACGGAGCAGAATTCGTCTCCTAAACAAGAGACTTTGTTGTCACATTCTGGCTGATGGCATACATGTTGAGAGTTACAAACAAGTTGGCCTACATTGTGATTATCGTCCTTGCATTGGCATCGCCCCAAATGCTTTGGGCGGGAGATGGTGGATCCACTGCCCCTATCCTATTGCATGACGTCTCCCTTGAAGCAACTGAAGTCGATTCATCACATGACGCAGTGGAAGACTACGTCATTGCCCAGCCCAAGGAATACGAGGGCGCTCTGCGGAATCCGCTTAAGGGATTCACGAACCGCGGCTTCCGCGAGGACAACGAATGGGCAACTCTGGTTCACTGTTATATTCCATGGAATCAGATTGAAAACGACGAATCGGACGACATAGACAAGATCAGCAAATGGTGCAATGATCGCTGGCGAGGTTTAAGCGAGCGCAATCAGAAGGTGATTCCCCGTGTGTATATGCACTGGAGCGGCGGCAGAAAGTACTGGCCTGCCGACATGCAATCAGACGACTACACCAGCGAACAGTTCGTTCAGCGAGTCACCCGTCTGGTGAAGCGACTTGGGGTATGCTGGGATACTGATCCCCGCATCGCACATATCGAAATGGGTATCATTGGCAAGTGGGGTGAGCATCACAGTCCTTCCCCAACTCCCGAAATACAGAAAGTCCTGGGCAAGGCCTTCACCGCCGCATTTCCCAACAAGCAGGTCTTGGTACGCCATCCCTGGAAGGAGTTTCTTAGATACCGGTTCGGGGGCTATTGGGATTCCTGGGCCCATGCCGACCAGATGGATTCGCACGGCAAGGGGCTTTTGGAGATGGGGGATCGTTGGCGCAACAGTCTCATCGGCGGTGAAGTGGCCTATAACTGGGGGCGCTCTAAAGAGCAACCCGGAGAAAGCCCCAATGATACGGTGTCCGATCCTGTGCACCGCAGTTTTCTTATCGACAGCATTCGCTCACTGCATTGTACTCAGCTCCGCTGGGTTGCTGACTACGACCAAACCGATCCTGTGGCCAGAGCCGGTGCTGAAGAGGTGCAGAAGGCTTTCGGATATCGTTTCGTGTTAGAGCAGGTCCGCTACCCGCGACGTATCGATCCTGGAAAGTCGTTTGCAGTGACATTTCAGGTCGTGAATACGGGCTCGGCTCCATTTTATTATGAATGGCCGGTTGAGCTGAGCCTTTTGGAGCCGGATACCGGTCATCCGATCTGGCGAGGACGATTCGAGTCTGTCGACATCCGAACTTGGATGCCGGGAGATGGCTGGGATTCTTCACGCAAAGCCTACACCCAGCCGGCCCTGGTCAACAACGTGCGAGGGTCGTTTACGCTTGATAAGAACATCAAAGCAGGGCCATATTACCTTGCCATCGCCATACTAGACCCCAACGTCCCTTCACTGCGAATGGCTATCGAGAACTACATCGCCGGCGGCCGTCATCCTGTCGGAAAGATCGGCGTCGGCACGCGTGCGGAGACCATACAACTGGCGCCCGGAGATTTCATTGACCCGCGAACCGACACGACGCTCCGCTACTATCCTTATGGAATCAGCAAAGGATAGGAAAGATGAAGCGTCAACTGGCTTATAGATTCCCTTCTGACAATTACTTTCACTTGATGAAAGGTAGTACGATGATTCGCATATTCTCATGTTTGTTGACTGTCACATTACTGAACATGGTCAGTGCTCAGGCCCTCGCAGACACTCGCACTGTGGCCCTGCTTAAGGGCGAAAGGTTCTGGGGCGGCTGTGTAACGGACGGCCGAGCAATGCCCTTTGGCGAAGACGCTTTCTCGCGCGACCTTTACGGCAACACCGGCGGCAATCAGGCCCAGCCGTTGCTGATCTCGAACAAAGGACGATATGTCTGGAATGAGGAACCGTTCAAATTCGCCTTCGATGGCAAGGCTCTGAAGATAGAATCCAAAGCCGGCAAGTTCGAAATCGGCAGCAGTGGTGATTGTCTGCGCGATGCCTATCGACACGTCAGCAGGGCCTACTTCCCCAGCACGGGTAAACTTCCTGGCGAGTTGCTCTTCGTGAAGCCTCAGTACAATACCTGGATCGAACTCATCTACGATCAGCGTGAGAGCCGAATCCGCAAGTACGCCGCCGACATTCTGGCCAACGGTTTTCCGCCCGGGGTACTGATGATTGATGACAACTGGCAGGAAGACTATGGCGTATGGGAATTCCACCCTGGCCGTTTCACGGATCCAAAGGATATGATAAGCACCCTTCACGAAAAAGGCTTCAAAGTGATGCTCTGGATATGCCCCTATTTCAGTCCTGACTGCGAGACCTTCCGGCTGATGAACAATAAGGGCTATTTCCTTAGAGACAAGCGAGGTGGAACCTACATCCGCACGTGGTGGAACGGCTACAGCGCCTCGCTCGATCTGACCAATCCACAGGCCGTTGAGTATTTCCAGGGCAGACTTGCCTATCTCGTCGATGAGTACGGCGTCGATGGCTTCAAACTCGACGCCGGCGACGCAGGCCACTACAACGATTCGAACATAAAGGCGCAGCAAGCTATCAGCCCCAACGCATTCTCCGAGCTCTGGGCGAAGTTGGGCCTGCCTTTCAAGCTCAACGAATACCGCGCCTGCTGGAAACTGGCCGGCCAGCCCCTGGCGCAGCGTCTGCGCGACAAAGGACACAACTGGAATGACCTGCACCAACTTATCCCGGACGCCCTCGCTTTGGGCCTGATGGGCTACGCCTATACCTGTCCGGATATGATCGGCGGAGGCGAGTACTCCTACTTCTACAACAATCCCGACAAGCCTCTGGATCAGGAGCTCATCGTCCGTTCCGCCGAGTGCTCGGCCCTCATGCCCATGATGCAGTTCTCCGTCGCTCCCTGGCGTGTGCTGAACCAGCAGAATCTGGACATTTGCCGCAAAATGGCGCTGCTGCATGAGAAGATGGGCTCAGAGATTCTCACCATCGCAAGAGCCTCAGCCGCATCGGGTGAGCCGATGGTGCGTCATATGGAATACATGTATCCTGGCCAGGGTTATGCCGAGATCAAGGACCAATTCCTCCTGGGCGACGGCATTCTGGTAGCGCCTGTCCTGGAACAAGGCAAGACAAGCCGAAAAGTGGTCTTTCCCAAAGGGTCATGGAAAGGTGACGATGATTCTGTCGTGGATGGCCCGTGTACGCTTGAGATCAAGGCACCGCTGGATCGCCTGCCCTGGTATCGACGGGTCCAATAGGTATAAATCTATTAGAAAGGGCGAACTGAATACAACATCCACTCACCGCGTGGCTTGCAGTACAGATATGAGGTTATATGACACATTCTGGAATCCGGACAAAGGCTGACATGCGAAATACAGTGACATTGGCGGCACTTTTTTTTCTCTTGGTGCAGGGCTCCGCCTTGAGTGTAAGAATAGACATGAAACCACACTGGGACAGCCAGACCGCTCTGGAAAACCCGCACAAAGGCTGGTACCACCATTATCCAGACAACCACATCAACAAGTACTTCATCAGGGACGACTCGCACCTGCTCGAATTTCCCGGCATGGATCATCTGTACATACGGCTGGCGTGGGCGTATCTTGAACCGCAGGAGGGCCGTTTCGACTGGGACATCATAGATTCGATCATTGACAAATGGGTCAGCAAGGGGCTTGGGATCGCTTTTCGAATCAGCTGCAAGGAGACCAGCACAGACCGCATCGAACAGCAGTTCGCCACGCCCAAGTGGGTGATGGAAGCCGGGGCCAAAGGTGACTACTACCGGAGTGGTACGAAGGTGGGGCCTGACGGCCCGTGGGAGCCCGCTTTCGATGATCCGGTCTTTCTAGAGAAGCTCGAGAACTTTCTCGGGGCGTTCGCCACACGATACGATGGTAAACGGTGGATTCGCTATATAGATATCGGCAGCATCGGGGATTGGGGTGAGGGACACACCCATTCCGGCAGTCGGTTGGAATACGGATATGAAGTACGAAAGTTGCATATAGATCTGCACCTGAAGTATTTCAAGAAAGCCCAACTTGTCATCACAGACGACTACGTCTATTCGATCAGCGACCTCGAAGATCGTGACAGGCTGCATCGATACATCCTCAGTCAGGGCATTTCCTATCGCGACGACAGCCCGCTGGTCAACGGCTACGTCAGAGGGTACGCCGACACATACACAGTCCGCAGTCCCGAGTTCTTCAAAGACGCATATCTCAAGACACCTACCGTCTTCGAACTGCAACACTATAGCGCGGTGAAACGAGACGGCAACTGGATAGTGAAAGAGGGCTCATCGCTCTCGAAATACGCCAGGGGAAAAACCGGCCCCGACTTCTTCCGGGGAGCCTTGGAGCTCTTGCACGCCACCTACGTTGGCTACCACGGGGACGCTTACGAGTGGCTCTCCGAAAACCCGCATCTTACGATAGAGCTGCTGAACCACTGCGGCTATTGGTACTTCCTTCACGGCGTAGAGATTCCTGATCAGTTCGGTACCGGCCGGACATACGACATAGAAATGGACTGGGAGAATCGCGGCGTTGCTCCTGCCTACAATCCCTATCGCCTCCAGATTCGGCTCGATGGTCCAGAACGCTGCGATATTGACGTGGCCGCCGGTAACATGAAGTGGATGCCAAAGCCGGATGGCGGCATTTACAGGCATGCCTATGCAATCTCCATTCCGAAAACGCTTCGTTCCGGCCGGTATGCGCTGAAGTTCAGACTGTACTGGGACAAGGAAAAGCGAGATGTCTTAGTCGCCCTCGCCCCGAGACTATTGGACGATGCAAACTACTACACAATTGCGCAGGTCGATCTGAAGAGGTAGCGTGGGTATTTGTCAGGTGGGCACTGTATGACATCAGAAACCCTCCATAATCACACGGTCAGTTGCTGTACGCTCATGATGTTAAGCAATGACAGATTATTGAAGAAATCTATCGAGAAGGGGCCAATGAGCAGCAAACTGCTCAATGCTAGAGCATGTAGTTCGAACCTAACCATTTCTTTTGAAGCTTCTTCAGTTGCTGCAGAAGCCATCACTTGGGCCACTTGCGAAGCAAGTCATGGTCGAGTACGATCTTTGCTCTGATGCATAGTCTCATTCTGGTGGTATTGCTTTCGTTCGTTTGATTCGGCTTCAGTAGCGCAGGAGTGAACAATGCCTGCACACAAGACCATGTCGGACAAGAGTCTTTTCGAGTTTACGGTAGGCGGAGATTGATACCCTATGACGGCCTTGCTTATGGCCGCTCCCAATCGACTGTGGTCGTATAGGGTGAGTACCATGCTTGCGCGGAGATACGACCGTTTGGGTGGTCGCCCAAGACACGCACGACCTTGGTCTCGCCTGGCATCAGATCGAAGTAGTTATCCTCGAAGAACCAGCCGAAGGGATCGCCGTTGGCATCGCCCTCAAGTTGGACACTGCGTGCAAACTTGTCGGTCGTGATAACCAGAGCACCCCGTCGAGCCTGCACCTTTAGTTTAGCTTCCGGGAACGTCAGACGTCGCTCAATATCGGCAAAAGCGTTGGTGCGCGCCAGGACTTTGCCCGTCTTCTCAGTGAGTGTGGCAAAGAGGATATGTTCCTTTCGGAAGGCGCGGATACCAGCCTTGTCCAACTGTACAACCACCTTAGATCTACCCTGCGCCACGGAGACATCTTGGACTATCTCCTTGCGAAATTCGCAATCCTCCACATGATAGAGCTGAATCTTGATAGTACCGGTGACAGGTTTCTGCGAATCGTTGATCGCCCAGAGAGTAATGAATGTATCGATGTCAAAAGACAGCATTACTGGTGCAAAGGCCCGGCGTAGGGCGTAGTACACATGTTTGGGTTCCAAAAAGTAATCGACCTTGGCGCTGTAGACTTGTGGCCAGGAGTCATTGTACTTCCAAACGATATAGCCCCCGCAGCAACGACGCTCAGACGGTTCAGTTGCAGGCCGTCCGCGGCGCTGACGTTCCACGGTGTCCTGGTAATAAAGCGACTCGGCCATGCCCAGTCGATGCACCAGTCCAGCCGCATCAGTGGCATCATAAAACTGTTCAACTGGACCGGTCTTCTTCCAACTTTCCGCACACGTATAGGGCATCCAGGTCTCGGGAAAAGGATATCGGTTACCGTGCAGATATAACGTGGAGTAGCCCTCAGGCCAAAGGTCTTCCGGAGGCATAAAACGCTTAAGGCTATGGAGAGGCGGTGCCGAGATGCGCGTGTCCTCGCTGGCGAAGTTCAGGTAATCATAACCCGGAACGTACCACATGTTCGTATAGCCATGCGTATTGCCCTCACGCGGATCATTGGGATTCATGCCAAAGTAGGGACTGCTGGGTTGATAGTAACGATGAGGGTCAAGTTGCTTGCATACCGCCCCTACGGCTTCGGCCGCAGCCAAACCATCCCAAGGTCCGTGGTCCGTGAAATCCTTGTTGTAGTCTTCGTGGGCCCACATCGCTGCCTCATTGCAGCCACACCAACTCAGGATGGAGGGGTGGTGCTTGAGACGTTTGATAAGGTCCGTAGCCTTAGCCTTACAGATGGCGACATTCCTGGAATCGGATTTCATGGGTAGGCGCGTGAAATCCTGCCAGAGCAGGAATCCCCTAGCATCGGCCATCTCGTAGAATGGATCTTGGGGCGCTTCGACCTGTCCCCACACACGAAAGGCATTAAAGTTGGCGTTTTCAGCCAGGGCAAAGAGTCGCTCATGACGCGACTGGTCCCAGACGTCGCTCATGAGATTCGGGGTCACCCAATCGCCTCCGCGCAGAAAGACCGGGACACCGTTCACTACGAAGTGCAGAGGTTCGGGCATGGTGATGCGACGAAATCCAATGGTTCGTCGTTCGGTCTGCTGCACTTGGTTATCAGCCAGCAAGCTGACTTCCGCATGATACAGGGGCTGGTCGCCGTAAAGACGCGGCCACCACAGACGAGGATGATCGACACTTACGGTGCAGCGTGTGATGAATCTGCCATTACTAACGGTGACAGGCACCGTGGACTTGGCAACCACCTGACCATCGGCGTCGTACAAACGTAGACGCAACTCGAGGGAAGACTGAGGACTCGTGCCTGCAGCATCCACAGCAACCGTCCCTTTGGTCAGTGTCTCGTCAAGAGAAATATCAGTCAGCACCTCCTGCAGAAGGTGACCGTCAGAGACCTCAACAAAGACGCCATCAAAGACCCCGACCGAAGAGATGGCCGGATTGGGGCCGAGATAGCTCCCTCGGTCACTGCGCTGTTCGTTTCCTGGGCTAGCGTCTGCATGACAGTGCAGAACCAGGCTGTTTTTGGCATGCAGGCGTCCGTTCACTGGGATAGCCAGAGGTAGCTTGCTCGCATGAGAAGCCAAACGCTCCCCGTTAAGGTAGATATCCACCTTGTTCTCAATCCCCTTGAAATGGAGCCAGGCTTCAGGACCCTGCTTGTTCAGGGTGAATTGCACAGCGTAGATCCAATCCTGCTGGGCCACCCAGAAGCACTTCTCCGTCCCCCCGGGCAACCACGGATCTTCGATCTTACCTTGGCGTAGCAAAATGTCATGCACTGTGGCCGGCATAGCCCCTATCTCCGTCCACCCCTCGCCACTCTGGCCTCGACTCGCAGCGGCTAGGAAGGCCACATCCAGACTCGCCTGGGGGGCAAGCGATTTGATCTTCCATCCACGGGTGATCTCGATCCGTCGCAGTTTTTGACCTTCTGGTGATGCTTGCATCTTGCCTACTGTCAAGATCAAGAGGATCATTCCCATTATGACTTGCTTTAGAGGCCCAAGCCTTTGCATAGTGCCATCCTTATGGATTTGCCATCGTGTTATCAATGCGCGCCACATTCACATGATCTATGGTCGCCTTGAAATCTTGGGTCAGTCTAATGCGGTTCTTGCCCTTGTTCAAGAACACGGCTGTACAATCGAAACATATCGTGTGAGCCGAACCACGCGTACCAAAACGCGTACCAAGCTTGCACCTTTGGTGCTACTTCGGTGCTACGTTGGTCTACCATCAGTTTCATAAGTCTTCATTTGACAAGTATAAACGCTTTGTTGACAAGTACTTACAAACGGCAGATTCGGACTGAAAATCCGTTGCTCATAGGGCCGTGATTTGTTCCACTCCTTCGATCAACTCTTTTGGCAAGTATCGGTCGCAGAACGGGTCATCAGACGTTTCAACAGGATCGTATACAGACTTCGTTTTCGCCATGATCGGATCTTACTGTGGAAATATGATAACTCAGTTATGATGAGTAGCCTTCTCCGATTGTTCGAAGGAAATGGATCAACCCAAGTGGGGTGCGCAACAAAATGCGCAACAACGACCTTCAGTTAGGCCTCGGTCACACTTCGGCTGCGCTTCGTACAGCGTCATAAGTCTTTATTCTGCCGTCATAAACCGTTTCTTCACAAGAACTTACAAAGGCCGATGCCGGACTGAAAATCCGTGTGTCGGCGGTTCAATTCCGCCCCTGCCCATTTGTTTTGGCACAAAATCGAGGCTTTTTTCCTGCTCTTCTCTATTGCCCCCTTTGTGCGTCCTGAGTACGTTCACTTTGGTTCACCACTCTGTCACAGGTGAATTGTATTTTGAGGAATCTTGAGAGTCCCCAACCAGATTGGATACCTGGCAATAGATGAGCTAAGGTATGTTGTGGATCCTTGGCGGACGGATTATAATCACTGCCGACCGCACAGTTCACTGGGGTATATGAGCCCGGCGGCTTGCGGCCGGTTGCCTTGGGCCAGACTCCGGTACGCTTCGTCTGTCCCAAAGCAGGCAGGATAAGAATGAAATACTCTCACGAAGGCTGGTACAAGAAATGGAGGCAGGTCAGTATGCTGTTTTACGACCCGATGAACCGAATCGATTTTCGGACCGCAGGAACCACATCAATATGTCAAAAATTGAATAATGTAGAAGGTGAAACATGAGTGGTAGAATTGTGTGCATAGTTGCTTTACTTGTCGCCTCTTCATGCGCTGTTGAGGCCAAGCCGGTCGGGGTGAAGTTCTATGAAGATTTGTCTCTGCTGCCTCAAATCTATGTGAATGTTGAGTCGTACTACCTTTCGAGCTACGACCGCACCGGTGGCAATGACGACGGGTTCAGAGGGACCTACTCCCAGCTCTATGTAGATGAGCAGGGAGAGCATGTCATCTTCGAGGCCAATGGGCCCGGCTGCATCTATAACCTCTGGTTTACCGGCAGCGGACGTAGTCTGCACTGGGGAAAGATCAGATTCTACTTCGATCGTGAAAAGACCCCACGTATCGACTACAGCTCAGAAGAGTTCTTCAGCGGTCTTCATCAGCCTTTTGTCTATCCATTGGTAACGCACTCATTTGTATCGAGCGGGGGATTTAGCTGTTCAGCGCCCATACCATTTGCCAAGCATCTTAGAATCACGACCGAGAAAACCGCCGGTTTCTATAATGTCTACTATCAGCTCTACAAAGGGGTAACACTCGAATCCTGGACACCGCAACAAGACTATACACAGATGATTAACCTCTTCGAACGCTGCGGCAGCGACCCCAAGCCCATTGCTGAAAATACTCACGTAGTCCGCAAGACAATCTCCATGCCAGCGGCAACACGAGCAGGTGCACCGGAAATGGAGCTTCTCTCATTAAATCACGGCGGGACGATCCAGCACATCAAGATAAATCCACTTTACGCCCCGGATGCCTATGGTCTGAATCATGTCTCTCTAAGGATCTTCTACGACGATGAGAAAGAGCCTCGCGTTGATGTGCCCATCGGACCGTTCTTTGGATCAGGCCTTGGCGAAACGGACGTCAGAAGCCTATTCGTCGGAATGTCCACTTCAGGAACATATTACTGTTATTTCCCGATACCATTTAAGAAAGCTGTACGTATAAGTCTTCAGAACAGGAGTTTTGAATCCGGCGGAGACTTCTTCTGTGAGATCGGCCATACAGGTGCTTTTCCAAAGACTCAAGAAGGGGGAACCGTTGGATACTTCGCAGCCAAGTACAACAAGGCCTGGCCAATTGTGCAGAGGGATGACTACGTGCTGTTTGACCACGAGGGCAGCGGTGCTGTCGTCGGCCAAGTTATGACGGTTGAGCCGGTCAAGCCGGATCAAAAACGCTGGTGGGAGGGCGACATGCGCATCTACATTGATGGGGACCAAAAGCCGCGTTTCCATGGGACAGGCCACGAAGACGAGTATCAGGGCGGGTGGTCGACCTTCTGGCTGACGAATCCTTATTCTCTGCCGCTATTCGGTGAGCCAAAGACCAAGGATCTGATCGATGTGTTTGGACAAGTGAACGGCTCAACTACAGTATATCGCTTTTGGCCAGGCAAGATTCACTTTCACAAGTCGATCACAATATCGACAGAACACGGCAATCAGAACGACACTCCCGCCAACTACTCATCCTTAGTGTACTATTATTACATACCTGGCGAGTGATCGCCTGCTTGTATGCTGCGAGGCGCTGCCAAAGAAGCCCCATCAACACTAAATATCGACTGTTAGCGCTTGATTGTGCGCAGCCGCTCGCGCGCGACGCGATCGATCCACGTGTGGGGATAATCCGCTTTCAGCTTCTCAAACGCGCGAGCCGCTTGCTCGACCCTTCCTTCACGTAGCATTGCGGCAGCCTCTTTGAATCGTGTCTCACCAACAGTGAGAGCACCTTGGGAGATGCGCGCCGCTTCTTCAATGGTTATCACCTCAGGCACCTTGTTTAGAATGGGCGGCTGGGGATCAGTGAGCATCGCGAAGGCAGCGGGCCATCGTTCTCGGAAGAGTCGGGCTCGCATGTCCTTCTGATGGTTCATCGCATCCCCTCCCTCTCGATCACCAAAAGGATCTATGTCAGCCATGACAATACCATCCGGCTCATTGTCTTCGGCTAACACGTCACCGCGGGGCGATACGATCATGCTTCCCGAACCCCGCTTGGACACCACAATGTACACGAAGTTTTCAGCGGCCCTTACCCGAAAGGCGGCACGATTAAGCTCTTGATCCCCAAACGCCGCACCTCCTAAAGTTGGGTTGAAGATAATATCAGCTCCACCGAGGGCCAGACAACGGGCAGCTTCAGGAAAAACCATGTCGTAACATATCAGCATGCCCACGCCGCCAAGGTCCGGGGTATTGAACACAGGAAAACCATCACCTCGCTTTTTGTATAACTCGTGAATGGGCATATTCACTTTGTGGTAACGCCCTATTTCTTTGCCATCGCGGCCGAGAAAGAAAGCTGTGTTCCAGACATTACCGTCTTTGTCTGTCGTGTCACTGCAACATACAATGTACATGTGGTACTTTGCTGCCACCTGGCCCAGTCCCTCAAGCATGCGTTTCACGGCCCCAGGTAGCACGTTCTGAAGAGATGCTGGATTGCCAGCCTCCCAACTCCCAAGACCAAGCGTATCTTCGGGGAATGCCAGCGCATCACAGCCAGCTGTGCCGGCTTTGTGTGCAATTTGCTCGAGCTTTTCCAGGGATTTTTCTACCTCCGCAAGTACATCAGAGCGAGCTGTCAGGCGATAGTCAACTAGACGGCGTTGAGGCTGCGCAGCTCCTACGCGCATTGGGCGCTCGGCCGAGTTAGTCTCTTGCGGGTCCACGCATTTATCAAGTTGCCGGCCGGTTACGTACGTTATAGATGTTGCTGAGGCAAGCAACACAAGTGCTATGTGAATTAACCTCATCATTTGTTTCCTCCATCTGGTCTACTGTGGTCAGTAGAATTTTCCTGGAAGTGCTTCTTCCGGTTCACAAACGGTCCCAAATCAACGACATGCCCTTTTGGTTTAGGTCCCTCTTAATTGTCAATCTTGATCCTTCCTGGCGTGACATAAGTCAAACTCGTCTTGTTATTGCGAATGCTCCGTGTGCTGCGAAAAGGTTGAGTCCCGTTCTTCCAGCACGACTCGAAATCATCGGTTAAAATAACATCTAGGCTGTTGGCGATGCTGACATCGCTGCGATATTTCACTGCTATTGCTCTGACATGTGCACGACCGGAAACGGCTGGCTCCACAGCGTTGACAACACCGAAACCCACTGCTACACTCCCTTGGAAATCGCAGAAGTCTTGACGTACACACACGCTAAGCATAGCCCATACTTCAGCCTTGCACTCATTTGCCACGCTCCAAGCTGTCGCGCATATTTACCATGCTTAGGTACTATACTCGGATTCAAAATGCAAACCATTTCGTGCTGTCCAAATTCTCCTAAATTTAACACACCGCTCCCGCAGGACTATGCAATCTTCCGTGCGCTTGGAACAGCAAAGCTATTCCACTTACGGCGAATTGGATACAATTCGTCACCATGACAGAGTTAGTGAGTCTTGGGCCCGGCGGCCGCTTTGTTGCGGAAGCAGACTGGAATCCAGTATGGACCGCTTGTGTTTTGGGTGGAGTAACCTGGATCGCGATGGTCCTCGTTGATATAAATGTTCGCGGCAGAGTTGTCAGCATCAAACTGGTGAGGCATTGCTTCTCTAAAGCCACTCTGTTCTGACTTTCTCCAAGCCTCGTAGCAAGAATCGGCGTATTTTCAGATATCAAAAAGGATTTCGGAGGAGGGCTGATGAAAAAGCAGATTTATCAAGCCGCTCTTCTTCTGTTTCCTGCTTCATATTCTCTAAATAGCGACCATGTAAATCCTGCCGGCTCTTTGGCTGTCGCAACTGTTGCCTTGCGCAGCGTCTTGTCGCAATTGACAAGATGCCAGTAACGTTTTCGAAGCGGTTGTCCAGCTCTGTCAGCAATGCCTATCGCCCATTGTGATTGCACCTTCCTTCACCGCCTCAGCGAACTGCCTGTGTTACATGGATGTCGATGTAAGTCTCCTCATCTTTTGTCAGGTTAGTTGTGTTGAAGAACATCCGCTTTTCGTGCGCAGATGTGAAACCGACTGCGGCAGAGCAGCAAATCGGGCCCTGTCAGTCAATGCAACCATCCAAGACTTGCGACCCTCATGACTGACACACAGAGCATGCCTGTTATAACCATGGAAAGCACTCCAGGTAAGCGAAGCAACGGACGCGCATGGAAAAGGGCAGAGCTATTTGCCCTGCCCTTCGAATCGTTGTTTCGTGCTCTTCTATAGTGTTCTTCGTCTTCGCAGCCAGCTCACAATGCTCATACCTATGCTGCTCAACATAATCGCACCGGGAGCCGGAATAATCTGCGTTGTCATTGGTCCATCTATTGAGACGGCCCATTCCTCAAAGCCACTGGTATTTGGATAAGCGGATGTTTCACTTTCCCCGAACTTTGAGTACAGATAGACCCAATTGCCCAGATAGGCACCCGTGCTGTCTTTGAAATTATTGTCGGGGATTAGGGCAATCATATCCAGTTTTCCACTTCCGCTGCCGGAGAGATTCATATCCAATAGAATCCAGTTGTCCACGGTGCCCGCGTCCAGGTCGTAAACCGGGTCACCAAAAGTACCAAAAGGACTGGTGGCAGGGTCGGGGTAACCGGTCAGAACATCACTGTTTGCCAAATGGATTTTTAGATCGTCCAGCGACAGTTTGCTCTTATCTCCACCGGCTTCATTGATGTCCAGCAGAAACTCTCGGTATTTCGTGGTGCCGAGAGTCGCGATTGGCACGGCACCAAGTTGCAATGCGTGAGTGAAAGTTCCGGACTTCGTATCAAACTCCAGGGTTCCGTCTGTATTGTAGCCCTTTACGACGTCGGAACTTGCATTCTGCATCCTGACAAACGAATCGATGAGTCCTGATCCCGATGCCCCTAAGGTAAACTGTAGAAAAATGGCATCGTTGATTGTGCCACTGGAGTCATAGCTGGTAAGGTCCACAGTTGGCTGACCCATTACAGGGACGTTAAATTGTGTAAGGACGAATGCAACAAGAGCCAAGTGTAACGGTACCTTAAATCTTTTCATCACCGCGTTGTTCTGCATGATATTCTTCCCCCGAGATAGTGTGCGGCCAAGGGCAGGGCTTTTGCCCTGCCCCTGATTGCTTTGTGCACTTTTCTAAAGCGTTCTACGCCTTCGCAGCCAGCCGACAAGGCTAACACCAATGCTGCCCAGCAGAACAGCGCCGGGAGCAGGAATAGCCTGCGTTACGCTGACATTGTCTATCGCAGGACCGTAGCCTGTACCGTCCAGTGACGTGAATGTCAGTGTTGTGGTTC
>SMTZ1_10005590_pt1 | contig 19056 bp, 16 predicted proteins | sample DeeMarSWOR136_30_FD_25667 | JGI IMG/M metagenome (IMG submission 25667)
TCTCTCAAATTTCGACCCAAAATCATCGACTCAAAATATTCAGGCACAATGGGGTATTATGATTGCCATGTTCGCAGTACCAGCGTTTTTTTATCTCTTAGGATTTCTATTTATGTGGAAAGTGTATGATCTTAAACCTGATAAAGTTCAAATTATAAAAACCAAGTTAAAAGAATTGAATCTTTAATACACACAGCTAAATAATCAGAGTTTTTTTATTTTAATTACATTAAAACTTCATTTCTTAGGTAATTTTATTGTAAAAACGCTGCCTTTATGCCTTCCTCGCGATTTAGCTGAAATTTCACCATTATGTAATTCCACAATCTCTTTAGATATGTACAGTCCAAGTCCAGAACCTTGAATATCGATATATTCCAAACCATTTCCATATCGCTCAATTTTACCAAATCTAGTAAAGATACGGTTTAATTCGCTTTTAATGAGACCTACACCAGTATCTCTGACAGTAATTAAAGCGGACTTATCCTTATCTTGTAAGTTAATAGTTATTTCTCCCTTTGATGGAGTATTTTTTATGGAGTTTGATAATAAATTAGTAATTACTTGTCCTATTCTTATTCTATCAATAGACAATAGGAAACTCTCGGGTAAATCTAAATTTAAAGTAATCTGTCTGTCGTTTATGAAATGCATCATCTCATAGGCACTTTCTCTAATATTCTTACTTAAATTGACCTTTTCAAAACTAAGATCGATTTTTCTGAATTCAATTTTTGAAGTATCAAGTAAATTTTAGACAAAAACCATTAGCCTTTTTTCTCCCCGATCGATGATCTCTACAAGCTCAAATGCATCTTTTCCAAGCTATTTCCCTTAAAATAATTAATATATATTAAGTCTAAAGAATGTTCAAATAAATCTTTAAATTTTTCTCTTATTTCCTCATTAGAATACTTCATCTTTCACCTAATATCAACAATAGCAACTTTATAATATTATTTAAACATAGCAGATAAATTTTAGGTTAATTTAACGATTGGCTCTTTTAAATATATGAACTAATTTATTTAATATTCTAATTCCTAACAAAATTTTTATTTTAAATAACATTTAAAAATGGTTATATTAAAATTCTTAGCTAATCATCTATAAATTTAATAAATCTAAGGTTAAATAGCAAAATTAAAGAAGATTTAAACATTTATCGTGAAATCATTGTTTCGCGAAGATTTATGTATATTTAAATGAGATTCATTTATTTTATCATAACTATCTAAATTCTGCGGTTTAATAAAAAAAATCAAAAAATAAAAGAAAAATAAGAATTTCAGTAGGAGATTGATGTTAAAGCCAGTATTATTTCTGTCTTATGTTTCGATTATTTGCCAATTAATTATTGTTTTAACATTTCTTCAAATTCCCTGTCGGAAAGAAAACCTTTAGTCTTCATTAGTTCCTTAATTTGTTCGATGACATTTGGAGCTCCCTCAGCATCAGAGATTTTAGCTTCAAATGAGCTTATTTTATCATTCAATTCATTGATTTGATTTAGTTTTACATCAAGATCATTTTTAAGGCTAGCAATCTCCGTATCTTTATTTGAAATTTTTTTTTCTAAATCGCTTTTAAGAGTTCTAATTTCATTATCCTTAGTAGAGATTTCAGATTTAATCCTTTCGAGTTCTTTATCTTTATCAGAAATCTTTTTTTCCAATTCCGTCTTTGTATTCTGAATTTTTGATTCTAGGTCAGCCTTTAGACTCCCTATTTCTTTTTCCTTCTCAGAAATCTTTGGTTCTAATTCTGAAACTTTGCTCTCCAAATCAGAAATCTTTTTCTCTGCCTCACTTAATTTACCATCTACATTCGATTTTTCTGTTTTAAGTTTATTTAATTCTCCCCCTAAACTGCCCTTCTCTTTCTCTGTTGAGGATAATTTTTCTTTCGTCTCATTTAGACTTGCTTTATTCTTCTCTAATTCACTTTGTGTTTTTTCTAAATTTGATTTGGCATCATTTAACTCTTTTTCTAAATTTGAAATCTTAGATCTCAAGTCTAATAAGATCTTTCCTTCAACTTTTTGCGCTTTTTGAGGAGCCTCCTCTGCTTTTGTCCAATCTATACTAATGGTTCTTCACCTAAATTAAATTTATTTTATAATTAAAATTGTAATATTAATATTCTTTAATATATTTTTTTTAAAACTCGCCTATTTTTAAAATTTAGTATTATCCAAATTTATTAATAAAAATTGAGAATAATAATAGAATTTTATCTATAGCTCTTTTTAATTTTGTGTATATATTTATCATTTATTTGAATATTATCTTTTAAAAGAAAAATAGACTCAATTATTATAGCCTTCCCATATTCACTCTTAAATTCATTAAAAATATTCTTCACTAATTTCTTCGTATTTGACTTCTTCTCATAATTTAGAGTGTAAATTTTCTCGTAATTCTGAACAAAATTAAGTATTTGATTTTTTAATGCAATCTTAATGTTTTTATCATAAAATCGGGCTAGTTTAAATCCATTATAATCAGCACATAATAATTTCCAGCTATTTATCATATTGTAATTAGAATTTCTATAATAAAAGTATTCATAATTCTTTCGGAACGATTTCCTTGGTTTTTTATCTGAAAGTGAATAATGTATTGCAAATGGAAAAGTGATTGTGGTTTTATGGATATATTCATTCACATTAATATAATAAACTCTCCCGCCATACATCTTATGTAGATATTTCTCAACTGGACTAATTTTAACATCTTTTTTGTGTTCAGGGAATTTTGGAGAAGCAACAGCGTTACCTTTCCCATGTAAAATCCATAAGACAAATATTCCTTGTTGATTATATTCTCTGGTTCTTTCTACAATTTCTTTAGAAGAGATATTTGAATGCTGTATTTCCACTACTATTTTTTTACCATCATTAAGATTAAAAAAAACATCTGCTCTACGTGTTTTAAAATATTTTTCTGTTGAACTTTCGACAATATTGTTATTTGAAGATAAAATATATTTATGTATAAGCTGCTTGATTGCTTTATGATATAAAGACTCTGATTTTGTGTTTAAAGAAGTGTATAAATTGCTAATAATATATCACATGCTTCATATATTAAATGAATAAATGGATTTTTAATATTTAATAACAAACTCCTTGTTAATTTAATGAAATCTTTTACCATTGTTCAATGGACTGATGAAGCTTTTGTTGTTATGTAATTTTGTACTTAATTAAACTAAATTTTTCTTTAAATAATTTGAAATTATAAAAAACTAATTAACTGTTTTTTCTTAAAAATTGCTTAATATTAAATTATTTGATAAAAATGACAGATACTCATAGCCAAAGTTTTTTCGGGCAATCAACCGGCCTAATAATCCAGAGTTCTTCTAAAAATGAACCTTATATTTTTTTAAGGAGTATCAAAAGAAAACCAGATAGCGTCTGGGAAAAACCTACTTTAGGAGAAGGAAAAACAATTCGATGTTCTTTAGATGAGATGGTTATGATTCTACGAGTTTTACAACGAAAAATTGATTCCTGGTCCAGTTATCATACTTATAAAGATAACAATACGCCAATTTCCTTTAGTTGGGAAAATAATAAAGAAGATAAACTATGGATAAATATAGGAAACTATTCTAAAATGCTCGGAATTGCTCAAATTGAAATTTTCAAGTTATTATTGAAACATTTAATTAAAGAAAAGATAGAATTTGCTACTACCTCAAATATTACTCAAAAAAAAGATTCTGATCAAGAAGATTTATTATTATCAAATAGTAGTCATTCCAATACCCCTGAGTTTAAGGAAAATACGACTGTAGAAAGCAACATCATAAAATCGAATGGAATTGATAAAACAATAATCGAAATTAATGGTTCTATTAAAGCTGAGACCGAAAAGGCAATACTTATTGTTTTTAAAACTGGTCAGGAAGTATGGTTTCCAAAATCTTTAATTCATTCAAAATTTAAAACAGTTTTAGGAATTGATCAAACTTTTTTGTTAGATGAATGGTTGCTGGAAAAAAACGGAATAAGATCATAAACCAAATGTGCTATTTGATAAAATTAACTTTGAATATCCTTCTTTTGAATAAAGAATAGTGGTATAGCTGAGATCATTATTAATATCCCTGAAATTACCAGAATTAATTCGGTCATTATAAAAATTGATAGGTAAGTTCCTAAAGGCACAAAAATTACTCTTGCAAGAATTGTAAAAGAAATTATTATCTGAAAGACCATTACATTCTTCTTAGACATATCTATCATAAGCGATGTCATATTTATTAGAATAAATCCTGCAAATATTTGTATAATAGCAAAGCAAATAATAAATCCAATAATGCCAACGAATGGGGCAATTATAATTAAAAATCCACTGATAAGAGTTGAGATTATTAATATTTTCTGTTTATCGTATCTATGGGAAATTAATCCTGCTAATAATACACTAAATGCATTTATAAGAATTAAAATGATTAAATAAAAAGCAAATAAGACGAAAATTCCTTCTCCGTATTTATTCAAGATCCATGGTTCTAGTGGATATTCATATAATTTATCAGCATATATTAAAAATGAATACAGGATCATAAGTAATAAAAATTTTTTAGAAACGGTTTGAGTTTCTGCTACTTCAATAAAAGCATCAGATTTAATATTAAACTTTAAAAGGAAAATTAAAAATAGTAATGGAATAGTCGATAATATACCAACAAAAAAAAATAGATTCCAAAAATTTAATGAATACATATCCGAATAAAGTAATATAAATAGTGCATTGGGAGCAATACTACCAGATAACATGCCTAACTGTATAAATAATATATTTTTATTTTTTATCTTTTCATTTTCCGATATTTCTATTATAATTTTATCAATACATACTCCCATAACAGAAGTACAAGCAAATGTAATAAAAAGGAATATACCAAATATAATTAATATTGTAGCATTTATCAAAAACAACGTAAAACCAATTATCGTACCAATAGCACTTAAAAAGAGTATTTTTTTCCTATTAGTTTTTAAATATGGTTTTTCTATATAATACCCTATTACTGGCCTTAAAAACATCCCTGAATACGAAAATATTTGAATAAACGCAAGTTCTGCTCTGTTAATATTTAATACGTTGAAAAAAAATACAGGTAAATAGACATTAACATATACAAGAATTAGAGTGGCAACAAAATAACCGTAAAAAAAAACAATATAATTTCTTTTATCTTTAAGCATTTTTCATTCTTATATTAATTAATTTCCATAAAAAGTACTTCTATATTTATAATAGTTAAAATCAGAATTTTCTAAAAAAGATTCTTAATTATTTTAGATTTATACCATGAAAAATAGAAGTTAGGTAATTTTAAAAGGATAAAAAGAAAAATTTTATAGTTTTAATATCTCAATTATATACTTTATTTAAATAGAAATAATTTTTATAGAGATTTAGATGAAATTTAAGAAATTAGCTGAAAAATTAGCGCCCCTTACGAGAAAACCAGAGGGACCATTTGGGAGAGTAGTAGGAGAATATATGGGTAGAATTCACGCAAAAGTTACCGAATGGGGTTTAAATAAGATAAAAATTAAATCAAATTATAATATATTAGATATAGGATGCGGAGCGGGTTATAATATATACAATCTAGCAAAATTAGTAGACAAGGGGAAAGTATATGGGATTGATTACTCAGAAACAATGGTTAAGTTAGCAAAAGAGGTAAATAAAAAATATATAGATGATAATCGTGTTGAAATTAAATATGGATCAGTTTCTTCATTACCTTTTAGAGATAATATGTTTGATTTAGTAGTGGGTGTTGAAACAGTAAATTTTTGGCCAGATATAATCAATGATTTAAAGGAGATTTATCGTGTAACTAAATCTGAGGGAATATTGCTATTAATAAATAATTCTTACAAACATAAAAAATTCAAAAAACGAAATAAAGAATGGAAAAGACTGACAAATTTCAACCTATATACCCCAACAGAATTTAAAAAATTTTTTACTAAAGCAGGGTATTCAAATATTGAAATTTTTGAGAAAATAGAAAAGAATTGGATTATAATTAAGGGATCTAAATGATTTCTTCTATAATTGCAATATTCTTATTAATGGGATTAAATAATTGAATATAAATGATTCAGTTGAAAAATAAATCATAATTTCTAATAAAGATCAATTGTAAAGCTTCGCTTTGGGACATTAAGGGATATAATTTCCTATTAAATCATTTGATATATTAGAAAAGATTAAATATATGAAAAAATCTTAAGAATTGTTAAGAAATATAATAAATGACTATTAGAATTTTTAAGTATTATTGATCATAATTAAAATTAACGAAAATTAAGTTTTAATATAATATAGTAAATATTTTTACATTATTAAGCTAAAAAAAAATGGAAGATATTGTCTCGGTTATTTTTAAAAAATATTCAAGAGGAAAATTAAAAGCAATAATTAATCAAATCTTTCAAGATTTACTGAACGAATTAAAAATATTTCTAAATTTAGAAGTTATTCATTCAAATATTAATATTATATATACAAATGATAACTTTAATATTGAACTTAATAGAAGGAATGTTTTGGATTTAGGTGTTAAGAGATTTTTTAAAAATAATACTCACTTTATTAAAATTTATAATTATTATGAAAGATTTTTACCATTTATTCTAATGAGAGAAGCATATTACTGTTTTATCCCAGATAATCTAAAAGAAAATGAAGGTATAAAAATTATTATAAATCAAATTGTAGAAATAGATCTTCAAAAGTCTGAATTAATTAATGAATGGAAAACTCTCATTAGAGAATATATTATTGATTATGATTATTTATCAGCTGAATTTAGTGGGCTGGAAAAATTTTTAAGATTAAAAGGTGTGAATAGTGAAGATCATCCAATAAAACTATTTTATAATTACATAAGAAAAAATGTTTTAATAATAAATGAGGAGACGTGGAATTTATATGATAATATTTTTAAAAAATTTATTTTAAAGACCTCCAAATCGTTGTATAACGATGAAATGATTGAAACAATTCGCGTTTTAATCAAAATGTTTTATAAAGTAAGGAGTTACAAGGCATTATTAGATTATCAGAATTATTTTAAAGAATTTATACAGAATGAAGAGATTCAAACAAATTTAAGTCTAAGAAAGTTTAGCAACAATTTAAAATGGATTAATATGTTTAGTTATATTGCTCCCTCATATCTCACTAACTGGACAATAATTAATACAGGTGTATTTTTGTGCAAATTAACTTTTAGTCCTCATTTAGAAAAAAAAAAAATTGATATTATAATGGAGGAGCTCCCATTCTTTTGGGGATCTAAATCGTCTGAAACTTATTTTAGTGTAGAAATTTCTGGTTGGTTCATTATTCCATTATCATATAAAAAGGATTTATATTATTTCCTTAATAAATTACATGACATTGGATATATTGTTAAAAAAACTTGCGTTTTTATTGAACGCGCCGAAAATTTTTTAAATCTTAATTATTTTAGAGAGTTTTACAGATCTAATAGAATAATAAATCCGAAACATATGAAATATGATGGAAACTATGAATTAGACTTTAATTTTGAATTTAAATCTGATAATGAAACAGTCAAACTATCTATTTTAGATAGCTTGATAATTACTAAAGCCTGGTATTGGTCACCTGATGGATTTAGTTTTGAAAGAAGATCCGAAACAACTAGGAGGATTAAAACTGATCTATTCAATGAAATTTTAAGCCAGGGAAGATTAATTAAAAATTTAAAGAAAACAATTGAAGATTTTCAGAACAATTTATTATTAAAAACAGAATTTATAGATTTGTTAACTAAAAATCAAAATCATAGTTTCTTTTATGTTAAAAACTTCTTAAAAAACCTTTTAACTTCTCTAAATATATTAAAAAAATTCTTGAATAAGAATTCTAACATTAAAACTGCTTATCAATTCCAAGAACACGCAAAAAAATATGGAATATCTCAAATAATTGATGATAATATCTTACTGGACTTTAAAGAAATAAATCGCCTTATTTATCGTGATTTTCTTCCACTATATTTAAAAGATCCTAATTTATTTAATGAAGAATTGAAGAAATATAGATTATTTACAAAGATTTTCGAATATAGTAATAAACTAAAAATCTTTGATCTAAAAGCATTAATCAAAATAATTGAGGATAATACTATAGTTGAAAGTATTTATACAGTTAAGCAAAAAAAGTTAGATAAAATATATCAAAACTATAAAATCCAAAATATTACTAGTAATACCATTGATGATATCATAGAATCCTTTTCTAATAGAGAAATCCCTATAATAAAACCACTATTAATTAATACTATAAACACAACTAACTTTGCTAAATACTTTATTGAAATTATTTTATATGATAATCAGAATTCAAGAAATATTCTTAATAAAATTAAAAAATATTTTCCTAGAGTCATTAATGACTCTGGTATTGATATATTTACAAATAAAGCATTAAGAGTTGTTCAGATTTACCTCCCAAATATAATTGAAAGAGAAAAAAAAACACTTGTTTCAATTCTATATAATTTATTAAATGAAAATATTATTAGTTTAAAGAGATATTTTTTTGATGGTTTTTTCAAATCATTTATGCTAAGGGATTTTTATGATCTTGATAGACAAGAGTTTTTTTATACCAAAGATCTCTTTGAGCAATATTACATTTATATCCAAAAAATCTTTAAAAATACTTTAACTACTTTTAAGGAATCAGATACAATTAATCAAAAAACCTTTTGGTCTTCGAAAAAGAAATTTAATAATTTAGTTGAAAAAGTAGAGGATAGGGTTACTAGACAACAAATTAGTTTTAATAATAAAAATCTTAATGAATTATCCGAATTCCACCAAAATGTAGATTTTAATCTTTTGGATCTAGAAAGATTTAAAGAATTAAAAAAAAAAGAGTTTTTTAAAAATTATGTAAAATCGATAAAATTTAATCCAAAATTTCATAAGTTCGGTATTGGAAAATATTATCTTTACTTTCGTCCTATTAACATGAATGAAATAGATTTAAAACTCTTATTGATAAATAATTTTAAAAAAGTGAAGTATCCTGCCTTTATTGATAATATTCAATCTCTATTTATAACATATTTCTTTCCATATAGAAACCCAAATATGTCTTATGTCAATTGGTTAACTAAATCTAAAAAAAATGTTAGTGAATACTGCATTTTCTTTGTCAAAAAATTCTATCCAATATTAAATTTCAATTATAACTTGAGTTCGCATGGATGGGATTTAGATCCCAAAAGTTTTAAAACATATATACAAAAGATTATATTTAATTCCGAATTTAAAATACAGATTCAATCGATAAAGGGAAAAAATATCGGAAATAAAGAAATTTCGCATTTTATTGGAGCAAATTCAGAGTCATTTCTAAATTTATTAGAAATAACTGGCTGGAAATCTACTGATCTTAAATCTATTTTAGGAACGAAAAATTACTCTCTTATTGATAAAATTCTAAATCTGATTAAAAATGATATGATAATAAGTTATATTAAACTAAAAAACTTAGATTTCTTGGAAAAAATCTATATTATTTTACCGAATGTAAAAACCGAAACTAATGACCTTATTATTAAAATATTTAATTTCTTTAACTATGGTTATATTTATGAAATTGAGGGAGAGTTTTTTATTCACGGATTCCATGAAGAAATTAGATTCGAAAATGGATTAATGATAAAGTTGTATTTACCTCTTTCAGAACTTAGCGAGTTTCAAAGAACTTTTGATAAACTATTCCAATTCCTCAAAATTAATAAATATTTAATTCTTAATGATATGGTGGATGGAACAACCTTGATCAAGAATATTTATGGAAATGTGAATTTTTTAGATTCATATAATCCATTAAAAAATCTGAAATGGAATAATAAAGATAAAATTTGGATGAATCATAAATTATTTACTGAAAAATTTGAACCTATTTATCCCGATTTAATCCCAAAAGAGTAAGTTGGTTCTTTCTAATTAATAGGATTTTTTTCTTTTTTATGAATTTTTCATCTGATAAATTAAGTCTTCTATTTCATCTAGTTTTTTCTCTAAGAATTCCTTAAATTTTGGAAAATTATTAATTGAAGGGATATTGACTATTAAAGATTTTTTAGTAGCTTGAAAATCTATAGTGTTTCCTGCTTTATCTTTAATATTTCCAGATAACTCTGGATTATTGCGTTTTAATTCAACATGTATAGATTCATCAAAAAAATCCATACATTTAAAGATTTCCTTAAAATCAAGGATATCATTTTCACTTAAACTATATCCTGTATTATTCATTTTTATCCATTGATAAATAAAGTCTCTGGGAATCTCATTTGCCCAATGGTGAGTCCGTAAGTAAATATATAACTTTTGCGGGTCATATAGTTGTTCTAAATCCAGGTTTTTTGGATTAACTTTTTTACATCGGTATTCGTGAAGTAATTGAACAAATTCCTTTGCGATATGTTTATTTCTCGAAATTATATACTCGTATTCTTTTAAAATATCTTTAATTCTAACATCTGCTTTAAGAGTAGAATTAGACTTCTTATGAAAATTACTCAAATTCTTAATATTTATCTGAGGAATTTCAACGTTGAAATAGATTTTTACAAATTTTAAAATTTTGTCCCAAAACTTGAAGTCATAATCCTTAAGAATATCAGGAATAGTGTCTAAGTAGTTTGGATTTTTATTAACTTCCATAAAAATTTTAGTTGCTACGATTTTAATTTGTTGTATTTTCTCATGTAGAACCGTTTCATTTTCAGACGTGGAAATTAAATAATGTTCAAACTCTAAATCCATAGCACCTTTATCATAATTGAGAAAAGTTTTATTTTTCTTATTGTAAAAAATAAAATTATTATCGCTAATAACATTAATAACCGGTTTAATATCCTCATTTGTATTAAGGATACAACGAATATCAGGAATTTCCAATATCTCTTTTATCTTATTATTATCTAAATTATAGATGAAAAAAAAAGTTCTATTTTGAGAATAAGAATTATTTGCTTCAAATTCAATTATTTCCTTTAAATTATATAAAGCTGTGGATTCCAAATCGATAACATTATATCCTACTGTGAATAATTCAAGCGCATGTAGATGTTTTAAATCCAAATAAGGAAAAACAATTAAGTTCTTTTGCTGGAAAAAAAGTATATTCAAGAACTCTGGTTGAATAAAATCTATAGCGGTGTCCAATAGAATCACATGTACATTGATTAGGAATTTTTAAAAACTACAATTTGAAATAATCAAAAATAACTTGAAGCATTAAATCTTGAAAACATTTAACTACGTTTTTTCCTTGTAAGGCAATTACAGGATATACAACATTAGTCCCATCGGGATAAGTATTCTCTTTTGGCAAACCTAAGTAATTTTTGAATAATTCTATAGGGATAGCGTTATGTAAATCTCTTTTATTTAATTGGATTATATAAGGGATCTTTTTATGTTTTGTGAAGCTTATGAGTTCTCGAAAGCTTCGTTTATTTTGTTCAATCATATCGGGATCAGAATCTCCAACATATATTATCCCATCTGCACCATCAAGCACATATTCCCTAGTGGATAAAAATCTTTCTTGCCCTGTGCATGTGACAATTTGCGTAATAATACTATATTTTTTTTTGTTAATATCAAATTTAAATGAAACAAATACTGAATCTTGCCATAATGTTCTCCCTTCAGAAGTTTCAATTGAAAAACCACTGGTTAGCTTCATATAATGAAACTTCTCTTTTAATCTCATAAAATTAGTCGTCTTTCCGGATTCTCCAGGGCCCCAGTACACAATTTTAAATTGAATTATCCCATCACAATCGCTAAAGCTTAAAGTATTACTAGTATTTATATTATTTTTATCGGTGTTTTTAGAATTAATCATTCTTCAACCACCATTCTTTAAGATGTAGTACTTATTTTATCGCTAAAAATCTCTTGCTTGAGTTTCTTGATATGTTCTTTAAGCTCCTTTTCTGACATCTTCAATGTATTTTTTATGGAACCGCTTTTTTCTATTTCACTTTTAATTTTTAAACCAAAACGACTCATTTGTAGTATGATGACTCCAACATTTACATCCTTATCCGCCAAAAGAACGATAAGAATTTCCCTTAATCCTTTCTTTTGGATAGTCACTTGCCCTATCGATCTTACAAACAGTTGTAAATTATTATAAATAATTGCTGCTCGATCTAGGTAATCTGCGTCAAAAAAGTCCTGCCCTTGTCGAGAGACTCCATATAGGGCAGCACCTATAGAACTTAAATCCCAATAATTTAGGGTACGATCAAACCTAGAATCAATGGCAATGATTTTAGCATCTTGATCGATGGCAATAAGGCCATAAATATACCCCTTCCTTGTTAGTTTGCCATAGTTATCCCTTACTTCATCTAAAATCTCAGCTATCTTATTTTGATATAAAACTTTTGGAACTGTATTTATTGTCATTTTAATCTTAAATTATTTGAAATTATTACACGAAAAATAAATCAAGAGTATTTAAAGAAAAAATTGTGATTAAAGCCTTTTCAAACGGCAGAGTTCCCAGAATTACAATAACAAGATTAATTTTAAATGAAATATTGCGATAACTATCCTTAAATAATAATTTAATTCTTAATTAATTTTGAATTTCTTATAAAAGAGATTTCATTTTGTTGAGTAAACGTGTTAAATTTTACCTTAAAATTATAGAGTTTGATTTTTTCTCCTTGATTTAAATATTTTAGACATTCAATAGCATTCATACCCCAGATCGCTACATTAATAGACGATGTGTCATCTTTAAGTAAGAATTTTAAAAGAAAAGTTTTTTCTCCATTTTTTAAGTTGATTTCTTTGAAATCTAAAATGCAATCTATAACTCCTTCTATAGATTTTACAAAACCATCTAAATTTTTTAGATCTCGAATTTTAAGTCTCGTTTTTTTATTAAATTTGAAATTATTTGTTTGATTTAGCAATGGAAACTTCTTAAAATTGATATCGTTAGGAGCCAGAATTATTTTTCCTTTTCTTCCTAAATGAACTTCAAGATTGTTATTAATATCTTTCTTGGAATATCCTCCGATAATTCTTAATATCTCACCTTTTTGGAAATAATTATTTTCCATAATTTTTGATTGGTCTCCCCATAGAACGATTTTTATACGGCCAGTACCGTCATTAATCAGAAATGAGCCAACAATACCTGATGTACCATCTTTATGAGTAAAATTTCTTATTGTATTTTTTTTTTCAATTCGCCCTAATATAACTAGATTTGTTAAATTTTCTTTAATCTCAGAAATACTTATAGTAAATTCATCATAATCGATTCTTTCTTCAAGTTCATAATAGACTTCTGTATTAATATAGGGTGAATTAACTTTTAGGTTATATTCTTTAGCAATTAAAAATAAAATAGCTTCTTCTGACATAAATCCTTGAAATTCTTCTGCTTTAATCTTAATCTTTTGTTCAATCTCATTTAAACTAAGACCTGCGTCCTTTAGAACTTGATATAAATCATTAATTTCAGGATACATAATTTATTATCAGCAAAATGAACTAATCAATGCTAAATTAATTGGTTTACAATAATGGATTTATTTTCCTATATTTAAAGAAAAAATTAGATCATAATACTGAATGAGTAATTGAAACAGAGTTTTATGTATTCAATCTATTTTCAAATTATTTTTAGTTCTATGAAATGCATACGCAGAACAGTTACATAAAGTTCTAATGTTTTTTTGTAAAATTTTTTTACTGTGGCTACTATTTTTATCTGTAGCGTAAACAATGATTGCAATTTGAGTAGATATATGAGGCCAAAAAGAATTAATAGATAAAAACGATTGTAAAATTCTTAAATTTTTTTTCGCTCTATCATAGTCGAAAATAGGGGCAATACGATGAATCTTGTGTAGATATATTCGTACTTTTCGATTATAATTCCTTGGATTGTGTTTAATCTTATTTTTATTGAGAAAATTTCTAAAACTTTTCATATTTAAAAATAATTTTTCAGAATAGAATTTTATGATTTGTATGGGGTAATTTATCTCTAAGGATATCTTAATATATTCATTTTCAGTTATCTTTTTTATCATATTATTATTATTAATCAATGAAATATTTCGAAAAATATAATTTAAAATGGAAATTTCACTCTCTTTATTTCTAAAACGATTATTTCTTAGTAAATTATTATAATAGAAATGAGAAAAAGATTCATTAATTATGCTCTTTCTTTTTTTAATTGATTGGATCATTTTACGCTGTTAGCTAAATAATTGTTTAATTTTTGTAATAGCGAATATATTTAAAGAAAAATAATAAAAATTCCGACAAAATAATTCGACTCTGAATTAAGAGAAAAATTAAAATTAATATGTCATATCTAGTCTTTTTTGAAATAATTTCGTTGGAATTTTGCTTTTAAAAGTATGTATACATTTATGATAGTTTTGAGTGAGCTTTTTAAAATTGTTGTCCACTCTTTCTTTATTTAAATTATGGTTCTCGCATAGCAATTTTATTACTTGCGATCTATTTGGAGGATCCCAATAAAAATCCCTAAATTTTTCTAACACCTTAGGAGAAAGAAATATTTTCCTAACTTCATGTATAACTTTAGGAGTTAAATGTTCAAATTGATATTGGCTTGATTTATTGTATATGATCTTTTCCAAATTGTTATATTTTTTAATTAGTCCTAAGGCTGTTTTGGGACCAATATTTTTCACCCCTTGATTATAATCAGTTCCTATTAAAATAGCTAAATCTACCAATTGAAATTGGTTAATATTTAATCTCTTCAAGTTATTTTCTAAGCTTATTAAGAATGGATCAATTTTTTTATAGACCCATTTACCTTGAACTTTTCTCTTTAAAGATTTAGATAAATTTTGTATAATAAAAGGACATCCAAATACTAGAGAATCAAAATCTTGTGAATTAGCATAATTAGCTATGTTATTTTTAACTAGATAGGCGCACTGAGATTCTGCTGATGCGGGCGAATCAAGAATGGGAATTCCTAAGTCATTAATGAGTTGCTTTGACTCTTCTATGATATTTGGCCACAAAAATTCCTTTCCCAATGAGAGCTTTTTGGCTAATGCGGTGTTCCCACTTTTTAAAGCATCCTGATACCATTTTTTAACAACTCGAAAATCATTAAGATGATCTTTTGAAATTATACGCTTTAATTCAGAATCTCTTCCATCAAAGCAAAAAATTGGAAGTAATTGATTGCTATAATAAAAATTTACCCTGTAAAGTATACCGTATAAATGAGAAATTGCTCTTTGAGTACGATCAATAATTAAATTAGCGGGATTAATATGTTTTTCTTTATATGAAAAAGTAAAAAAACTGAAAATTATATTAGGGGCATCAATGGCTATAACTCTTTTCTGTAATTGGTCAAAATTAAGTTTTGTTCTATGGATAAGTTCCTGTATCTTTACTCCCATAATATTTAAATTGAAATTATAACTATTAAAAGAAAAAATTAAGGAGACTTAAACTAACTAATTAAGGTAAAATAAGTAAATTTTTCTAAAGAACTTTCAATTTGTTCATTCTTTTTTTTTTGAATTGGTTTTTATAGTTTTTAAAACCTCTAATTTTTCTTCTATTGAAAGAATATTGGACTCATCATCATATAATTCCAAATCTTTTTTTTCAAATTCAAGATTGCATATAGGACAATCAAATGTTTCTCCATAATCTATTATTTTCTCATTTTTACAACGAGGACAATGGAGTTTCTCTTTCATGATTAATAGTTTCAGTCTGGATTATATATATTACATTGCGAGAGTATTTAAACTTCTTCTATTCTAGGATTTATCAGTAATAATTAACTAGAATAAATAATTTATGAAAATAAAGATTTTTAAAAAAGATTATATCTGATTTAAGATTTTAGCAAGATTTTTGCAGATTTTTGCCACTCAATCACCTTATTTGATGAGATTCCACTTATTTTTGCTGATAATTCTTCTGGATTAACTAATATTAAATCATTTATCGTAGAAATACCATTCGCTTTCAGGTTTTCAGCAGTCCCCTTACCTATCCCCTTCACATTCGTTAATGGAATTTTGCTCGAAGATGTGCTCTCGTCATTATCTTCATAAAGTTTTTCTATTTCAAATTCTAACTCATGTTTTTCTTGAGAAGGCAAATCTATATTATCTGTATCAGCGATTCCAGCACTTGTAATATAAAACTCACATTCCTCCGGTGGTAAATCAGGGGCATCAACGATTACTGCCCGTCTTTTTAAAGAATTGTTCGAAGAAAAACCTTTTGTTTTAAGCATTACTCTGAAATGACAACCATGGGCCACTATATTTCCACCAATAGCATCATCAGCGGAAAACATTCCGACCATTTTTGTTGCAACTTGATTTGTGAGCAAAACGGCACAATTGTATGTTTCTGCTACCCTTGATAAACCGTGGATCATATTATTTAGCACCCCTTGCCTTTTTGCAAGAGAACCGATTCCAACATATTCATTTCGTAAAAGTGCCATTAAGCTGTCTAAAATAATTAATCTTACATTTCTTGTCTTACAAAGAGTCTCGGCTTTCATTATCATTTGAGATTGATGATCTGAACTATAAATCCGCGCATGATATATTTTTGAGAGCACCTCATCTTGATTCAGCCCGAATCTTTTTGCTATTCTTTTAACTTTTTCCTTAGAAAAAGTATTTTCCGTATCGATATATGCTACAGATCCCTCGATTCCACCCCTCTCTTTAGGTAACTGGATGGTAACTGAAATTGTATGTGCCAAATTTGTTTTTCCTGATTTAAAAGGTCCATAAACTTCTGTCAATTTACCAGTTTGAAATCCGCCTCCTAATATTTTATCAAGTTCTGATGATCCTGTAGTAAAATATTCTGTGTTTTCATCGATTTCGGAAGCTATCATAAAATCTGTCATCCCTAAAGCATTTCTTGCGTTCCATATGAGCTTTTTAGCGGTTTTTTCCCCTAATCCGTCAATTTCAGAAACTACATTAAAAGGAGACATTGCTAATGCTTCAGCAGTACTTATCCCATTTTCTTGTAATAACTTTATCTGCCGAGAATTAATGCCTTTTATTTGACTAATGTCTGACATTTTAGTTCCACATAATAATATTTGTGAAATAAAATACAATTCGATTTATTTAAAGAAAAAAAAAGAAAAAGAGAAATGAAACTAAATTTTTTAAAGTAAAATATCTCTTAGAATGAAGATTTAAAGATTCTGTGGTAAAATCTAATAACAGATAAATTTAGTTTACTTCTCATTTTGTTGAATTATATTTAGTTTAAGTATATTTAAAGGAAAAATATAAAAAATCCCATAAGAATAGGTTTTTAATTTCAGTTTTTTCATACTTAAAAAAAAAGAACAGTAAAACATCTGAGAGTTAAAGTTTAAATTGTTTTTTCGATTTTTCTAAATTTAATCTAGTTTAAAAATCGTTTTTGTTTGAGAGAAAATGAAGATCAAAGGAATATTTTTTGATTTATATGGAACACTTATAATTTATAATGATAATCCAAAAGCTTGGGCAGACTGGATATCGACTTTTTACAATTGTTTAAAAAATTGTGGATTAAAATTATCAATTGATTCTTTTGCGATAAAATGTGATGGTTTTTTTGGAAAAGATGAACCACTTCCAAAAAATGATAGATTAACCATTTATGAGCGTCGAATCCAGAGACTATGCAAAGAGTTAAGCTTAAACTTGAATAATAAACAGCTTAGATTTACTGCAAATTCTTGCTTAAATGCTTGGCATGAATATGTTTCTCTCGATCCAGAAGCAATTCCAATCTTAAAGGAATTTAAGAAAACTAAAAAAATAGCGCTTATTTCAAATTTTGATTATCCACCTCATATATACTCCGTCTTGCGAGATATGAATATTTATAGATATTTCGATTCCATCGTAATATCCGGAGAAGTTGGAGTAAAAAAGCCAGATCCAGAGATTTTTTCTATTGCACTTGAGCAAACAAATCTTAAAAATAATGAAGTAATTTATATCGGAGATGCTCCAGAAGACATACAAGGTGCCAAAGCGGCGGATATCTATCCTATATTAATTCAGAGAGACTATTTAGATCGAGATAGTTTAATTACAGATTATTTGTCTAACCAGGAATCACTAAAAGAATATCAAACTAATTCAATCTTTAAAGACGTTGAAATAATTTCAAATTTAAAAGAGTTATTTAAAGTGGTTTCATAAAAGAATAAGGTTGAAAATATGTTTTAATTAATGATTTTATATTAAAAAAGAATTACTATAAATTATTAAGCCAAACTAATCCCAAGTCTTCGAGTTGATACTTAAAAATCCATCTAGTATCGTTAAAAAAAACATCCATTCTCTTTTCATTTGGATTCAATTGCTTTTTTAATCTAATAACTATAAAATCAATTCTATTATAGAGTTTATAAAAAAAAGGGACATTTTCCGTTAAATTTATGTCATATGATATCTCGTGAATTAATATTAAAACGATATCTTCTCTCATACATAATAGGATTAAAGGTAAGAGATAAGAATTGAAATAATCGTTTAAAATAGAAATTTTTTGATTAATATCCGCAGCCTTATAAATCTGGTACCTAAGATGGTGTGAAATATTATCTATTACTATGAATTTTAAACCAGGTGGCAATATCATACTCTCGTTAACAATATTTTCTATGATCCTTGATTGACCGGAATAATTTTTACACATACTTTTTTTTGGAGTAATAAAAATATGCTCATTAAGATAGTATAATTTCTCTGGAAAAAATTCGAAAATTTTATTAAACCTTTTATTAGGAAAAACTTCACTTGCCTGTATCCAAATGCAAGAATTGGTATAAGGTTTATATTGAGTCATTAAATTTCCTACTAATTGCAAAGCAAGAGTTGTCTTCCCTGTACCAGAAGACCCTGCGATTGAAACGATTTTTTTTAAGG
>SMTZ1_10008650_pt1 | contig 19049 bp, 16 predicted proteins | sample DeeMarSWOR136_30_FD_25667 | JGI IMG/M metagenome (IMG submission 25667)
AGCGTTCTTCGTCGCCCCAGACCAGGGGTAGCGAAGGCGCCAGAGCCAGCGTTAGCGATTGCTCGTTGCTCGAGATAGTTGCTTTCATATCCTCAGCTATCCCCCGAAGCAGTTGCCGTATATCCACCGGTCTCGGGTGCACCTGCAGCATACCGATTTCACCTCTAGCCAGGTCAAGAAGCTCATCAATCCGGTTGCTCAGATTGCCCGCACCGCGGTGTATATTTTCAGCAACGCTCGCCCATGGTTCCTCACGGAGCTCGGAAACGAGTAGCTCGCTTGATGACAATATAGGCGTAAGTGGAGTCTTTAACTCGTGTACTAATGCCCGTGTGAACTCGATTCTCCTCTGTACTTCAGCCTCCAGTTCCTGGCGTAGTTTTCTTTCCTCCTCGTAAAGCTCCTCGAGCTTCTCCTGCGCCCGCTCACGCTCGGTGATATCCATGGAGTGTCCCAGGGTGGCCCGCCTTCCCTGGTATTGAATGGAGGCAACCCCCTCCAGCATCCACCTGATTTCCCCGCTTCGAGTAACAATGCGGTACTTATACGGATTCGAGTAACAATGCGGTACTTATACGGAGAGGAACTCTCACCTTTGAGCATCTTTATGGCGTTCTCCCTCAGCATTTCCCTGTCTTCAGGGAGGACAAGCCTCATAGGGTCGGTGTCCAGTAATTCGTCCGGGCTACCACCAGTAACACCGCGGAATTCATCATTCACGAACTTAAACTCATTATCCTGGACAATGAACAGGCCAACTGGTGAGCTGGCACGGAAGATGCGGAATAGCTCCCCTTCCTGCTGCTGTTGATTCGCTGAAGCTTCCAGTTCAGTAACCTGCTGGCGCAATTTGGTCAACTCGTCTATGAGTTGTTGCTTTGTCTTCTTTTCGTCTTTCATTTTTTCGCTGAATAGATTCTACTGCGGTAGGCTGTAATCGTCAAATTACGTACTCATCGCTGACGCTCACAATAGCGAGCTATCAGCGTCTTTTGATATGCGTGAGAAGCATAAAGCAGGTGGGTACGGCGACAACAACCGCCAGTACGAACAGAGCCATACCCATCTATTTAAGAATCCGTAAAACTGCAAATGTATTTTGATGGTTGGTATAAATAGCCTTCGGTTTAGTAGTTAAGAGGATTGAGGGTCAGGAGTTTCTTGGCAATGTCCGGGTATTTGGCGATAAACAACAGCTCGTCCTCGACCAGTGGTCTCTGAGATTCAACATTCGCATATCTCACCAGCTCCAGGACTTCTTCCGCTTCTTTCTGGTTATTGAATGAAATTGCCATCTCGCCCATTATCTCGTCCATAACATATCTGAAGCCGGATATGCCGCCATACTGTCCGGTGCATATCTCTCTCCCCGTTTCGACAAACTCCGGCTCACCTCTACCCAGCTCAGTGAAGTCATATAACTCATAGTTCGCCGGGTCTTTGAGCACACCGTCAGCATGGATACCGGAAGCGTGGGCGAAAGCATTAGCACCAACACCCGGTTGATTTATGGGAATGGGAACACCAAAGGCATAGCTTGCGAACTTGGCTATTTTCCATGATTGTGACAAATCAATCTTGCTGGCAAGTTGATACTTTTCAGCGAAATCCTTTGACTTGGTAAGCGCTAAAATCACCGCAACCAGGTCAGCATTACCAGCCCTCTCGCCAATCCCGTTAATTGTGGTGTTAATGTAGGCGTCCTGCCCACCGTCAATGGCACCTCTGGCTCCTGCCAAGGAATTAGCCACCGCCATTCCCAGGTCACCATGGCAGTGTAGCTCAATTGGCATCCCTGTATTCTCCGCCAGCCTCTTCACCGTTTCATAAATAGTAAATGGGTTATCATAACCAAGAGTATCACAATATCTCAGCCGGTCAGCGCCATGCTCCTTGGCTGCCAGACCGAATTTAACCAGGTAGTCGAGGTCTGTCCGCGAAGCGTCCTCAGCATTCACCCCTACGGATTCAGCCCCAAGAGATTTCGCCGTATCCACTGCTTCCACCATCATAGCCGTGACATCTTGCTTGGTCTTCCTGCCCAGAAACTTGCCATTAATCATCTGCTGCGATGTTGAAATTGAGAGATTGAGATGCCTGATATCCGGGACCAACCTAAAAGCAGTCTCTACATCCTCGGCAACCGCCCTCATCCATCCTTCCAGGCGCATGGGCTGCAGGACTCCCATCTCGGCCAGCTCCAGATTAGCCTTAAGGTAGTTCGACTCGTGCCGTGTAGTGGGGAAGCCGAATTCAGACTGAAAGACTCCCATCTCATTCAGGTACAGGTTTATCAAGGTCTTTTCCAGCTTGGATAGACCAAGTTTGGCTGTCTGGACACCGTCCCGATTGGTTACATCGATGATATGAATTTTGCCCATCACTTCCTCCATAAATGCCTAATTCAATATCAGACTTCACCAACTTTTTAAAAAGTGTAAATAAAACATATTACCAAAGTATTAAGTTCGGTAAAATCTGTGCGGCAAGTATATTATATAACAGATTATCGCTATAGGTAAAATAAAGACTAACGACTGAGGCGCCTTGGGTACTAGTTCCGCTTAAGTTTCTCTATCACAGCATCAGCTACCTGTGAAGTGCCCACTGCAGTATCAGGTGCTTCCGGTTTAAGGTCATAGGTAACGTTCTTGCCTTCAGCGACAACCCCGGCTATCGCTTTTTCCAACCTGTTGGCGCTTTCTTCTTCACCAAGGTGGCGGAGCATCATCACGCCGGAGAGCATCATTGCCATGGGGTTGACCTTATTCAGGCCGGTGTATTTCGGGGCACTGCCGTGGGTAGCTTCAAACACGGCTATCTCGTCGCTCAGGTTTGCCCCGGGAGCCAGCCCCAGCCCACCAATCAGCCCGGCGCACAGGTCAGAAAGCAGATCGCCGTACAGGTTGGGGGCAACTACAACGTCAAACTGGTGCGGCCTCTGCACCAGCTGCATGCACATGTTATCCACGATTCTGTCCTCGAATTCAATATCGGGGTATTCCCCGGCTACTTCCCGGGCAACGGATAGAAACAGCCCATCGGAAAACTTCATGATGTTGGCTTTGTGCACCGCCGTTACCTTTCGCCGATGGTGTCTTCGGGCATAATCAAAGGCGAACCTGACGATTCTCCGGCTACACGTCTCGGAGATTACCTTAATACTTATCCCGGAGTCCTGCCTGATGGTGTCACCGGTGGTCTGTGAAATCAGCTCAATAAGTCTCCCCGCTTCGGGGGTGCCCTCTTCAAACTCAATACCACTGTAGAGGTCCTCGATATTCTCCCTGACAATGACGATGTCGACATCTTTGTAGGGTGAAGGGACTCCGGGGTAGGTCTTGCAGGGACGCAAGCAGGCATAAAGCTCCAGTCCCTTACGAAGGGCGACGTTAACGCTCCTGAAGCCCGAGCCCACCGGGGTGGTCACCGGACCCTTGATGGCAACCCTGTTCTTCCTGATGGACTCAAGCACGGAGTCAGGAAGCGGCGTGCCCAGCTTTTCCTGAGCGGCGCTACCCACCTGGGCTATTTCCCAACGAAAATTGACTCCGGTGGCTTCCAGGACTCGTCTGGTTGCCTCCGCCACCTCAGGACCCACGCCATCGCCGGGAATGAAGGTAATATCGTAAGCCATAAAAGCATCTCCTCCCAACTCTCACCAATTACATAACAGGCTATATTCTAAAATCTCCGTATTTCTGAATATAAGACAAGAGCCCACCCTCGTCAAGTATACGGAGCATGACCTCGGGGATTCTACCAAAGGTTATCTGCTGGCCGCTGGTCTTGTCCCTGATGACGCCAGCCTTGAGGTCGACCTCAAGCTCATCGCCGTCATTGATGTCATCGGTATTGCATATTAATACTGGAAGTCCCAGGTTTATGGCATTCCTGAAGAATATCCGGGCAACCGATTTGGCCAGTATAGCGCTTACCCCGGCCATCTTGATAACCAGCGGGGCGTGCTCGCGGCTGGAGCCCAGCCCGAAGTTATTTCCGCCAACTATGAAATCGCCCTCCTTCACCCTGGAAACAAAGGTAGGGTCGGCATCCTCCATAACGTGCCTGGCCAGCTCGGGAAGGTTACTTCTCAGGTAGGCGAACCTTCCCGGTATTATGTGGTCTGTGGAAATATCGTCGCCGAATTTAAAAGCTCTTCCGGTTAACATCTAAAAAATTCCCTCTTAAAGCTCCATACCATTAAATTCCTGATTCGTTCTCTTTAAATTCCTGACCTGCCTTATTTACAAAAAATCCCTTGGGTCGGTGATTTCCCCGTTGATAGCACTGGCCGCTGCTGTTGCTGGACTGCCCAGGTAAATGAAAGCCTCGGCACTTCCCATCCGGCCCTTGAAATTCCGATTGGCCGTTGACAGGCAACTTTCACCGTCCCCCAGCACCCCTTGGTGCAGGCCAAGGCAGGCGCCACAGCCCGGCGGCAGAATTACCGCTCCAGCCTCGAGCATGGTCCTGATATAACCGGCCGTGATAGCAGCCAGCAGAACCGAACGCGACGCCGGGACGACTACCAGCCGTGTCTGGCGATAACGCTTTTTCCCTTGTAAAATCTTAGCCACAATCTCCAGGTCTTCCAGTCGGCCGTTGGTGCAGGTGCCGATATATACCTGCTGGACCCTGGTACCCTTCAGTTCTCCAACCGTGGCGATATTATCCACAGTGTGAGGACAGGAAACCGTCGGTTCAAGTCCGGCGGCATCAATATTGATGGTCTGTTCATAGGTAGCGTCATTGTCAGGGTAAAGTGATCGATAATCACCGCCCCTCCCCTGCTCTGACAGGTATTCCTTTGTCGTCTCGTCAGCCGGGAAAAGCCCCACCTTGGCACCGGCTTCGACCGCCATGTTGGCGATGGTGAGGCGCTGCGAGATACTCATGGCATCAATAGTATCACCGGCAAACTCCAGGGATTTATAAGTAGCACCGTCGGCGCCAATCTGCCCGATGAGTTGAAGAATAAGGTCTTTGGCATAGACACCGAGCGGCATCGTGCCGGTTACCGCCACCTTTATGCTTTCCGGCACACGAAACCACGACCTGCCCAGGCGGAAGATAACCGCCACATCGGTAGAGCCCATGCCGCAGGCAAAAGCCCCCAGCCCGCCGGCAGTCACCGTATGCGAGTCAGTGCCGACAATCAGGTCACCCGGTTTAGCCAGCGATTCAGCCACCAGCTGGTGACAGATACCATCGCCGACATCCGAGAGGATACTGTTCGTCTCCTGGGCAAATTTACGCAGAAGCATGTGGTCGTTAGAGAGTTCGCGGCTCTGACTGGGAGCGGCATGGTCTAGAAAAAAGGCAGTCGATAGCGAATTAGCCAGACTCTGGAACCCTGCTGCCTGAAACTGTCTCACCGTTAGCGGTCCGGTGGTATCCTGAACGAAAGCCAGGTCAACCTCAGCCACGACAATATCTCCTGCCCTGGCTTCACTCTCTGATTTGGCACCGAGTATCTTTTCAGCTAATGTCCTGCCCACGTTATCCCCTGGTAGCAGAACAATTGTAATGGCAATAACGGCAATGATGCAAATAGCGCCAGGATGCCATCTATTGCACATAAAGTGCTTTGTTGCTAAAATTATGTGTGACCACGGCTGTAGGGCTGGACTGCCAAAGACATGTTTTCTTCAGAGCACTATCTATTATGAAATCCGGTTCCACCAGCAATCTAAAGGAGTAAGTGAGGGTCAAAATGAAGCTGGAAGGTAAAGTAGCCATTGTTACTGGCGGCGGACAGGGAATTGGCGAGGGTATCGTCCGTTGCCTGGCCGATGAAGGAGCGGATATCGCCATTATTGATATCAACGGTGATAATGCCCGAAAGGTCGCTGATGAAGTCAAATCGCAGGGACGGAAGGCGTTAGCTATAGAAGCAGATATTACCGACAACGACAAGGTGGTAAAGGCGGTCCAGGACACCCTCGACTTCTTCGGGAAGATAGACATTCTGGTCAACAACGTTGGCGGTTACCCCCTGGGTGATTTTGAGGAATCGTCCGGTATGAGCATCCTCGACCGCACCGACAAAGAATGGGACGGCTGCTATGAGCTTAACCTTAAAACTCAGGTATCCATGACTCGTGCTGTCGCTCCCCATCTCACCAGGCAAAAAAGCGGCAAAATAATAAATATTTCCTCGGTCAGTGCCCGAACACCGGGTGGCTGGCTCATATGCTACGCTACAGCCAAAGCTGGGGTGGTCCACTTCACCAGGAGCCTGGCAAGGGAACTGGCTGGAAACAATATCAATGTTAACTGTATTTGCCCCGGAGTTCTCTACACTCCGCTCTGGGAGAGAGGCTGCGCAGCACTCATCGAACGTATCCCCGAAGCCAAAGGGCTGACTCCCCGCGAGTTCTTCGATAAATTCATTGCGGCGCCGGTTCCCCTGGGCAGACCGCAGACTCCGGAGGATATCGGTCACGCCGTTGTCTTCTTTGCTTCGGAAGAAGCTAAAAATATCACCGGCCAGACCCTCGATATTGACGGCGGCTCGGCTTTTGTCTAGACAGGAAAGTAAAATGGCAGATAAGTACAGTCCACCGGAAATAGAAAAGAAGTGGCAACAAAAATGGGCCGAAGATAAGCTCTACAAGGTCACCGAGGACAGCCCCAAACCCAAATTCTATGCCCTGACCATGTTTCCTTACACCTCGGGCGACCTTCACATCGGGCACTGGTATGCCATGGCCCCCTCAGACGTACGAGCCAGGTTTAAAAGGATGCAGGGCTACAACGTGCTTCACCCCATGGGTTTCGATGCCTTCGGTCTTAATGCCGAGAACGCCGCTATCAACCACGGTATTCACCCTTACACCTGGACAATAAATAGCATAGAAACCATGCGTCGCCAGCTCAAGAGCATCGGTGCCATCTACGACTGGGACCGCGAGGTCAACACCTGTATTCCCGATTACTATAAATGGACACAGTGGCTATTCTTGCAGTTATATCACCATGACCTGGCTTATCACGGCAAAGCCCCGGTTAACTGGTGCCCCAAATGTCAGACGGTACTCGCCAACGAGCAGGTTATCAGCGGACTGTGTGAGCGCTGTGATACCGCCGTTATCCAGCGTGACCTCGAGCAGTGGTTCTTCCGCATTACCAGGTATGCCGATGAGATGTTGCGGTACGATGGTGCCGACTGGCCGGAGCGGGTAAAGATAATGCAGAGGAACTGGATAGGCAGAAGTGAAGGTACCGAAATTTCTTTCGGCCTGGACCATGCCGGTGTAGAGGAAAAGGAAATCAGGGTATTCACCACCCGCCCCGACACCACCTTCGGCGTTACCTTCATGGTACTCGCTCCGGAGCATCCCCTTGTTCCCAAGCTCACCACACCGGACAAAAAGGCTGAGGTTGAAGAATATATCAACCGTTCAAGAATGGAGACCGAAATTGAGCGGCTTTCAACCGAGAAGGAAAAGGACGGTGTCTTCATTGGCTCCTATGTAACAAATAGACTCAACGGGGAAAAGGTCCCTATCTGGATTGCCGACTACGTGCTCCTGAGCTACGGCACCGGGGCCGTGATGGGAGTACCCGCCCATGACGAGCGCGACTTTATCTTTGCCAAAAAGTACGGCATTCCCATCAGAGTGGTGATAGCCCCGCCCGGCTGGCAGGGCGAAGAACTTGAGGAGGCATATATAGAAGAGGGCAAAATGGTCAACTCGGAGCAGTTTAACGGGCTGCCCAGCCAGCAGGGCGCAGAGGCGGTTACCGACTTCCTGGAAGAAAAGAGGTGGGGGAAGCAGACGGTTAGCTACCGACTCCGTGACTGGCTGATATCCCGCCAGCGATACTGGGGGGCACCAATACCCATGGTCTACTGTGAGAAGTGCGGTATCGTTCCCGTCCCTGAAGAAGACCTGCCGGTATTGCTGCCCGAAGATGCTGAGTTCAGGCCGACCGGCGAGTCCCCGCTGGCATACCATAAAGACTTTGTCAATACCACCTGCCCGAAGTGTTCGTCACCGGCTAAACGCGAGACAGACACCATGGATACTTTTGTCTGCTCATCGTGGTACCTGCTCCGCTATGCCAGTCCACACTCTGACAAGCGCGCCTTCGAACCCGATAAAGTCAAATACTGGCTACCAGTGGACATCTACACCGGTGGCTCCGAACATGCCGTGATGCACCTGCTTTACGTCCGCTTTTTCATCAAGGCGCTGCGAGATATAGGGCTGATTGATTTTAACGAGCCGTTTAATCAGCTTTTTAACCAGGGGCACATTATCGTTGAAAAACGTAAGATGAGCAAGTCACGGGGCAACGTGATTAACCCGGATGGGTATGTCTCCGAGCTGGGAGTGGATGTGGTACGCTGCTACTTCATGTTCCTGGGTCCCTGGGAGCAGGGTGGCCCCTGGGATGACAGCGGCATAAACGGTGTCAGTCGATGGTTAAACCGTGTGTGGAACTTGGTGCTGGATGGCTATACCAGCCACGCAGACGTAACTTCTTCAGTAAGAGAGGAATCAGAACGAGAGCTGGCTCGTGTCACACACCAGACCATCAGAAAGGTAACCAGTGACCTGGAAAGGTTCCGATTTAACACCATGATTGCCGCACTTATGGAGTTCTGCAATTATCTGACCGATGTAAAGGAAGCCGGTCAGGTTGGCGACTCAGCCTGGAAAGAAGCCATAGATAACCTGCTCCTGCTGTTGGCACCGAGTACTCCGCATCTTGCCGAGGAGCTATGGCAGAGGACCGGGCACGATTACAGCATACATAACCAGGACTGGCCGAAGTGGGACGAAGCACTGGCCAAGGACGAAGAGATAACCCTGGTGGTTCAGGTAAATGGCAAAGTCCGCGACCGGATTGCCCTCGCTCTGTCTGTTATCGATGCTATGGACAACGAAGAGGCTGAAATATCGCAGTGGGTACTGGATAACTCCGAGCGACTGAACTCCTTCCTGGAAGGTAAAACAATCGCCAGAAAGATTTACGTGCCACGCAAGCTAATGAACTTCGTGGTACGCTAGACGGCTACCAAACAGTCCGTTCATAACGGGTATATTAAAAGACAACACCTTTGAAGCCTAATAAACTAGCCCTTAGATATGGAGAGTCATAGAGGGGCACTGCCCCTCTAACCATATTCCTCCCGCTCTCCTTAAAAGGAGAGGGGGAAACAGGGGGAGAGGTTGACAAAAATTCTTAAGATAGCCTTCATTGGTGGCGGGAACATGGGAGAGGCAATGCTCTCAGCCCTTCTCAACCGGAACCTGACAACACCTGAGTCTGTCTCGGTTAGTGATATTAGTATGTCCCGCCGCCAGTATCTCAAGCAGGAATACGCTGTCTCCGTAACCGGCGACAACCGGCAGGCAACGTTTAGCTGTGATGTTATAATCCTTGCCATCAAGCCGCAGAACCTGGATGAAGTATTGACCGAGCTCAGCGGTCACCTTAAAGCAAGCCAGCTGGTACTGTCCATCGTCGCCGGCGCCAGAATCAGCACCATCTCTCACCAACTGAACCACCGGTACGTAGTTCGCGCCATGCCTAACACCCCTGCCCAGATTGGCGAGGGTGTAACGGTGTGGACAGCCACGGATGAAGTAACCGGGGAGCAAAAGGGATTTGCAGGCTCCATTCTCGGGGCTACGGGCAAGGAGATATTTGTCGATGATGAACAGCTTATTGACATGGCTACCGCCGTAAGCGGCAGCGGACCGGCCTATCTCTTTCTTTTCGTGGAGCTTCTGATTGATGCCGCCGTGCATATCGGTCTGCCCCGCGATATGGCAGAGGAGCTGGTGCTGGAGACGGTCCTGGGTTCAGGTCACCTCATCCAGAAGTCAGGCAAACAACCCGCCGAACTGCGAAGGATGGTTACCTCGCCAGGGGGAACAACCGCTGAGGCTTTACTTCAACTGGAGAAAGGGGGATTTGCCGATCTGCTCACGAAAGCGGTGAGTGCTGCCTACGACCGGGCCAAGGAGCTGGGGAAGGGGTAGCAGTGGACATCCTGTTCGACGTTATCAGGATTCTGTGTCATGTACTCACCGCAGCCATTTTCATCAGGGCTCTCCTGTCCTGGGTCTCACCGTTACCTGCCAGCCTGCCGACTGTCATTTTGATCCGCATCACCGAACCAATTCTATCGCCTTTACGCCGCATCATTCCCCGCTTTGGCATGTGGGACTTTTCCCCGGTGGTCGCGATAATTATACTCCAGTTAATTGCCAGATTTTTACCCTGACCGTAAAATCCAGCCACCGAACAAAAAAGAGCGCCTAAATAAGTATGTTCTTCATCGTAGACCAAAGCTGAAATAACAGGAGCCAGATCTTCCGAATAAATACTAATTAACTTCTCGGCGCTCTTTTACAAGTACTATCACAGTATGGAACTGATGCTAGGTAACGGTTGGGGTTTCACCCGGATGTAACTTCTGCCACTTCTCAAGCAGTGCTTCCCGACTTTCCTCATGGTCAGGGTCAAGCACACAACAATCTACGGGACAGATTTCGACACACTTGGGATTCTCAAAGTTGCCAACACACTCGGTACACTTGTCAGGGTCAATCACGTAGATTGTTTCCCCTTCAGTAATTGCCTCGTTCTGGCACTCCGGTTCACATGCGCCACAGCTGATACATTCATCATATCTACCTCCTTACTTACTCGGGTAATTTACTCCTCTTCTCCGGAAATCTCACTTAGTTCTATTATATTTCTTCATTAGTGCTGCCACTACCTGTTTGGGGGCAAGGCTGTTAATATCACCGTCCATGCTGGCCACTTCCTTGAGCAGGCTGGAACTGAGGAACTGGTACTGCAAATTTGTCATCAAACAGACTACGTCCACGTCAGGAGACAACTTCTTGTTCATCAGCGCCATTTCAAATTCCCGTTCAAAGTCGGTAACTACCCTCAGTCCACGCACTATTGCCTTTGCTCCCACTTCCTTTGCAAAGTCAACAGTAAGGCTGGTAAATGACCGCACACTAACATTGGGCAGGTCACTTATTGCCTGCCTTACCAGTTCCACCCTCTCCTCCGTAGGGAATAGAATATTTTTAGCAGGAATATCAAAGACCCCGATGATTACCTTGTCAAAAAGCTTGGCTGCTCTGGTAGCAATATCGAGGTGTCCGTTGGTTATAGGGTCAAAAGCCCCCGGGTAAATAGCGATAGTCAAACGTTGTCCTCCTTTCGGTATACTGCAATACACGAATCTCCGTGGCGGTGTTCCTTGACAAGACTAAGCTTGGCATAATTTGACTCTAAAGAAAGGTGCGGGGAATGTGTTACCACTAGAACTGTATCTTTCCCAACTAGTCTGGAAGTTGCCAGTCGCGCCACCAGCTTACCTATAGACGAATCAGAATAGGGGGGGTCCATCAGTATGATACTATACTCCTTATCAAGAAAGGAAAGAGCTCTGGCTACACTGCATTGATAAACGTGAGCCTGCGCTCCCAGCTTCGTTTTTTCTAAATTCTGCCTAATTATAGCACAACAGCGCGGCTCACGGTCAACAAAGTCAACCCAGCCGGCACCCCTACTCAAAGCCTCGATACCCAAGGCACCACTTCCTGAGAACAGGTCGAGCACCATTGACCAATCGACTGCGGCGCTCTCTAAAATGGAGAAAATCGCCCCCCTCACTAAGTCTGTTGCTGGACGGACGATAGTCCCTTTTGGTACTTTAAGCTGGTGCCCCTTGGCCTTACCGGTAATGACCCGAACCATATTACCAGTTTGATGATAGTCAATCCCGACGATTATTGTCAACCCTCGGTTTTTTCCAGGAGTAGCAGCAACTTGGCATGGGCATCACCAGCCAGCGGTCTGCCATGACCGAAGCACAGGATATCAAAGTCCAGCTTCGCCATCTCCCTTACCGAGTCTATAGCTTGTTCACGGTCTATACTGACCATCTTATGTGGGAGTCTAAGCGACCTGCGGCTTCTGACTAGAGCGTCACCAACAATAAGGAGCCTGTTCCCTGGAGAGTAAAAACTAATACTGCCCGGGCTATGCCCGGGAGTATGAATAACCCTGAGGCCACCCAGCGGTTCAAGCACTTCACCGCCTTCCAGCAGAATATCAACGTCTTCAGGTTTAAGCGCCAGGTGCTTGCGTAAAGAAGAAAACGGGCGGAAACGCAGTAGCTTGCCGACACCTCTGCCTCCAGGGAATGGTAATTCTTCATCGGTATTGAGGATGCCGGCTCCGTGGGCGGCAACCTTTGCCCGGGTAAGCTCCCTCAGCTCGGCCAGTCCTCCCATATGGTCAAAATGATTGTGGGTGATAATAATGAGGCCGATTTCCTCTACCGAGCGCCCCAGTCGGTTAATGAAATCCACTATCTGGGCTGAACTGCCGTACAACCCGACATCAATGAGAGTCAGCTCTTTCTCGACAACCAGAAATACGTTGACCGCCCTGATAGAAAGCTGATAGACGTTTGGTATAATTTCCAGGGTTAACATCTGTTTTCTGGACTGACTGCTAGTTGATTACAGGGAATCCAAAATAGAATTATATTGCTCTTGGGGCTAGTCCTCCGGGCTCAGTCGTTCCAGGTTTCTCCTTCCACTGGGCTTCGGTTAAACCCAGCCTCTTGAAAATTTCGCCTATGTAACGCAGGTAGTACTGCTCGTCAAATAATGGCTCGATCTCTTTCGGAGGTAGCACGGCGGTGACTTCAGCATCCGCCTTTAATAGACCGAGGAAGTTCTTATTCCCCTTCCAGGACTTCATAGCGTTTCGTTGTACAAGCTGGTAGGCTTCCTGCCGACCCAGACCCTTGTCAATAAGAGCCAGCATTACCCGCTGGGAGAAGAGCAAGCCCTTGCTTATCTGCATATTTTGCTTCATCCGCTTCGGGTAAACCAGTAAGCCCTTCATTATTGAGGTGAAGAGGCTTAGTATATAGTCAAGTATCAGGCAGGAGTCAGGCAGGATAACTCGCTCGGGCGCCGAGTTACTGATATCGCGCTCATGCCAGAGAGCGACATTTTCCATCGAGGTTAGGGCGTGCCCTCTTACCAGTCTGGCCAGGCCACAGATTCGCTCACAAAGCTCCGGATTTCGCTTATGGGGCATGGCTGAAGAACCTGTCTGGCCGGCGCTAAAGGGTTCCTCCACCTCCCTTACTTCGGTACGCTGTAAACCTCTTATCTCGGTAGCAAACTTTTCCAGCGAGCTCGCGATAATGGCCAGGGTGGTAACGAACTGTGCGTGGCGATCACGCTGCAGTATCTGGCTCGATACCGGTGCCGGAACAAGACCCAGCCGGGCACACGCTTTCTCCTCGACCTCAGGGGATAGTGTGGCATATGTCCCAACCGCCCCTGAAATCTTGCCCACAGCTATGGTTCTCATTGCTTGATTAAGCCTCAGCCGGTTCCGGTTCATTTCCTCAAACCATACCGCCAGCTTCAGTCCGAACGAAATCGGCTCAGCCTGGACACCGTGGGTGCGACCTGTCATCGGCGTGTATTCGTACTTTATTGCTTTCTCGGCTATAGCTGAAATCAGTTCCTTTATATCCCTAGACAACAGCTCGGCTGCCTCAACCAGCTGCAGGCTGAGTGCGGTATCTATTACGTCTGATGAGGTAAGACCAAGATGAATAAACCGCGATTCATCACCCAGGCTCTCGGAAACGGAAGCAAGAAATGCGGTCATATCATGGTGAGTTTCCTTGAGAATCTGGTTCATTCGTTTCAGATTCAGCCGGGCCATTTTTATCTTGGGTATATCCTCCCTGGGTATGACGCCAAGCTCGGCCCACGCCTCACATACAGCAATCTCCACATCAAGCCATTTAGTAAACTTATTTTCGTCCGACCAGACTCTTTCCATTGCTGGCCTGGAATATCGCTCAATCATTTACTGTCTCCTTGCAGGCTACTGCGGTATTTCTCGTAGGATTCCAGTATCTTGTCATATTTCAGACCCAGAATCTCGGCAGCGAGGTAAACGGCATTTCTGGCTCCGGCAGTCCCCACCGCCACACAGGCCACCGGTATTCCGGCCGGCATCTGGACTATCGAGTAAAGGGCATCAATGCCTTCCAGGGCACTGCTGGCCAGGGGCACGCCGATGACCGGCAGGGTGGTCCAGCTGGCAAGGACTCCCGGCAGGTGGGCGGCTCCTCCGGCGGCGGCAATAATTACCTCGATTCCCCGGCTTCGTGCCGCCTGCCCGTATTCTCTGGCTTTTTCCGGAGTGCGGTGGGCTGATATTACCGAAACCTCATAGTCAATGCCAAGCTCCTTCAATACATCCATCGCCGGCTGCATTGCTTCAGTATCCGAATTAGAACCCATTACTACGCCTACCAGTGGCATTTTATCTACTTTACTCCCTGTATTAAGGCAATATCCTTTCTATAATGACAGCCCTCGAAGTGAATCCGCGGGATGTTTTCATAGACCTTTTCTCTGGCTTCTGCAATGGTCTGCCCCTTGGCAACCACCGTTAATATCCGACCCCCGCTGGTTACCACCTTCCCCGTATCCCGGTCTATCTTCGTTCCGGCGTGAAATACCGTGATGTCTCTATCAAGATTATCCAACCCCGTCACCGGGAACCCCGTTTTATAACTGCCGGGATATCCGGCAGACGCCATAACCACACCAACACAGGCACCGTCATTGCATGCCACATTCATTTGTTCAAGGTTACCATCTATTACGGCAAAGATAATATCCACCAGGTCAGTTTCCAGCAAAGGTAGGGTAACCTGTGCTTCCGGGTCACCGAACCTGGCATTAAATTCTATCACCTTAGGACCTTCCTCGGTCACCATCAACCCACCATATAGCACACCCTTGTAAGGCTTCTCCTCCTTAGCCATAGCCCTGACCGCCGGCTCCATGATAGTCTCCTTCACTGCCTTAGCCAGAGCTGTATCAAGAAAATACGGCGGACTGAAGCTCCCCATGCCCCCCGTGTTGGGCCCCTGGTCACCGTCATAGATCCTCTTATAGTCGCAGGCAAACGCCATAGGAACGACGGTTTTGCCGTCAGTAAAGGAAAAGGAACTCATCTCCCTGCCCGACAGGTGCTCCTCAATAACCACCCTTTCACCAGCCACACCCAGCTTCTTCGCTTCCATGAGCTGGTAAAGGACTTCTAAAGCCTGCTCCTCGGAATCGGCTACGGTCACTCCCTTCCCTGCCGCCAGCCCATCAGCCTTGATTACAATCGGCGGCACCTGTTGCTGGACGTATTCTTTTGCCTTACCGTATTCGGAAAAGGTCACGCTTCGGGCGCAGGGGATATTGTATCGTTGCATCAGTTCTTTGGTAAATACCTTGCTCGACTCTATTTCAGCGGCCCGTCTTGTGGGACCAAAAATGGGGATGCCTATCTCCTGAAAGTAATCAACTATTCCATCAGCCAGGGGGTTTTCTGGCCCAACAACCACCAGCTCAATACCCTTTTCCTCCACTGCCTTGCTCAGTGACTCTATATCGCCAGCACTAATATCCAGATTATGCCCAATCTGAGCAGTTCCGGCATTACCCGGAGCGGCGTAAATTTCACCAGCCTTGGGGCTCTCGGCAAGCTTCCAGACAAGGGTATGCTCCCTGGCTCCGCCACCAATAACTAATACCTTCAGATTTCAACCTCCGGTATCACTATTTTTATCTACACCACCCCTGTGTTCCCCTCTCCTATCAAAGAGAAGTGAAAGTAAGAGTTTGAAGAGACAAAGTCCCTTCAAAATTTCCCCATTAAACCGTTTTTACTCCCACTCAATCGTTGACGGGGGTTTGGATGTTACGTCGTAGACTACCCGGTTTACCTCGGGCACCTCGTTTACTATACGGTTTGAGATACGCGCCAGGACATCGTAGGGGAGACGTGCCCAGTCGGCCGTCATGGCATCATCACTGGTTACGGCACGGACACCAACCAGGTAGCCATAGGTCCGGTAGTCGCCCATCACCCCTACCGACCTCACATCGGTCAGTATGGCGAAAGTCTGCCACAGTTGGCGGTATAGCTGTGCCTTCTTGATTTCGTTCATCACAATGAAATCGGCAGAGCGCAGTATCTCCAGCTTTTCCTTGGTCACCTCACCGATAATGCGAATAGCCAGTCCCGGACCGGGGAAGGGCTGCCGCCACACCATCTCTTCGGGGAGACCCAGCTCAAGCCCTACCTGGCGAACCTCGTCCTTGAAAAGGTAACGCAGGGGCTCAATCAACTTGAGTGTCATCTTGGCCGGCAGGCCACCGACATTATGGTGGGTCTTTATCTTGGCTGAGACGGTACTTCCTGTAGAAGCGCTCTCAATTACATCCGGATAGAGAGTCCCCTGGGCAAGAAAGTCGACCTTGCCCAGTTTCCTGGCCTCTTCTTCAAATACTTTGATAAACTCCTGACCAATCACCTTCCGCTTCTTCTCCGGGTCGGTTACACCTTTCAAGCGACGAAGGAACCTGTCACTGGCATCAACGTAGATAATATTCATACCAAGGTTAAGCCGGAAGACGTTAAAGGTCCTTTCCACCTCCTCACGTCGCAGCAGTCCGTGATTAACAAATATACAGGTAAGCTGGTCGCCAACAGCCCGGTGGATAAGGGTAGCTACCACCGAGGAATCAACCCCACCCGAGATAGCATTGATAACCTTACCTTTGCCTACCTGCTGCTTGATTGCCAACATGCTCTCACTTATGAAGTTACCTATCGTCCAGTTTCCCTGACATCCACACACATTGTAGGCAAAATTCCTTAACAGCATCTTCCCCTGCGGAGTATGGGCTACCTCAGGGTGAAACTGCAGACCGAATATTCCTTCACCGTTCCCCATAACAGCAATCGGTGAGTTCTCCGTATAGGCCAGGGAACTGAAACCAGGCGGGAGTTCCTCAATTCCGTCAGAGTGGCTCATCCATACTGTTGAGGGATTCTCCAGACCGTTAAGAAGAGGCGAATCAGCATCACCCAGTTGAAGTAGCGAGTATCCGTACTCACGCTTCTGTCCTGATGTAACCCGTCCACCGAGCTGTTTGGCTATAACCTGCATCCCGTAGCAGATGCCCAGTACTGGTAAATGACTTTCATAAACGTAAGCCGGTGCCAAAGGAGCGCCAGGTTCATACACACTGGCTGGTCCTCCGGAAAGAATAAACCCCTTGGGATTAAACGGAGCTACCTTCTCCCAGGGGTCTTCATGGGAAACCATAACGCAGTATACCTGGCATTCACGTATTCGCCTGGCGATAAGCAGGCTGTACTGCGAGCCGAAATCAATGACAACTATGCTCTCGCGCTCCTCTGCGCCAACAGCTTCTTTGGCGGCAGCGGACGGCTCACCGCCTATCTCCTTGGCAATTTCCAGGTATGTGGAGACCTCGATATCGCCGCTGGTAGCTACCCGGCGAATATTCCTTAGAATTTTCCTCGCTCTGCTTCTGGCCATTTTATTCACCCCAGGTCAATATGCTGAACCAACTGCCAGCACCGCCTATTACCGATATATCCTCCCTCATATATTTTGATATCCTATTATAACATCAAATTAGGTAAAGGGGCACCAGTAAAATTCGGTTTCCTTCATCGCCTTCGGTCACTATGCTATACTGGTGCTGAGAATATAGTCACTGTTTATTAGATACTATGGGAGTGTCGAACAGGTCTTCCCTCAATATCCAGCAGCAGGTCGAAAAAGGCATACATATCCTCAAGCGGGGGGGAATAGTAGCCTATCCTACCGATACTGTATATGGCCTGGGTGCCTGTATCGGCATTCCTGAAGCTGTAGAGCGTATCTATCACGTAAAGGAACGACCACGGGATATTGCCCTCCCGTTGCTACTGGCCGACACGGCACAGATAGGCGAGGTTGCCGAGACGGTACCGCCAGACGCCTGGCTCCTCATTCGCAGATTCATGCCCGGTGCCCTGACGGTAGTTCTGAACAAGTCGGAAACAGTTCCCGATGTCGTCACCGGTGGCGGGACAACGGTTGCGGTTCGCATCCCCGACCACCCTGTTCCAGTTGCCCTTATTCGGGGCGTGGGCACCCCAATTATCGGCACAAGTGCCAACATAACCGGACGACCGGCTCCGCTGACAGCTGGTGAAGTCCAACTGCAGTTTGCCGATAATATAGATTTAATTATTGATGGCGGAAGGGGTTCCGGCAGCAGGGAATCCACCATAGTCGACATGACCGGAAATATACCCGTAGTCCTGCGGGAAGGTGCTATTTCAAAAGAAGAACTCAGGCAGGTATGCGGGAACATTGTGTCCAGAGAAGGGAGCTAGACAGTGCGCATTGCTATTGGTTGTGACCACCACGGACCGGACCTCAAACAGTTCATTATCGGGCTGATTACCAAGGCGGGACATGACTACGAAGACTTTGGCTGTTATACCAATGACTCGGTAGACTACCCGGATATTGCCGGGAAGGTCGGCAAAGCGGTAGCCGCCGGTCGTTTTGACCGTGGCATTTTGATATGCGGTACCGGCATCGGTATGTGCATCGCCGCTAACAAGGTCAGAGGGATAAGGGCCGCCCTGTGTCGTGATGCCGCCAGTGCCCGCCTCACCCGTCAACACAACGACGCAAATGTCCTCTGTTTGAAGGGAGACGAAGAACAGGAACTGGTGGCTGAAATCGTTAAAGCCTTTCTCACCACCGAATTCGAGGAGGGAAGACACCAGCGACGGGTAGACAAGATAAAGGCTATGGAGGGCTAATCAATCGGAGCTAGCTTGACAATAACTGGAAACTGTGATATCTTACGTAGCAATGAGCTTACAGAATGTTATTCTATCACTTATCGTTATCAAGTAATCCCGGGCCGTGGGTTCGTCTCTCAGGGGCCGTCCCCACAGGGACGGCTTTTTTAGTAAACAGACAGCGAGGCTAGACCGGTAAAAGATGAAGAGTGATGCGGTAAAGAAAGGCATAGAGCGGGCTCCTCACCGTTCGCTACTGCACGCTGTAGGCGTGACACGGGCGGAGATGGACAAGCCCTTCATCGGCATTATCAATAGCTTCAGCGAGGTTGTACCCGGTC
>SMTZ1_10005048_pt1 | contig 19046 bp, 19 predicted proteins | sample DeeMarSWOR136_30_FD_25667 | JGI IMG/M metagenome (IMG submission 25667)
AAGAGTAAAGGCTTATCGATGCAGGCGAGTAAGATTGCGAGACCAGCGACGCTTCCCATAATGGTATCCCTTCTCTGACTGACTGAAGTCCTGGTGCCGCCTCTAGCGGTATGTTTATGTCCTCGTTCTCGCATAGCTGGCGGACAACTGCCCGGACTATCTCTTGGCTCGCTGGTGAAAGCCTCTCTATGAAGTCAAAAATTTTCGCCACGCTGTCGTCCCTGCCTTTAAAAAAGGGTCTCTTTTGGGGCGCTTTTGGCATCTTTGGGCTCTTTTCGCCATCGGCCCCTGACTCTCTCCCTCCTCGAAAAAATCGACCTGATTTGGCTCAGCCATCACCATTTTTAGGCCCTCGGCGATCCTCTCCCTGACCATCTCATGGCTCGGATAGCTGAACCATTCCTCTAGGTCTTCAATGCGCCAAAAGTAATCTCCATCTGTCTCCAACCGCCAGAAGATAGGAGGCCTTCCAAGAGACTTCCACCAGGTAATAAGGGGCTCCTGGGAAGCCAGATAAGCGCCTAGATACGCTACCAGTTTGGTCGTTTTCTGACCGTGGTCGCCGCTGACGGTTTCGCAAAGTTGATAGTAGCTCTTGGCCCCTTTTTGAGACTTCGCTAGATACATTTCGCCCTGTTCCTTGTTTTTGAATAGCCTATGAACATTTGTCCAAAATAACTTAAATTTCGGATAGCCTATGAAGTCTGTATCTGCCAAGATAGCCTATGAACCTTTTTCGGCACAAATCAAAAAAATTCCCGATACTGCCCTGCCGAACTTGACTTTGAGGTATAGTAATGGTATGTTTTCTTTCGGCCGCTAACCAGTGGGTTACAGGTTCGAGTCCTGTGCGGCTCACTTGTTCTATTATTATTACCTTAGGCTCCTTTTACTGTTATTAGGTAACTTCAGGACGGGACACCCCGGTCTCGGCCTGCTTGCCCTTCGCTGGCTTCTCTGTTTTGGCCGTGGTCTCTTTCTCTGGCTTGCGCGCAGTCCGCAGCGTCACGCCATAAGCTGCCTCGACCGGCATGAAAAGGAGCTGGTTCCAACCGATACTCTCTTTCTTGTTGAGCCCGTCCAGGGTCGCGAAGTCGTTGTCGGAGACCCTTATAGCGATAATTCTGCCTTGCATTGGTCACCTCCTTTCTAGCTACAACACAATTGACGCTTGGTTTGGAGGCAAAGTCAAGTATTTTGGAGCCCAAAAGGAGGTCAATAATGACGATGCTGCCCACTTTTAGGTAAGATGGCGACAGCGAGAACGCCGGAACGCCGCCGGGGATCGAAGGTGGATGAAAGGAGGCCTAGAAAGCTGTGAAAGCAGATCCGAAGACAGAAGCCGCGGTGATGAACGTTATGAACCAGTTCAGTGAAGCGTTCGCCAAGCGGGACCTGGATGCACTGCTGGCGCTCTTGGCGCCAGACCCTGACGTGGTTTTCATTGGGACAGGAGGGGATGAGAAGCGCATCGGACTAGCCGAGATCGAGGCCTTGGGTGAACGTGACTTTGCGCAGTTCGAGGATGCATCGATGAAGTTCGGCTGGCATTCGGTCTCAGCGACGGGTTCAGTGGCATGGATGGCAGCTGACATTGTGCTCCACGTCAAGACTAGTGGCCGGGAAATACATTTGCAAGCACGAGGAACTGCCGTGCTGGAGCAGCGGGGAGATAGGTGGCTCATCGTACAGTTCCACGGGTCCCTGCCGGCTGCCGGGCAAGAAGATGGTGAAGCATTCCCAACATAGTCGTTCTAGGGTAATATGCGTAGCTTGAAAGCCACAAAGCTATCTCTTGGGGCCTTGAACACCCTCGTTTGACCAAAAGGTCATCTTGGAGCCCATCTGGGTTTACGGCTGTTAACATCTTTCTACTACCGCACTTGACAAACGTCCAATAACGTGGAATAATGTGTAATTTTCATCCATACTTGACAAATGTACAATTGTGTGGTATAAATTTGCAATTTCCCACAGCAAGGGTGAACCTGAAACGTGGATTACAGGTTCGAGTCGTGTGTGGCTGACTAGGTGGGGAAGTGTCGGAACTGGCAGACGAGCATGACTTAGGATCATGTGCCTTCGGGCGTAGGAGTTCGAGTCTCCTCTTCCCCAGGGGAAGGAGTTATTATGGTGTAATGGGCTCAGGTCAGTGACCTGAGGGTTGTTATTTGACCCCGAGGAAAGCGGTGGTGGGGTATGTGTGATTTGAACATTCTGTAGGGAGGATAAAATATGGCTGAAATGATGGAGATGTTGCAGAAGCGGCTGGAATTTGCGTTCCTGGGCGGGCGGTTCTGGATTTTCGCCCAGATAGGCGCTCTTCTAGTGCTGTTGACCAGCTTTAAGCCCTTCTTCTGGGAGTACAATATTCCGGCCCTCCTTGTGCTACTAGGGGCCTTAACCTGGGACCTATGGCGAAATGCCCCCAAAGCGGCTAGGTACGGGATAAGTCTCTTGACGCTGGTCGTATTCATGTGGCTGCTGGCCAATACGCTGATGGTACAGTACTTCGATGGGACGCTTGTTCCATCATCGTTGCATGACTATCAGACTGGAATGATGACCGCCTACGGCCTGGCGGCTACGAATAATAGCGCTGCGGCTGTGGGGGTGATGGCTGAGGTGATACCCGATGGCGTAGCAGGGATTAATACGCTGCTTATGGGTGCAATCGGTGGGGTACTGATGCTAATCAGCGGCTTGATGGGGCTGATGGCAGCCCGCCGAGCCTAGTAGACCGTCGTTGTAAAAATCCTACCAGAAAAGAGCCTTCCAGCAGTAATGCTGGAAGGCTCTTTCATCTACCCTGCTTGAGAAGAGCCTGGCATTATGCTAGGATTCTATTATGGAGCAAAGCCATATCAGGAACTTTTGCATCATCGCCCACATCGACCATGGCAAGTCCACGCTCGCCGATCGCCTCCTCGAGCTCACCGGCACCATTAGCGAGCGGGAGATGCGGGAGCAGTTCCTCGACCAGATGGAGCTGGAGCGGGAGCGGGGGATCACCATCAAGGCCCAGGCGGTGAGGATGAGCTATCACGCCTCGGATGGCGAGGAGTACCAGCTAAATCTCATCGATACCCCGGGGCATGTCGATTTCACATACGAAGTCTCCCGAAGCTTGGCCGCTTGTGAGGGGGCGCTCTTGGTGGTCGATGCCGCTCAGGGGATACAAGCGCAAACCCTGGCCAATGTCTATATCGCCCGTGAACATAACCTGGTGCTGATCCCCGTGGTCAACAAGATCGATTTACCTAATGCGGAACCAGAGAAGGTGGCAAAGGAGTTAGAGAATATAATCGGCTTCCTCCATAGCGAGGTTATCTTTGCCTCAGCCAAGGAGGGGATAGGGACTAGGGAGATCCTGGAGGCAATCATCCAGAGGATCCCTCCACCAAAAGGAGAGATGGATAAGCCACTGCGCGCTCTGATCTTCGACTCGAAGTATGACTCCTATAAAGGGGTGATAGCCTATCTGAGAGTGGTTGATGGGGCGGTCGCTAGGGGGGAGCTCCTCAAGCTGATGTCATCGGGGAGAGCCATCGAGGCACTGGAGATCGGCGTTTTCAAGCCGTGGCTAACGCCGGTAGAGCGCCTGGACGCTGGCGAGGTAGGCTATGTCGCCACCGGGCTGAAGAGCGTTGGGGAGTGTGGGGTGGGCGATACCATTACCATAGAGGAGGAGGATGCGGCGGAGCTACTTCCCGGCTATCGCCCAGCCAAGCCCATGGTCTTCGCCGGGCTCTACCCTTTGGAGGGGAAGGATTACCTTCTATTGCGCGATGCCCTTGAGAAGCTCAGGCTTAATGATGCCTCCCTGACTTATGAAGCGGAGACCAGCGCTGCCCTCGGCTTCGGCTTCCGCTGCGGTTTTTTGGGCGCACTTCACATGGAGATTGTTGCCGAGCGGCTGAAGCGTGAGTATGGGCTTGATCTTCTGGTCACCGCCCCCAGCGTCGCCTATCAGGTCACCACGAAGGATGGTAGGGAGCTTACGGTGGCTAATCCCTCCATGCTGCCGCCGCTGGACGAGGTTGATGAGATAAGGGAGCCCTGGATGTCAATCAGCATCATTACCCCAAGCATATATATAGGCACGGCGATGGAGCTGGTAAGCGGGCGAAGGGGAGAGTATAAGAAGATGGAGTATTTTGAGCGGGAGGCGCCTCAATTCCAGGAGCCGGGCTCCGATCTGCGGGTGCTCCTCCAATATGAGATTCCGCTTGCCGAGATCATCGTCGATTTCTACGACCAGCTCAAATCGCGCACCCAGGGCTACGCCTCTATGGACTATACTCTTTCCGCTCACCGAGCCGCTCCGCTGGTGAAGCTGGAGATCTTGGTCAATAACCAACCTATCGATGCCCTTTCCTCTATTGTCCCTGCGGATCGGGCCTATCGGCAGGGGAGGGCGTTAGTGCAGAAACTCAGAGGCTTGATCCCCAGGCAGCTCTTCGATATCGCTCTTCAGGCAGCGATTGGAAACCGGGTCATCGCCAGAGAAAATATTAAAGCGTTGCGCAAGAATGTGCTCGCTAAGTGCTATGGGGGCGATGTCACCCGAAAGCGTAAGCTTCTAGAGAAACAGGCTGCAGGGAAGAAGCGTATGAAGAGAGTAGGCAGTGTGGAGATCCCTCCTGAGGCCTTCGTGGAGGTGCTCAGGCTGGAGAGATAGTATCAAATGTCGCTGATCAGCTTTTTCAGATACCCTCTAAGATCGGCGCCTATTTCAGTGTGGCGTAAGGCCAGGGCTACCGAGGCTTTAAGTAAGCCCAATGGCTTGCCGGCATCGTAATAAGTCCCCTCAAACTCATATCCATATATCGCTTGCTGCTTAAGTAGTAGCGCCAAGCCATCAGTGAGCTGAACCTCTTCCCCCTTTCCTGGTGGGGTGACCTCTAGCGCCTCGAAGATCTCAGGGGTGAGAATATAGCGGCCCAATATTGCTAGGTCCGAAGGGGCATCCTCGGCCTCAGGCTTTTCTACCATATCTAGGACCTGATAAACCCGCTCCGCTATCTGATTTGGCTTAATGATGCCGTATCTTTTGGTATCCTTCCTTGTCACCTGGCAAACCGCGATTACACTCCCCTTATACCGCTGGTACACCTCGAGCATCTGCTTCAAGAGGGGCACCTCAGCCTCGAAGATGTCATCGGGCAGAAAAACAGCGAAGGGCTCATCGCCCACAATCTCTTTGGCACTGAGGATGGCATGCCCCACCCCAAGCTGCTCCTTTTGTCTGATAAAGCATATGTTGCCCAACTCAGCGATGCGACGCACCTCCCCAAGCAGCCCCATTTCCCCCTTTCGCTCCAGGGCGTATTCCAGCTCAAAGGAACGGTCGAAGTGGTCCTCTATTGCGCTTTTCCCTGAGGAGGTTACGATGATGATCTGCTCGATACCTGAGGAGGTGGCTTCCTCAACGCTATGCTGAATAAGAGGCTTATCCCCCAAAGGGAGCATCTCCTTGGGGAGGGCCTTGGTTGCTGGCAGGAACCTCGTTCCCCAACCGGCCGCTGGGATTACCGCCTTACGAATCACCGCCATGCTTTCCTTATTCTACACGAAGCTCCCCCTGTAGGCAAGGTTTATAGTCTTGACAATGAATCCTTGGTGGGATAGTATCAGAGCGAGGTCGTGCTAGGCGGGGAGCTAGCGGTGCCCTGTACTCGCAATCCGCTATAGCGAGGCTGAATTCCTGCTCGAGGTCTTGAGTCTTTTAGGACTGCCTCTGCTAAGTGACGTTGAAGGCTGGGTCCTGCGCGGCGGAAGGCTATGAACCCCGTCAGGTCCGGGAGGAAGCAGCGGTAAATGGTAACTTCTGGGTGCCGCAGGGTTGCCTGGTCAGAGTTGGCTGACAGAGGCAAGCTAAGGGGCGGGATCGACAGCGGGTGCACGACCTTAAATTTTATGGGTGCAGATTTGCTCCTAAGTCAAACTAAGAGGGAACTGCGTCGCCTCGACCTTCGGGCTAAGAAGGGACTGGGGCAGCATTTTCTGGTCGATGAGCGGGTGCTCAGTAGCCTGATCTGGGCAGCAGAGCTCGCCTCTGACGATACCGTGGTTGAAGTGGGACCCGGGCTGGGTATATTGACCAAGGAGCTGGCGAGGAAAGCAGGTCGGGTTATTGCCATAGAGGTCGATACCAAGATCGCATCCGTCCTCAAGGAAATCTTTATCCCGTGGCCCAATGTCACCATTATCAATGCCGATGTCCTTGAGAGTGCCCCGGAAGCATTTTTGGTAAAAGGTCCCTATAAGGTTGTGGCTAACCTCCCTTACTATATTGCCTCTGCGGTGCTGCGCCATTTCCTGGAGGCTTCGATTAAGCCTCATCTTATAGTGGTCACACTGCAGAAAGAGGTGGCTCAGGCGATAGTGGCCCCGCCTGGCCAGATGAGCTTACTTAGCGTCAGCGTGCAATTCTATGGTAGGCCAGCTATTGTGGACTACGTTCCTGCACGAAGTTTCTATCCACTGCCAAAGGTGGACTCCGCTATTGTGCGCATCGACCTTTATGATCATCCTGCGGTGGCGGTGGAGGATGAAGCCAAATTCTTCAGGGTGGTTCGTAGCGGTTTTTCAGCGCCCCGCAAGCAATTGCACAATTCCCTGGCCCAGGGGCTTGAGATATCAGCAAGGGATGCTGTGGCCCTGCTGGAGGAAGTGGGCATAAGCCAAAAGCGTCGCGCTGAGACGCTAAGCCTTGAGGAGTGGGCCAGGGTTTATCGGGTGTTCACCGAGAAACAATGTTAACCGTCTTCGCCTATGCAAAGATTAACCTGACCCTCGAGGTTCTGGGCAGACGTGCCGATGGCTACCACGAGGTGGCCACCGTTCTCCAGGAGATCAACCTCAAAGATACTCTTTCCTTTGAGGAGCATCGTGGCATAAGTTTTGATAGTGACTATCCCGGCCTCGGATCGCCCCAAAATCTGGCGCTCAAAGCAGCGAGATTGCTTCAGGAGGCGGCTGGCTCCAGTAAGGGGGCGTCGATCTTCATTAAAAAGGGCATTCCGGTCGCCGCAGGCCTGGGGGGTGGTTCCAGCGATGCCGTGGCGACCTTACGAGCCCTTAACGAGCTATGGGAATTGGGCTTTTCCCACCACCAATTAATTGAGCTAGCATCGAGGCTCGGCTCTGATACCGCCTTCTTTCTCTATGGAGGCACCGCCCTCGGAGAGGGGCGTGGTGAGCGGATCACCACGCTACCTGCTCTCTCCACTTCATGGGTGGTGCTACTTAGTCCAACCGTTGATGTTCCGCCAAGTAAAACGGAGAGCCTCTATGCCTCCCTAGGTCCATCCCAGTTCACTAAAGGGCGATTCACTAAAAGAGTGGTCGATCTCCTTCAGCGGGGAGGGGAGCTCCCAACATCCTGCTTTTTCAATGTCTTCGAGAGGGTTGCCTTCACCGTTTTTACCGGGCTTGAGGAGTATTGGCAACGCTTTTCCGCACTTGGTGCCGATAATATCCACCTCGCAGGCTCAGGCCCCACCCTTTTCACCATGGTAAGAGATAAGGCTCGAGGTATGGAGCTATATCGCTCCCTTAGAAAGGAAGGACTGGAGGCTTATCTTGTTCAGACTATGGCGCGGCGTTAACAATTCTTTGCTTAGCTTACTTCGTCGCAGCTCCCGGCTAAGGGAGCTAAGCGGGACGACGAGGTGGCTGCTGTTAGCTGTTGTCGTTGTCTTGTTTGTTGTCCTTGGCTATGCCATCCTTCGCCTCTCGCCATATCTAGAAGATTTTAAGGAGTATGGCTATCTTGGTGCCTTTTTAGTATCTTTTATCACTAGCACTACGGTTATTTTCCCCGCACCTGGTTTCGTCGTTATCTGGGCCTTAGCCGCCAGTCCTGCATTTAGCTGGCCTTTGGTGGCCCTAGCAGCGACAATTGGTGGAGGGCTAGGGGAATCTACGGCATACCTCGCTGGTTATGGTGGGGCAGTGGTCATCGCTCCTGAGCAGTCAAAGTGGTATAAAAGGGCGGAGGATTGGATGAGGCGCTACGGTAGCGCGACCATATTTTTCTTCTCCATTACCTGGCTTCCTTTTGACTTCGTTGGCATCGCTGCTGGAGCATTGCGGTTTCCCTTCTGGAAATTCCTGCTGGTGACACTTGCGGGACGCATGCCGCGGACGTTCCTGGGGTGCTATGTGGCTTATTTGGGCTGGACAACATTTTCCCCCCTGTTGCCTTTTTTATACGAGCTGCCGTGGTGGTTCTGGGTTATCATAGGTATAGGTATAGTAGCTATCATCGTGGGCATCGTAGTAATTTGGCGGCGAATGCGGGCGGGAGCATGGATGAACATAGCCCTGTCTAGGGCGCTGAAAGGATGGCGTAGAAAGTGATCATTGACTTACATGTCCATACCGCTAAAGGGGCGTATGATAGCACGCTATCTATTCCTCAGGTAATTGAAGAGGCGGCGATGAAGGGGCTTGGTGGGGTATGTCTTACGGAGCATACCTACGTTTGGAGCAGGAAGGAACTCGATGGTTTTTCCTCAAATCATAATGTTGTCCTCCTCGGAGGTCTGGAAGTAGATACCGATATGGGGCACATCGTTATCTTTGGTTTGGATAGATATGTATCTGGAATTCATAAGGCAAGGGGGTTGCGCCGCGTGGCTGATGAGGTGGGTGGCTTTCTTGTCGCCGTGCATCCCTTTCGCAGGTATTTCGAGCCTGAAGACTTTAGGATAAAACCAAAGCGAAGTTGGCCCCAAGCTGTTGCGGATGCTTTAGCTCTACCCTTCCTCGATTTGGTTGACGAGATCGAGGTCTTGAATGGCGGTTGCACTGAGCGGGAGAATCTGCTCGCTCTGGAGGTGGTAAAAGCATCGGGGATGAAAGGCACTGGGGGAAGCGATGCGCACTCTGAGCGTGGACTTGGTTGCTTTGCTACCGTTTTTGAAAAGGAGATCAGGAGCGAGAGCGAGCTCATCGTTGAGCTTAAGGCGGGGCGTTTCTACCCTGTTCAGCGGCTCCCCAGTGGGGAGATCATCCCCTACGGCAATATATCCCCTCTGGGATAACTTTGGTGAGCGAGATATTTGTTTCCCTTGACCTGGAGACCACTGGGCTTGACCCCCAGAGCGACGAGATCATTGAGATTGGGGCGGTCAAGTTTCAAGGCGGTGAGGTCGTGGAAACTTATCACACCCTGGTGAAGCCCTATCGCCCTTTGCCCTACCGTATCCAGGTGCTTACCGGGATCACTCCCCGAGAGGTGAATAGCGCTCCCCCACTAGCGGTGGTCCTTGGCGATCTGGTCTCCTTTATCGGCGACCATCCCATTATCGGGCAGAGCATAGCCTTCGATCTCAGCTTCCTTTCCGAGAAGGGGATTAGCCTAACCCCCCAAGTCTATGATACCTTCGAACTGGCCACTATCCTGTTGCCCACGCTTTCCGATTATAGCCTCTCCGCGGTGGCCGAAGAGCTAGGCATTTCTTTTCCCCTTCAACACCGTGCCCTTCCCGATGCCATGGTGGCCAAAGAGGTGTTCCTGGCGCTGCTCGATAAAGCCCGTGGTCTGGACAGTTCTATTATTGCTGAGATCGATCGGCTGACTAGGGGGATAAATTGGCCATTGGCTCGCTTTTTTCGCCAGATAGTAGAGGAAAAGCTGGGTGATGTCTTCTCTCAGGGGGATGAATTAGCTCTCGATGTCCTCGGAAAAGAACGAGAGGAGCGCCTCGTCCCTGCCCCTGAGAAAAAGCCTTTAGACCTGGGGGGTCTGGCCAAAATGCTCAGCACCGATGGCCTGATGGCGCAGGCCTTCTCTGGTTTTGAGTATCGCCCGGAGCAGGTGGCGATGATGAAAGCAGTGGCTCTGGCGCTGAATGAAGGTGCGCACCTCATCGTAGAGGCGGGCACGGGAACGGGTAAGTCTATCGCCTATCTCCTGCCGGCCATCTCTTTCGCCTTAGAGAACAGTGTTCCGGTGGTCATTTCCACCAATACTATAAACCTTCAGGAGCAGCTAATGGGCAAGGACATCCCTGACCTGGCAAAGGTGCTGGGATGGGGGTGCCTCCGCTATACGCAGCTTAAAGGGAGAAATAACTACCTTTGCCTGAGGCGTTGGAATTCACTAAGGATGAACCTGGCCCTCACCGTGGAGGAGGTCAAGTTTCTATTGCGCACCTTGGTTTGGGCCGCCACAACCCCAACCGGGGATCGGGCGGAACTCAGCCTCAGGGGAGGAGAACTCCACGTTTGGAGCAGGGTCTGCGCCCAGCGGGAGAGCTGCCTTGGTGGCCAGTGCCCCTATCATAGGCGAGGCCGTTGCTTCCTTTATCGGGCGAGGCGACAGGCGGAGGGGGCTCACCTTATCATTGTGAATCATGCGCTACTGTTGTCTGACATTGCCACCGGTAGCAATGTCTTGCCCGAATACAGCCACCTTATCATTGATGAGGCACACCATCTTGAGGACGAAGCCACGGAGCAGTGGGGCTTTGAGATCGGGGAGCGCGATCTGGGTGGTTATCTAAACCACCTCAGTGTAAGGATGGATGGGGAACATTACACGGGGTTTCTTTTCGAAATCAATAATTACTTTAGAGGGAGTACCGTTCCTCAGGCAATTCGAGGGGATACTGAGAAGCTGGCTCAAGACATGCGCATTATGGTGGAAGCATGCCGCGATCGTGTCTTGGAGCTCTTCGACATCCTCTGGCATTTCCTGGAGGCTCATACTGAGGATCAGGGGGAGTATGAGCGTCGGCTGCGCCTTACCAGAGCGGTGCGCAGCCAGCCGGGGTGGACTCGGGTTGAGCTAGCTTGGGAGAACCTGAGCCTGGCACTGGGGAACATAGATGCCGGGCTGAATCGCCTTTATGCCATGATTGAGCCTTTACCCGATGCCAGAATCTTGGACTATGAAAATCTAATGGTAGAGCTCTCGTCTTTGATCTATCACGGTGGTGAGTTGCACCACCGGATAAACTCCGCAGTCTGTCAACAAGAGGACGAGAAAATCTACTGGGCCTCGCTTCGGGGCAATATCCTCACCCTGTATGCTGCGCCGCTTCACGTGGGGCAGGCTCTGGAGGAAGACCTCTTTGCTCAGAAGGAATGCGTGGTACTCACCAGCGCCACATTAAGCACAGAGGGCAATTTCAAGTATATCAAGGAGCGGCTGGGACTTAAAGAAGTCAGTGAGCTCCTTTTAGGTTCTTCCTTCGATTATGTGGGCTCGGCGATGGTTTATATCCCTGAGGACATTCCGGAACCGGGTCAGCCGGGGTATCAGCAGGCAGTAGAGCAGGTTCTAATCGACTTATGCCGCGTCACGCATGGGCGTGCCCTGGTTCTTTTCACCTCCTATGCGGCGCTCCGGGCAAGCTATGGGGCGATCCGTACTCCACTCCAAGGGGAAGACATCCTTGTTCTGGGGCAGGGGATCGATGGCACTCCCAGGCAGCTCCTCCAGGCCTTCAAAACCAATCCCCGAGCAGTGCTCCTAGGCACCGCGAGCTTCTGGGAGGGTATCGATGTAGTAGGCGAGGCGCTCAGCGTTCTGGCTATGGCTAGGCTTCCCTTTAGCGTGCCCACTGACCCGGTCTTTGTGGCCCGCTCCGAGCTTTTCGATGACCCGTTCAATGACTATGCCATTCCACAGGCGGTTCTAAGGTTCAAGCAGGGTTTCGGACGTCTGATCCGCAGCAAGGGCGACCGGGGGGCGATTGTGCTCCTTGACCGCAGAATCAAATCGAAGTACTACGGCGATGCCTTCCTGGGATCGCTGCCGCTGTGCGTGGTGAAAAGCGGGCTGGCGCGCTATCTACCCCGAGAGGTGGCGTCATGGTTAGGGGGGGACTAGGGGGGCGGTTGTTACGTATCGATGAGCGATTCTTTGATCTGGGGGTTTTCGTTAATACAAGTATTGCAAACGAATCCGATGCTGCAGGCTTGCTCATAAAACCAGATTCGCCCGCAGTCTTCCACCGACGCATCGATAGACCAGGCCATGTGAAACCTCCGGCCGCATAGTATGCAGCTGGAAACATTCTCCTCGTCCAGAGGTTCACCGCAAACCTCGCATATCTCCGACAATTTTTCGCTCCTCCTTTTCGCTCTCTCCGTCCCCATGTTCTACCCTACATCCTTCAATTCTCCCCCATCAATTGGCGAACCAGGGCCTCTTCTTCTTCCCTGGTGCTTACACTCCCATCCAGCTTTGCCTCCTGAAGCGCCTCGAGCATCTTTCCCAGGCGGGGACCAGGCGCTACTCCCATTCTTTTTAGGTCATCCCCATCCAGGGATGTCTTGACATAACGCAACTCACTGAGATATAGCTCAAGGTGTGAGCGCGTGCTAGGAGAGTCGCAGGCCAGGGCACACGTGGTAATCGCCTTAGGGACATAGTGTTTGAGCAGTCGGTAGGTGCTACTTGGGGGGAGAGTGGGGTCGGCCAAGGAGGGGAGGTCTCGCTTCAGTTGTAGCACCTGTCGCATAATTAGTTCTAATTCCCCAGCTATATTGAGACGAGCGATCAGGCTCTCATTCTCCTCATCGGTAAGGCGATAGGCGAGCAATGATAGATAAAAAGCGGGGTCAGGCGGCGCTAACTGGCGAGCCTCGCTGAATTTCTCCGCCAGCCATCCATTCCCTCTCAGGGAGGGGTGAAGCTCCTGGAGCACCCCCAGCTTTTCGGCGCGCTCCAGGATTCGCTCGGGACAGTCCTCTTTTAGGATAAGCTCCAATTCGCGCCTTATTCGGTCGCCGCTGATGGTGTCCAGCATAGATTTGTGTTGGCGAAGCAACCGCTCGGTATCTTGCTCCAGCTCAAAGGCAAGCCTTTGTTCATAGCGAATCGCCCTCAGAATTCGGGTGGCATCATCGATAAAGCTCCTCTCATGAAGGATGCGAATCAATCCTCGCTCCAGGTCGCTCCTGCCACTGTGGGAGTCCACCAGCTCGCCGAATGAGGCAGGGCTAAGGTCGATGGCCATGGCGTTTATCGAGAAGTCCCGTCTGAGAAGGTCGTCCCAGATTGTGCCTGGCTGCACTGTGGGCAGTGCCCCAGGTTTGGCATAGGTTTCGGAGCGCGCTGTGACCAGGTCTATGGTTAAGTTACCGCGGCGGAACTTTGCCGTGCCAAATTGACGGTGAATCGTCACTCGCTCCCCGTGCGTCTTCGCAAGCTGGCGAGCCAAGTGAGGGGCGTCGCCTGTCACCACCAGGTCGAAGTCTAGATTGGGACGTCCCAGCATAAGATCGCGCACCGCCCTCTCTGCCCCAGTGCCCCGGCTTCCTCCCCGGCGATGCGGAGAAAGGAGAGGAGCTCCGCGGGCAGATGTTGTTTCAGCTTTGAAGCAAGGTTCTCCATGAGACTGATTATAGCATGCTCTCCTTGACAAATCGAGGCTGGATAATTATGCTCCCATGATAGGGGAGTCTGAATCTTGGCTGAATTTGCTGACTTACAGGACACGCTTGGCATCGCCTTCAGGGATCCCTCTCTGCTTCAGCAAGCGCTGGTTCACCGCTCATACCTCCACGAAAATCCCGACTTCGCCCTACCCGCTAACGAGCGCCTGGAGTTCCTTGGCGATTCCTTGCTGGGTTTTGTTATCGCCGCTAAGCTCTACAGGGACTTTCCCCACCTAACTGAGGGGGGGATGACCAAGCTGCGTGCGGCGCTGGTGCGCAAGGAGACACTGGCTCGGTTAGCCAGCTCTCTGAGGCTTGGCGATTACCTTTACATGGGGCGTGGCGAGGAGTCCAGTGGGGGGCGCACAAAACAGACCATCCTGGCAGGAGCCTTTGAATCGCTGGTCGGGGCTATTATGATGGATCAAGGCTTCGCTGCTGCCAGGGATTTTGTGCTCAGGCTCTTTGCTGGTGAGATGGGGAGAGCCCTCGAAGAAAGGCTTACTACGGACTACAAATCACGGCTTCAAGAAATCGTTCAGGCAAGGCACCGCGTGACCCCGATTTACCGAATCACTAAGGAGGTGGGACCGGACCATGCCAAAGAGTTCACCGTCGAAGTGATTGTCGGTGGCAGCGTGATCGGCAGGGGGCATGGTGGGAGTAAGCGGGTGGCGGAGATGGAGGCAGCGAGGGACGCATTGGATAGCTTGGCGCGTGAGCAATAAACTGGTAATCGCTGATTCAGCGCGAGCACTTGTTGTTGACAGCCTTAGGTTCAAATGCTAGTATTTGCCTGGCAAACAGGTTTTCACTCATAATTGACGACTGAGCGCCAAGCGATAAAGGAGGCAACTAGAATGAGTATGATGCGGGAGAAGGTGGAAAGGGTGGAGGCGATGAAGCAAAGACATAAATTAGGGGGCGGTTTAGAGGAGATAGAGAGGCTACATGCTAAGGGTAAACTTAGTTGCCGGGAAAGGATCGATAAGCTTCTAGACCCAGGCAGCTTTCAAGAATTTGAAATGTTTACCGGGGCTTATAGGACCGGCTTTGAGATTGATAATAAGTCAATTCCTGGTGATGCGGAGGTTGGGGGGTATGGTGAGGTGAATGGTCGCCCTATTTATGTTTGGGCTCAAGATGCTAGCGTGTTGGATGGCACAATGGGGGAGATGCATATCGGGAAGATAGTTAGGCTGATGGAGAAAGCGCTCACGGAGAGGGTTCCTATTGTTGGAATACACGATTCAGCGGGGTTCAGGGTGGAGAACGCAGTGGTGTCATTCAATTTTTGTAACTTTGGTACAATGATGAGGTTCCAAACCCTATCCTCAGGGGTAATTCCCCAGATTTCCTTAATTATGGGTCCCTGCATCGGCGGTGCAGCGTTATCAGCGGCGCTATCGGATTTCATTTTTATGGTAAGAGATACCAGTTATATGCACGTGGCGTCACCACCTACAGGTGTTACCGGCGAGGAATATGGCGAGGCTCGAATGCATGCTCGGGTGAGCGGTGGGTGTGATGTACTGGCGCAGAATGATGAGGATTGCATACAAAAATGCCGGGAATTACTTGCTTTTCTGCCACAAAACAACGCTGAACCACCTCCGGTTGCGGCGATTGGAGACGACCCTGATCGCATTAGTGAAGAGCTGTTGGATATTGTCCCGGCTGAAGGGTCTAAATGGTTTGATATGCACGATGTCATCGAGCGTATAGTAGATAATGGTTACTATTTTGAGTTAAAAAAGGATTATGCCCCCAATCTGATAACGTGCTTTGCCAGCTTCGATGGCCAACCAGTTGGAATAATAGCCAACAACCCCACCTGGAGAGGGGGAGCTGAGGATACCCTAAGTGCTGACAAGCATGCCAGGTTCACCAGATTCTGTGACGCCTTCAATATGACTCTAGTCTACCTTGCTGATTGCCCTGCATTCTACCCCAGCGTTGAGGAAGAGAGGATGGGCATACTCAGGCATGGATCAGCGGTAATACATGCGACTGGCGAGGCTACTGTTCCTAAGATTAGCATATATATGAGGAAAGTCATCGGGGGGGCTAATCTGGTTATGCCTAGTCAAGTAATGAAGGCTGATCGGGTAATCGGTTGGCCAAGCCTATCCCGAGCGGTGGTGGGGGCTGCTGGAACGGTAGCTATCTCGCAGAAAGGGCAGCTTGACAGGGCTAAAACAGCGGAGGAGGCTGAGGAGATAAAACAAAAGGCATTAGAATCTGCGAAGGCGGCAATGGATAGGGCAGCTGTTGTGGGCGTTGACGATACAATAGATCCTCGCCAAACCAGACCGGTGATAATTAGAGCTTTAAGATGCCTCGCCAACAAGAAAATGGAGAGACCAGCGAGGAAGCACGATAATATGAATCTGTAAACATGAAGGAGAGCGTAGTGAGCAGAGAAGCTATGAAAGATAGGATTCGTGAGATAGAGGAGAAGAGGAAAAGATACCGCCAGGGGGGCACCATTGAGAAAGTGGAGAAGCAACACTCCCGGACTAAGCTGACTGCTCGAGAAAGGGTGGAAAAGCTTTTTGATCCCGGAACCTTTCAAGAGCTTGAATTATGGGCCCGACCGCTCGGTTCGGGGTATCCCACGGATGACAAGTTAAACCCTGGCGATGCTGTAGCGATAGGTTTTGGTAAAGTCGATGGCCGCACCGTATTAGCCTACGCTCACGATTTTACCGTTCTCGTTGGCTCCCAAGGGCCAGTCCAGCATTCTAAAGTGACTAAGGTGATGGATACAGCGGTAAAGATGGGTGTACCCTATGTGGGCATAGTGGACAGCGCTGGGATCAGGCTGTCGATAGAGGCGGCGATGGGTGCCCTCGGTGTTACAGATGGCATGGGAACTCACGGCGCAGGTTCTTTCATGTATTCCCCTCCGTGGGCTTCAGGTGTAGTGCCACAGATTTCCGTCATGTTAGGTGCTCAATTCGCCGGTTCTTCCTATTCACCTATAATGGCTGATTTTCTTATTATGCGCCGTAGCCCATTTGTTCACTTGGCGCTTATGTCGCCGGATACCATTAGGGAGGTTACCGGCGCAGAGGTTACTTATGAGGAGATCGGGGGAGCGCATATTCACTCCGAAATTAGCGGCACTTGCGATATGTTAGTAGATACTGATGAAGAAGCGATAGAAAAGTGCAAAAAACTGCTCAGTTATCTACCGTCCAATTGGAGAGAAAAACCTCCAATTATTAATACTGGAGACGACCCAAATCGGCGAGATGAGGAACTGTTAGACATCGTCCCCATCGATCTTGAAGAAGGATACGATATGTACCAGGTCATTTCCAGGTTGATAGATAATGGTGATTTCTTCGAACTGAAGCCACTCTATGCAAAGAATGCCATAGTGGGTTTTGCTCATCTAGGGGGACGCCCTGTGGGCATAGTGGCAAATAACCCCACGGTAATGAATGGTGCTATAGACCTCAATTCTTCAGACAAAATGGCGCGGTTTATCAGATCTTGCGATGCTTTCAATGTTCCGCTGATTTTCCTCGTGGATACTGTGGGATATTTGCCTGACCCTGAGCAGGAGCAGCTTGGAATAGAGCGCCATGCCGCCAAGGTGATGTACGCCACTTGTGAGGCAACTGTTCCCAAAATAACCATTTACATAAGGAAGTGCTCGGGATTGGGGGAGCTTGCCATGTGCACCACGCAAATGGGAGGCGACCTGGTGTTAGCTTGGCCGAATGCTCAGGTGGGAAGAATGGACCCTGAGGCAACGGTAGATATCATATATGCCAAGGAAATAGCGGAAGCTGATAATCCTGAGGAGGTGCGCCAAGAGAGGCTCGAACAATTCATTGATAGGTATGACAACATATACTTCGCTGGGGAACGCCTGTTATTCCGGGACATTATAGACCCACGGGATACCAGACCCATTTTAATTAACGCTTTAGGCTGGTTTGAAAATAAATGTGAAGATAGGCCATGGAAAAAGCATGGGAACATTCCCCTATAGCCAATATTAAACAGAATTAAAAGTAGTTAGGCAAAGGAGTAGAAAATTGGCGTTAGAGATGGTAGAGGCCCCCTTAACGGGAACTATAATCGATGTAAAGGTGAGTGCAGGTAGCAATGTGAAGGAAAGAGAGCTTATGTTCCTTATAGAGTCAATGAAGATGGAAAACCCTGTCTTCGCACCGGTGTCAGGTATCATTAAAGAGGTAAAGATTTCACCGGGGCAGAGAGTTAAGAATCGTGAAGTTTTAGCTGTAATCGAATACTAAATTTTCCCTCAACCTTTTCCCTCCCTATTTTTAATGATGCTTAGGTCTTTTGGCATTTTGTGAAGCAGCCATAGTCCCTCTTGCTATGCTGGCCAGCAGTCCTCTCTATCGCTAATCGCTTATTCCGGGCAAGTATAATAAATTGTATTGAGAAGCCTTTTTATGCTACAATGGGGCGTTAGGATCAGAAATAGGGGGCATAATGGACTTTGAGACCATCATCCTCAAAAAAGAGGAGCATATTGCTACCATCACCCTTAACCGACCGGAGAGGATGAATGCGGTAAACGATCAGATGGAAAATGAGTTGCTTAAGGCGCTTGATAATCTGGCCGGTGATGACGACATCAGGGTGGTGGTACTCGCTGCTGGCGGCCGAGCCTTCTGCTCCGGCGCCGATGTCGGTAGTCTTTCTAGATGGGGTGAGGAGACGGAATCTGGCTCTATTGATACGATGCGCCGCTACCTGCGAGGTGGCTTCCAAAAAATACCGCTTGTGTTGCAGAAGATGGAGAAGCCCACTATTGCTATGGTTAATGGTGCCGCTGTGGGCGCGGGATGCGATTTCGCCTTCGCCTGCGATATGAGGGTGGGCTCGGAGAACGCTATGTTCAGGAATGGTTTTGTGAGGATCGGGCTCATCCCGGGCGCAGGAGGCACTTGGCTCTACACCAGGCTCATGGGGCTGGGGAGGGGGCTTGAGTTTCTATTCACTGGCGATTTCCTGGGGGCTGAGGAGGCACATCGTATTGGGGTGTTAAATAAGCTTGTGCCAGCGGAGGATTTAGAGAACGAGACTATGGAGCTTGCGCGAAAGATCGCCAAGGGCCCCCCCATCGCCATTCGGCTGTCGAAGATGCAGGCCTATAAGGCCCTACAGTCGGATATGGAAACGGCGCTGGAGATGGCGGCTGCGTGTCAGGCCCTCTGCTTCAGCACTGAGGATAATAAAGAGGGAGTGAATGCTTTTATGCAAAAGAGGGAGGCTGAATTCAAGGGAAGATAATAAAGGAGGCACTTTGATTGACGAGTTGGAAGTTTTCACCGGCAATGCCCACCCTGCTTTAGCTCAGGGGATCTGCGATTATCTGGGCATACCTCTGGGCAAGGCTGAGGTCTTCGAATTCAGCAATGAAAATACCTTTGTGCGAATCCTGGAAAATGTTCGTGAGCGTGATGTCTTCGCTATCCAGACGATCTGCTCCCCGGTGAATAAGAGCCTAATGGAGCTACTCATCATGCTTGATGCCCTGAGGCGGGCTTCGGCGGGGCGCATCACCGCAGTGGTCCCCTATTACGGGTACGGGCGCACCGATAAAAAGGACCAGCCACGGGTGCCGATTACGGCACGGCTTATCGCTGATATGCTCA
>SMTZ1_10002846_pt1 | contig 19044 bp, 15 predicted proteins | sample DeeMarSWOR136_30_FD_25667 | JGI IMG/M metagenome (IMG submission 25667)
CAGGCGGTCAGGCCCCATATCCACGTACATGAAAAAGCGCCACGGCTTGGTCTGCAGCAGGTGCTTGACCACGGTAAAGTGTTGGTCGCTCATGCTGTAGATCTGCCCCAGCAACCATTCCTTGTCCTCGGTGCGGAAGTTGTGCACGTCAATCATGTACTCGCCGACCAGCTGCTCCACTTCCTGCCTCAGCTCGGGTGGGAAGGTGTATGGATTCTGGGTACTCGGCGTCAGGAAAGAGCTGATCATGTGGCCGTACACGGGCTCAGGTGGATAGGTCTGTGGCACGCCAACCACAATGACCTGCTTTCCGTCGCGCGAGAGAATATCCCACACGCGGTCCTCTTTCACTGCTCGGCTGGTCGCAATAGACATTCGATCATAGGAGTAGTCAGAGCGGTTGCGAAAGCCGTAAAAGCCCAAGACGCCCGGGTCTTTGCCGCTCATCATCGATGACCAGGCCGGCACAGTGATGGGCGGGATGGTGCTCTCCAGCTTGCCCCAAAGCCCGTGCTCCATCAGCCGCCGCAGGTTTGGCAACTGGTCACGAAACTCGTCGAACACCAACTGCGGTGTCATGCAATCCATGCCGATGATCAGTACCTTGCGCTTGTCTCGGGCACCTGCGGCCAGTTTGGGGCCCTCCTGTTCGTGCAGCTGGCGGTAGCCGTTGATCAGGATCCGTGCCACTTCGGGGCGGGTGAATTCGGGCGGTGGCGCCTCGCCGCGTTCGAGCATCTCGCGGACCTGGGTGCCGCTGAGGCTGATGCGTGCCGCGGCTTCATGTGGGCACGTCTTGGCAGAGACGATGCCCCCGCACTTGCGGCAATAGAACGTGTGCTCGAAGAACAGCGGCGTCAGCCCGATTTCGTCGGGCTGGAATTCGTCGAAGATCAGCTGCGCGTCATAGGGCCCGTAGTATCTCCCAACACCAGCGTGGTCGCGGCCCACGATAAAGTGGGTGCAGCCATAGTTCTTGCGGGCCAGCGCGTGGAAGATCGCTTCGCGGGGACCGGCGTAGCGCATGGCGGCCGGGTAGACGCCAAGGATGACACGCTCTGGCGGGTAATAGTCACGCAACAGGGCACGGTAGCTCTCGATGCGGATCTGGGCCGGAATGTCGCCTGGGCTGGTCTCGCCCACCAGCGGATGCAGCAACAGGCCATCGACGATCTCCAGAGCCGTCTTCTGGATGTACTCGTGGGCGCGATGTACAGGGTTGCGAGTCTGGAACGCCACCACGGTCCTCCAGCCTCGCTGCGCGAACATCCGTCGGGTCTGTACTGGGTCGTGTCGGAGCTCGGCAAAGGCGGGATGCAGGGGGCGGTTGAGGAGCCAGATGTCCCCAGCCAGCAACACGTCGCCCTGTCTGTAGAGCCGGTCGACGCCGGGATGCTTGTCATCTGTGGTCCGATAGACGAGCTCAGCCTCACGCTGCTTGTCGTAGGTGTACTTCTCCTGCACTTGCATCAGGCCCAGAACGTGATCGGGCGTCTCCATGAGGGCCAGCTCGTGACCCGGGCGCACTGCCCCGGCCGCCTCTCTGCTCACCGGTAGAGTGATCGGTATCGACCACGCCGCGCCACTGGCCAGGTGCATGGTCTCGACCACAGTTGTGTAGTCGGCCTCTCCCAGAAACCCCGTGAGCGGGCTGAACGCCCCAACAGCAATCAGTTCCAGGTCAGAAACGCGCATGGGATCGAGGATGATCTTCTTCAGTCCGCGCGCGCGTGTCAGGCCGTCTTCTCTTTCCTCGCCGCTCAGCAGGCGGCGGATCAGCATCCCGCCGTGGGGAGGGGTGCCATATACTTCGTCGTACTGCATTATCCGGGCCTCTTCTGTTCTGCCTCTTGCTGTGCTCCTTGTGGCCGCCACTCGCGCCCAGCCATCTCTTCGGGCTGAACGCCCTGCGTCAATGCGGCCTCTGCTCGCGAGTGCGGGACGACGGTCGACCAGCAGGCACATCCGTGAAAACGCGCGTGCCCTGTGGCTCCGTTGCCGCATCCGCGCCACATCACCTGGATGCGTGTCCAAAGCTGCACTGTCGCCTTCTGCTGGCGAGCCCTCGAGTGTCAGGCGTGCATGGTACAATACTAGCTCAGATGACCAGAATCTCACAAGTCGCCTGCAATCATGCCTCCATCCCCAGGCTCTGCTTGGCGACTTGGAACGCGTCCCTCCATTGTTGCATCTCCTGGTCCGTGATCCCGCCGAGCGCCACGAGGAGGGCCACGTAAAGTGCGCCGAGTATCAGATAGTACGGCGCGAGCAGGGCCCCGCCCGGCACATACAGGCGTGTGAGGGCAAACATGCCCAATGAGGCAATGGCGATTCGGGCCACAGATTTCCAGTTCATGGGCACCGAAAAGCGCCGCAGGACATATCCGCCGCTGGCCAGCACCGCCGCAGCAGTGCTCAGCACCGCTGCAAAGGCCGCCCCGATTGCGCCGAAGCGACCCGTCAGAAGCCAGGTGGCGAGCAGGCTGACAGGCACCAGAGCGCAAGGGATGCTCAGCGCCAAGAGGACCCTGCCCTCGGCCAGTATGGCGCTGGAGAACACCATATACGTACTGTACAGGCCAGTGCTGATCATCAGCAAGCTCAGCAGCGGGGCAGAGGCAGTGTACTCAGCGGGATAGATCATTGTGATGAGCTGAGGTGCGGTGCCCATCACCAGGGCAATCCCCGGGATGAGCACCAGGGACAGGTAGCGCATCGCGGTGTAGATATAGGTTCCTGCAAGCGACCAATGCCCACTAGCGATGGACCCAGACAGGTTCGGGAAGAGGGTCAATGAGAATGCAGTCAGCAGTAGCATCGGCGCCTGGGCCAAGAACGCGGCCGCCGTGTAGTGGGCGACCTGGAGGCCGTCCGCAACCAGGGCCTTCACTCCGATGGGCCCTACGGTGATCAGAAAGGTGCCGGCGAGCGTGAGCAGCACGGTGGGCAGGGCGAAGGACAGAATGGCGCGGCCACTGTAACGCCTGTCGGGTCTTGTGCCAGCAGCGGTGCCAGCGCCTGATCTGTATGCGGCTGAGCGCTGAAGCGCCCACAGTGCAGCGAGCCATCCGACCACGCTCCCCAGTATGTTGCCCACCAGAGCGCCGGGCAGTGAGTATCCCAGGCTGACCCACAGCACACTGAAGGCTAGCTTGCCTAGCGCATAGGCCGCCAGCGACATTCCGTGGGCGGCGAACAAGCGGAGGCCGTTGAGCGCGCCGCGATAGAAGGTGTACAACGCCACCGTCAAGAGGTCGGTGAGGGCCAGGCGCAGATGAAAGGTGAGGCTGCCGTCCCGCAGGCCTCTGCTGGCGAACCACGGTGCAAGGATCATGGTGAGGACGTAGAGTGTCAGCGCAGCGATCATCTGCCAGCGCAGGCCAGAGCGCAGTATTGCGTCTGTAGCTTCGGGATCGGTGGGAAGGAACTTGCGCACCGACCACGGCACGCCGCTCTCCAGTGCGTTCTGCGTCCAGGTCAGGACACTCATGATCACGCCATAGGTGCCAAAGGTCACCGGGTCAACGGCGCGGCTCAGAAAAAAGTGCAACAGATATCCGCACAGGACAAAGGCTGCTTGCCCCAGCAGGACGAAAGCCGTGCCCAAGCCCAGCTGGCCCATCGCTGCGGCCGATTCAGGGTTGGCGTGACCCTCAGCCAAGTTGCGCTCCTTGGTTCGACTCTGCCTGTGCATGACGGCGTGACTTGGCGCCACGCTGTCCGACCACATGCGCCGGTACGCCCAGGGCGATGCTGTAGGCGGGGAGGTCTGTCGTCACCACTGCTCCAGCTCCGATCACGGAACCGCTACCAATGGTCACCCCGGGCAGCACGATGACATTCGTGCCCAACCAGCAGTCTTCTCCGATGTTCACCTTGCCGTACTTGCCGCCCTGGAACTTGATCGGCTTGTGGGGATCGTCGAATACGTGGTTGGCGCTAATCACCTGGACGCCTGGTGAGAGCAGCGCGTTGGGGCCAATCTCCAGCCCACCATTGCCATCCAGGTAGCTCCGGGTGTTGATGCCGGCGCCATCGTGCACGGTGATGCCGCGGTCTCCTGCCCTCAGCGTGCAGCAGCGTGCCAGGTGCACGTCGTTGCCCAAGCGAAGAGAGCTGGAGCCGCCGTCGAGGTAGCTATGCTGTCCAATGAAGGTGCGGTCTCCGAGAAAGATGCGCTTGGGAACCTGCAAGCGGACATCCTCCTCGATCAGGCAGGACGAGCCGATAGCGCCGAGCACAGCACGGTAGATCAGGCCGCGCAGTGCCGCCGCCCAGATCGTTGGCAGGCGGTATGTGAAGGTCAGAATCGCTCCTTGCCATAGGAAGCGACCAACTGAGCGCTCCCCAGTTGCGCGCTCGACATAATTCCAGAAGTTGGCTGCCAAGCCACCTCTGGGGATGGTGCCCTGCTTCTCCGCCATCTGCCCGGAATCGTTTGCTGACTCGTACCTCATCTCCGTCCCCCAAGCAGGAATCGCACGTATTTGAAGGCATCTTTGGCCAGCGCGAGCTCCAGAAAACAGGTGATGGTGCAGGTCGGACACCTCTTGGCGATGATCTCCTCACGATGCGCCAGGTTCCCGGGCGCGCAGTAGATATCCTGTCCGCCGTCCTGGCTAACGTTGCCCAACTTACGGCTGTACATGCAGTAGTGCAGATCTCCGCGCGAGTCGAGAAGGATGCCGTCTTTCTGGAAGACACAAGGGGTGGAGCGCGCGGCACCATGCTTGATCATGCGCGCCACGTCGGTGTAGAAGTAGGCAGCCAGATCGGTCACTGTGCGCTGTGCGACCAGCTCGTGCAAGAATCCCAGCAGCAGCTCGCGTTGTGGTGGGCTGAAAGCCAAATCGTCTTGGGCGTCGACATTGTCGTAGAAGCTTTCGGCGAATGAGGCAATGATAAAGTTGACCGCCAGCCCCCGCTCGGCGCACCACTCCCGAAGAGTGGGCGCGTCATGCAGGTTACGGCTGGTGAGCGTGCAGTTGACTCCCAGACGCAGGCCGTAACGCTGCAACTCTCGCAGTTGATCCAAAGTGCTGACGACGTTGTCGAACGCACCCGCAATATTGCGCATCTCGTCATGCAGTTGGCCGATGCCGTCCAGTGAAACGCCCACGAAAAAGTGGATCCCGCGCGCAGAGCTCAGGTCCAGAATGTGCTGACAGTGCTCGATGACGCGCTCGGTTCGCAGGGCGTTGGTGGTCAGCGTCAAGCGGCGCAGGGCAGGCAGCTTGGCCACCAGCAGCTCGGTCAGCTGTGGCAGGTCACCCCGCAGGGTCGGCTCGCCGCCGGTGAGGCTCACGCTCTCTATCCCGGCAAAGAGCTGGTCATTCAGGATGTCGCTCCACTGCTCCAGACTCAACTCAGCCGACTTGGGGCTTTGCCAGATGTTGCACATGACGCAGCGCGCGTCACAACGGTAGGTGACTGGGAATAGCCATTCGCGCGCTGGCAAGGGGCCAAAGCGACTGGCGACGTTGTATTCGTGTATCCCGCGCAGCAGCAGCGGAGCGTTCTTGAGGGCGATTGCCCAACGGTTCATTGTGATGTGTGACCTTCCCTGTCGGCCCCGACTCGGATTGCGAGCAGCAGTGACGAGGCAGTCTCCGTCCCCGTGAGGCGGACAACGCTTCCGTCAGAGCGCCCCGACCTTGGCGTAAACCTGTTCGTATGCTGCCAGGGTCCTTTCCCAGCCGAACTCCTGCTGTGTGCGCACCCGGGCTCGCCGCCCAATGGCATCGCGCAGCTCTGGGTCCTCAATGACTTGCAGGACAGCGGCTACGAAATCGGCGCCCGCTGCCTGCACGCGCAGGATCTCGTCGTCCTCGAACATCTCCAGGCCCGCCGCCGCCTGGCGTGTGGCCACCACGACCCGCCCGCATGCCGTTGCCTCAGGGATCTTCATGCGGATACCCGACCCCGTCTCAACCGGCACCAGGAACACATCCGTGGCGCACAGATGCGCGATCAGGTCCTGGCGGCTGAGGTAACCCGTGAATACGATGTTCTCCCGGCGAAAGTCGCTCAGCAACTCTGGCCTCTGCCCGATAATCACAAAGCGCGCGCTGGGATATCGTTCCGACACTGCCGGGTAGATCACCTGTGAGATACGCCGCACCGCCTGCTGGTTTGGCAGGTACTGCAGATTGCCGACGAAGGTAAGCAACGCATCGGTGGATCGCAGCCCATAACGCTTCCGTACGTCGGAGCGGGACGCTTCGTCGAAGAAAAAGTCCTCCAGGTCAGGCCCAGGTGTGATCACCGTGATCTTGTCCGGCGGAGCGCCATACAGGTCGATCAGGCCCTGCCGATCAGGTCGGCTGAGGACAATGATGTGATCAGCGCACTGGCAGGCAACGCGCTCGATCAAACGAAGCAGGCCAACCACGGGCTTGGCGTACCCGATCTCGGCGAACTTGCGAGCCTCAATGTTCTCCGCGACCCAGATCAGGGGCAGGCCATGCTTTCTGTGCAATGATCGCCCGGCCAATACCGTCCACAGGGTCTCGCAGTGAACGACTTGGGGGCGACTGCGTCCGAATAGCTGCTCGGCAGCGCGGTAGTAGTGCGGGTTAACCACAAAAGAAAGCACTCGCAGGCGGTCAAACGGCGAGGGTGGGCAGTACTCAACGTGCAGCCGTTCGCTCGCCAGGTCGATCGGGCCACCCTGAGAATACAGATGGGAGATCAAAGCGGTCACATCATGCCTTCGCGACGCGTGCCGCACGAAGCTGTAAACCAGACTGCTCCCCCCATGAACCGGTGGAAACAGGTCATAAGGGGCTAGTAGCAGAATTCTCATGAGCTGCGTGCGGACTCGAAGAAGCTCAGGCGAGCCAGAACCGATCTGGCGCCGCGCAGCAGGCGTCTGACATCGCGTGGATGGCGGATGCGCAGGGCTTCCCTCAGGATGAACCGCGGCCGGAAGTAGTACTCACGATAGGCGCGAACCCGCGCTTGCTCGACCTCCTGTCGCGAGAGCTGCGGCGTCTCGATAAGGGCGTTGCAGGAAGCGAAATCCTCCCAGTCATCATAGAGCAGCCAGTTGTTCTGCACACACTGCTCGTAGAGCGGGCTGCCCGGCTGCGGGATGGCCACCGCGAACTGGGTCGTCGAAGCCCCCAATTCCTTGGCGAACTCGATGGTTTGACGGATAGAGTCCTGGGTCTCGCCCGGAATGCCAAACAGGAAAAAGGCCTGGCTCTTGATGCCCACCTCATCACACAGGCGGATCGCTTCGCGCGCCCTGTCCAGCGTGATGCGCTTTTTCATGGTGGCAAGCATCTGTGGCGAGCCCGATTCGATGCCGAACAGGATGTAGTGACAACCCGCTTCCTTCAGCGCAACCAGCATTGGCCGGTCTACGGTATCCACCCGTGCCTGGATGATCCAGGACAGCTGCAGGGCGCGTTCAACGATCAGGTGGCAGATGTCCATCACACGTTGGCGGTCGATGGTAAAGGTGTCGTCGTCGAAGTAGATCTCGTCGATGCCATACTGCTTCTCGATCTCCTCCATCTCGTCCACCACATTCTTGGCGCTGCGAGCCCGGAACTTGTGGCCGTAGAGCGTGTTGGGCCAGACACAGAAGGTGCACTGGAACGGGCAACCGCGCGAGCTGACCATGGCAGTGCACTTGTCGCCAGAGTAGATGGCGGCGCGGTATCCATTGCTGTGCACGATGTGACGCGCCGGGAAGGGCAGACGGTCGAGATCATCGATCATCTGGCGGGGCGGATTCACCACAGTCTCTTCGCCACGGCGGTAGGACAGACCCTCCACACTGCTCCAGTCGCTGCCCTGCTCAATGGCACGCGCCAGTTCCAGCACCGTGATCTCAAACTCGCCGCGGACGATGGCGTCCACATCCGGATTCTCCTGCAGGATGTCGCGGTGGAAGAAGGTGGGGTGAGAGCCGATCAGCGCGATTCTGACGCCGGGCAGAGCCGTCTTGACCGCTGCTGCGGACTGCAGATCGTAGCGAATCGACGGAGTGGAACACTCCATGACCAGCAGTGCAGGATCGATTTCCTTGACCCTTTGCGCAAAGGCCGGGATGTCCAGTTCTTCCATGATGGCATCGATGAACGAGACTTCAAGACCTGCCTCATCGAGCACAGCGACCGTGTAGGCCAGGTAGATGGGGTATTCGATGTATTTGTCTTTGCGCTTGTGCGGCCAGCGGACATCGGAACGTGCGCCGAAACCTTCGCCAGGCCACGGTGGGTTGGCAACGGCAACTCTCATGTGGCTCCTCCTCATTGCAGCGGAGCGCTTTGTGACTTGGTTTCCGCTGTCACATAGCTCTCGCACAGTTGCGCCAATCGATCGGTCAGTGCGCGCCAATCAAAGCGCTCCAGGACCATCTGTCGCCCTCTGCAGCCCATTTCCTCGCGCCGCTGGTCGTTGTCAAGCAGTGTGCAGATCTTGTCGGCAAGGTCCTCCGCGGCGCCAGGGGTGAAGAACACGGACGCTTCACCCTCAGGGATGATTTCGCACAGGGCAGGCAAGCGGGGCAGGACCGCGGCCTTGCCGCACGCCCAGTACTCGAACTCCTTGAGCGTCACGCGTCCGCGCGCAGACAACACGTCGGGCAGAACGACGATCCCGAGGTCGCTGGCGTTAATGTACTCGCTCACTTGCGCCTGAGTGACCCAGCCGGAGAAGAACAAATGGTCGGTCAGCTGCAGCTCTTGTGCGCGCGACATGAGATGCGGCACCGCCGCGCCATCGCCGACCCACCAGAACGCCGTGTGCGGGAAGCGTGACAGCACCTTGGGCGCCGCCTCAACCAGCACTTCGGGGCCATCCTGTGGGTCGATCACCCCGTGCAGGATACAGACGTGCTGCGCCCACGGTGCCACTTGGTCGCGCAGCGAGCCCGTGTCCTTCGGCTGGAACACCGTGCAGTCCACACCGTCATGCACTATCTCGACCTTGGCAGAGGAGACGCCGTACTCCCTGACCAGGATGTCGCGCATCGCCTGGCTGATGGTCACGATTCGATCCGAGCGTTGCAGCGCGTAGCGCTCCAAGGCTCGTCCCAGGGCCAGCACAGGCCGCATCCAGCGTTTGCTGTAGCTTTCCAGGTATTCGAACAGCAGGTCGGTCAGGTCGAGTACTGTCACAGTTCTTGGAGAGAGGCGCTTCCCAAGGAGAGCCCCCAGGCCGGCGACGGTGTTGTGCGACACGGCAACGTCCGGCTTGGCGCGCCAGATCCACAGCGCCACGCATATCACGTTCCAGGGATAGACCAACAGGTACTTGAGCATCTTGCGCCGGTCCAGACGGCTGACGTGTGGCAGCGCAAGAATGCCTGCGCAGCCCAGCCCCCGCATCGCACTTGCCCTGTCAACACCGTACGCAGCGGCGACGTGAACCTCGTGGCCGCGTCGCACCAAGGCTTGCACGATGTGCCAGGTACGGGGCGTGCCGCCGCCCGAGATAGGCACCAGTTGCTCGAATATCGCCACCACAGATTTCATCGAACGACTGGCCAGTACGCGGAGTGAGCTCCCCGGGCAGACAGTGCGCTCCAGTCCGCGAAGCTGATGAAACGCGCGACATGGTGGGCACAGGGCCCTACACTGAGTCTGCTACTGGAACCACGACCCCTTTGCCGAACCACTAGATCAGCCTCTGAGTCCAGGTGATCGGCGTGTCTTCTGCGGTCAACTCCAGCCCTTCTTCCATGTACTTGGGCTCCTGTGGGCCAAGTTCTTTGGCCCATGCGATCATGCGGCCGATGCCCTCCCGCAAATCGATGGTGGCGCGATAGCCCAGCAACCGGCGTGCCTTCTCGTCAGTACAGTAGGCATCGCGCACCTCCATGGGCCTCGGCGGCAGGTACTTTGGTTGAACGTCCTGTAGCGTGTTCTCTCCCCCATAGAAGAGATTCAACACCAGATCGGCAAGGTGGTTGATGGTCACTTCCTCTCGCGGGCCGATGTTGATCACTTCGCCATCACAACGCTCATCCAGGCCGGCTTTGACCATATAGGGCGTGAAATCGTCGATGTAGGTGAAGGCACGGCGCTGCTCGCCGTCGCCATAGATATAAAAGTTCTTGCCGTTCAGCAGAGCGTTGATAAAGATGCCAATTACATTGCGGTAGGGATCGGCGATGTTCTGGCGCGGGCCATACACGTTGTGCGGCCGCAGAATCGTATAGGCAAACCCGTGCACCTTGCTCAGGATGTGGGTTGCCTGTTCCATCGCTGCCTTGGAAACCCCGTAGATATCCTCAGGCAAGAGGGGCATGGCCTCGTCGAAGGGCGGCTCCTGCGCGCCATACACACTCATAGAGCTGGCCAGAATGACCTTTCGCACTCCGTTGGCGATGGCCGGAATCAGGGTGTGCAGGTAGGCCATCAGGTTTCGCTCGGTGCATGTGAGGGGTGTGAACTGGCTGCGCCCCTCGGTGGCATCAGCAGCCAGGTGGAACAGCATCTCGGGCTGTACGCTGTCCACATATGCCTTGGCTGCCTCCTTGTGGCGCAGATCGAGCTCTGTGAACTGGCTCTTGGGGTTGACGTTCCGCCAAAACCCGCCAGACATGTCATCCACGCCGTAGACCTCGTGTCCAGCGTCGAGCAGGGCGTCCACCAGGTGGCTGCCCATGAAACCAGCTGCACCAGTGACCAGTATACGTAGATTCGACATTGTTTGCTGTGACCTCCAAGGAACTTCCGGTGTCCGGCCCAGGCTCTCGCCACAGAGAACGCAGCCCTGCTTGCCAGGCGAGGCCACGCCGCACCCAGTACGCGACCCTCTCTGTGGGCATCGCGGCTCGAAGATGTGCCAAGCACGTTTTCGCCGCCCGCCGGGTTGGACCCGAGTTGCAGAACGGGCGGCGTTGCACGGCACAACCGCAAGCCCGATCTTACCATATGCATCAAGTCAATGACAAATCCTTAGTGGCGAACTGGAGCGGCCAGGGGGAAGCGGATGACGCACGAATGATCAGGGACCAACGACGATTGGCCAACGACCGAGACCTATTCACGCGTTACACACGACCCGACGGACGAAACGCTGCACATTTGCCCATCAGGAATAATACAGCACGAACATGAAACCTGCATGAATGCCCGGTGTGCAGGGATTACAGGTCTGTTACACCGGCCGCAACTGCAGGACGGGTTTTGCCGTCTTTAGTAGTGGAATTACCCATCGTTCACCTCTGCTTCACGAGCCATTCACTCAGGTTCGCGGGGCTGCGCACAGATGTGGATGATGACAAGGTGGGATGGGTGCTGTAGCCAACAGCGCCTACCCAAAAGGGGGTGCACCTTGAATCTGACACATAATCTGTGGCTGTTACTTGTTCTGGCGATCGTCAGTCTCTTGCTGCCGCTCTGTGCAGTCGAGCCCGGTCGAGACGAGCTCGTGTTGTTCGACAGCGAAGAGGACGATGACAGTGTTCTGGACTAAGCAGCGCCGACTAGTATGCCGTACTGCAGACCTGCAACTGTTCTGCCGCCCCGGGGGATGGGCGCAACGCCGCCGGACGGCCTTGGCTTAGCTCACCTGCCAACCCGATGGGACGCCGAGGGCCGGACAGAAGGCAGCCCCACGCCTACGGCCAGCCCAGTGAGGCTACCAGTAGCTTTTTGATGGATGGCCCCTCCTTCTGCATGCCAGGAGTTGCCGCTTACTGGCCGCAGTCTGGCAACTCCCTCTTGCCCCAAGCGGCTGCCTGCTTACGAGCCAATGACCGGTACCCGTGCACAGCAGCAGATCACTGCGTTGCCCTTTTGTGTCAGCGCGCCGTTCTTGCAGCGAGACAAGGCAGCGGGGGCGGGCACGTGCAGGTGACCATCTCGGCCACGTGGGGGACAGATTCTTCCCCGCGGTCAGAATGACACAGGCGGAATCGCAGCGGCCTGTGTCGTGGTCTCGCCAGGGGCGCGGACACCGGTGTGTGTCGCCGCAGGTGCCCCAGGGAACACCAGCACTATTCGGAGCGTCTATGCTTGCGAGAGCAATCTGTGGCCCAAGGTGGTACCGCTGAGAGAGGCACAGGATTGCTCGCCAGATGCTGGTCGCGATATGTGCGCCAGCAAGGAGGGAATCCGATGAACAAGAGATCGCTTGGCCTGGTGTCGGTGGCAATGGTGCTGATCCTCGTGGCTTCGGCACTGCCGGGCTGCAGCCCGGCAGTGGAACCGGGCGGCGCGGTCAAGGCCGAGGTGCTGCAGTCCGACAAGCCGCGCTTGGCTGCGGCATCGCTGGAAGAGGCCCGGGTACCGGAGCTGGTTGCCGGAAACAACCAGTTCGCAATTGATCTGTACCATGTGCTGTTCGACAAGAGGGGCAATCTGTTCTACTCGCCCTACAGCATCTCGCTGGCCTTGGCCATGACCTACGCCGGGGCCAGGGGCGAGACGCAGCAGCAGATGGCGGATGTGCTCCGCTTTACACTGCCGCAAGAGCTGCTGCATCCGGCGTTCAACGCGCTGGACCAGGCCCTGGCCAGCCGAGGGGAGACGCTGAAGGAGGAACAGCGCTTCCGACTGAACGTCGCCAACGCCATCTGGGGCCAGCAGGACTTTGACTTCCTGGCGGCGTTCTTGGACACCCTGGCCCAGAACTATGGCGCGGGGCTGCGCGTGCTCGACTTTGTCAAGGCTCCGGACGATGCGCGCCAGACCATCAACCAGTGGGTGGAGGAAGAGACGGAGGACAAGATCAAGGACCTGCTGCCGGCCGGCTCGATCAGTTCGGACACGCGGCTGGTGCTGAGCAACGCCATCTACTTCAACGCAGCCTGGAAGTATCCCTTCGAGGAGAGCATCACCCAGGATGGTCCCTTCCATCTGCTGGATGGCAGTGAGGTCACCGTACCCATGATGCGCGAGAGCGAGCGGCTGGGCTACGCGCAGGGCGCAGGTCTTCAGGCGGTTGAGCTGCCCTACGTGGGGGGCGAGCTGTCCATGGTCATCTTGCTGCCGGCAGCCGGCCGTTTCGAGGAATTCGTCGAGGGGCTGGACGGCCGGCAGCTGGAGGCCGTCCTGGCTGACATGAGCCGCATTGAGGTCCAGCTAACGATGCCCAGGTTCGAGTACGAGTCTGGCTTCCGGCTGAAAGATGCCCTGCGGCGTCTGGGGATGACGGATCCCTTTGGTGGCGAGGCGGATTTTTCGGGCATGACCGGCGGGCTCGATCTGTTCATCAGCGACGTCTACCACAAGGCGTTTGTGGCAGTGGACGAGGAGGGAACGGAAGCTGCAGCGGCCACGGCGGTGGTGATGGATCTAACCGCCGCTCCGGGCACGCCAGTGGAAGTGAAGGTCGATCGCCCGTTCGTCTTCCTGATCCGCGACATCGAGAGCGGCGCCATCCTATTCCTGGGGCACGTTGTGAATCCAGCGGCGTAGCGTGCTGAGCGCATCCAGAAGCAGCCTGGAGCCGAGTGCTGGCGGCTCACGGATGGTGCGCCGGGCCAGAACGCGGTGCTGAAATGGTCAAGCCCGCTCTTAGCGGGCTGCCGACACCTAGAGAGACCTCCGAGGTTTCCATAACCTCGGAGGTCTGCTACTGTGATCCGGCGTGCCAAGCAGGACGGCGTGCTATCCGCCAGATCGTAGCAGAACCCATCGCAGTGGCCACGCAGGTACTGGTAGAATCGCAGGTTCCGGGCAGGCTTGGTGCAAACGTTGGTCAAGCGGCCGCTGCTCCTTGGTATCACAATGGACCTCGCCGCCAGCGGTCAAGAGTGCTCCTCTGTACATGTGGTCGACATGTGTCGGCCGGCAGAGGTCTGCCATTCACCCGCGGACGAGCCGCGGGGGTACAGAGCCACAATCTGCTGCGCAAAGTCCAGGACGCTCTCACGGAGCGGCCGGGGCTCGAGAACCTCAACGGCTCCGCCGAGGCCAAGCAAACGTGCGCGCGCGGCATACAGCGACTCGAAGGGGAGGCGAAGCGTGACCCAGCCCCGCGGATCTGGCGGGGCGGCCTGTCCGATCTCTTCGCGTATGCCATCACCAAAGTGCTGGGGCAGCTCGGACAGAAGCGCTGGGGAGACGCGCACCGTGGCAAGAAAGCGCGGACGTGTTCGCTTTCTGTTGGCGCACCACTGGTGCCAGAACACGGACAGGTCAAAGTCGTCAGGACGCTCGAAGGACGCCTCATGGACGCGCACGTCCAGCAGGCGCGACACCTCGTACACGCGCATGCGGCCCCCGGTTGAGCACACCAGGTGCCAGACGCCGGCTTTGGCCACCAGCCCATACGGGTCGACGACTCGCTGGAAGTGCTGCTGGTACAGCCCGTATTCCAGACGGTAGGCCAGTGACAGCTTCCGATCCTCCCACGCAGCTCGCTGTATGGTCTGCAGGTGTGGCACCGGTTCCGCGGCCTGGTCCCACGCTGACCAGTCTAGGTAGATGCGCTGCCGCACCCACGCCTCGTGCCGGCGGCGCTCGGCAGGTAGTGCAGCGGTCAGCTTCAGTAGAGCCGCCTTCAGTTCTTGCCCCACTCCCAGCTGGCCCAGAGCCTCTGGGATGCTGATCATGAACAGCGCCCGTACTTCGTCTTCGGTCAGCCCGGTCAGCTCGGTGCGGTAGCTGTCGAGCAGCGCAAAGCCGCCGCCCGGACCGCGGTCGGCGTAGACAGGCACCCCGGCAGCGCTGAGCGCGTCGATGTCGCGGTAGATGGTGCGCACCGAGACCTCGAGTTCCTCGGCCAGTTGCTGGGCCGTCAGCCGCCCGCGCGCTTGCAGGAGCAGCAGCAGTGACAGCAAGCGGTCTGCTCGCATCGTTGCCTCCTTCATCCATCATCCATCCCATTGTACCACAAAATCCTGACAACAGGTGTCAGCTAATGTGTGGTAGGATGGCCATGTAGGTCGTTCCGGAGCGGAGTGCAACATATCGCCGTGGAGGCAGGAGGTAGACAGATGACTGAACTGGAAGTGCGCATTGTGCGTCTCGAACCGATGCGTGTGGCCAGTGTGCATGCATTTGGCGAGCAGCCTGAGTACGCTGCATGGGACAAGCTCATGGCCTGGGCAGGGCCGCAGGGGTTGCTCAAAGGCCCTGAGCAGCACCGCATCTTTGGCTTCAATAACCCCGATCCATCTCCAGGCAGCCCGAACTACGGCTACGAGTTCTGGATAGCGGTTGGCCGCGACGTTGAAGCAGGGCCGGAGGCCCAGATCAAGGAGTTCTCCGGAGGCCTGTACGCGGTGGCCAGGTGCAAAGGTGCGCATACGATCACGGAGACATGGCACAAGCTGGCTACGTGGTGTGAGGACAGCAAGCACGAGTACGGGCACCATCAGTGGCTGGAGGAACACCTGGGTCCTGTGGACACACCGCACAACGACGAGGAAATGGTGCTCGACCTGTACCTGCCGATTGCGGAGTAGTGGTTCAGAACAAACCGGGTTTCTCCCAGAAACCCGGTTTGTGGATCTTCAGGCGCTACTTCGGCGGCAGGGTCAGCGCAAACTCGACGCCCTGCTGAACCCAGGCCCTCAGGGCGTCGTCTGACTTGATGCCCTCGGGATTCACGAATACCCAGCCCTTCATCGCCCGGCCGGTCATGTCGAAAGGTGCGGCCTGTGGATGGGCCAGCGCCTCCGCGTACCGTTCGGGGCCCACGCGCACGATGAGCTTGTCTTGGTTCACGCCACAGGCCATGTTGCCGCGCAACAAGAACCCGACGCCGCCGAACATCTTCTTCTCGATGAGGTCGGGCGTGCCGGCCAGAAGCTGTCGAATTCGTCCTGCCAGGGCTTGGTCATAGGCCATTGGTGGGTCTCCTAGCTTGGCGTTCTGAGTGAGAAACCAGGTTTCTGCCAGAAACCTGGTTTCTTGGGTTATTGAGCTGTCAGTCGAGCACCAGATGCGATATTATGGCATCGTCGGCCGATATATGGCCTTCGACGAACTGACGGTAGTCCGCAGGCGAACCAAAACGCGACATTATGACATCGGGCTTGGGCAGGGTGCCATTCCGAAGACCGATGTAGTCCACATAACTCGAGTACTCCCAGTCTTCAGCCTTCGCGACCAGCCCAGCCAACACAGGATTGAGGTGGATATACCGCGACAGGTGCAAGAGATACTCGTCTCGATCAACATGCGCGCTCTTGAAGGGACCTTCGAACAATGATCCCACCCGGTCGTAGCGTCTATTGAAAGCCTTTGAGTATGACAACAGCAGGCGCTGTAGCAGGCGTGACAGGTCGTCGGTCCTGAGATGCACGAGCAGGTGGTAATGGTTGGGCATCAGGCAATAAGCGACGAGCTCGACTTCCGCGTTGGACACGTATGTTTGCCAACGGCGTAGGAAGAAAAGGTAGTTTTCCCTCTCGAGGAAGATCAACTGGCGATCGATGCCGCGGTTGTAGGGATGGTAGTACTCGCCGGCAACGAATTGCGTCCTGCGGTATGGCATGATGTTCTCCTGCACAATCAGTCCAGGTAAGAAACCAGGTTTTTGCCAAAAACCTGGTTTCTTGAGGTTTCTTGAAGCTAGAAGAGATAGGTTGCACCCACGACGCCGGGCAGGAAGGCATCCGGGATCTGGGCGGCGAACCGGGCTATGGCCTTGAAGCCGGTGCAGTGGGACGGGACCACCAGCTTTGGATCGAGTTCCCGGATCGCATCGACGGTGTGCTGGATCTCATCTTCCTCTGCTCTCGCAAGGTGGAACCCGCCCAGGATGGCCCAGACTTGCTCCACGCCGCTGATCTCCTGCGCATAGCGCACGGTGTTGACAATGCCCGAATGCGCACAACCGGACACGACCACCAGCCCCTTGTCCTCGACGTGGATGGCGATGGCCTGATCCTCCTCGAGGTCATCGCGCAGGAACTCCCGGCCCTCGCGGTAGTACATGCTGGTGGGTCGCCCTGACCGCTCGAAGCTTCGGCGCGGCACCGGTCCGGTCGTCCAGCAACCGGGGCCCAGTTGGTATGGCCCCTCAGACAAGATGATCTCTGCACGGGCCGCCTCCCACTCTGCCCTGGGCGGCCCTGGGTGGGGGCCGTGCTTCTTGCCATCATCGTCGAACGACCAACGCTCGTTGAATGCAGCAGGATGCGCGATCAGCGGCAGGCGTCGTCCTTCTGCCCAGCGGACCACCTCTTCGACGGATGCCTCGGGCTGCCATTCCTTGGGCTCGGGCGTGAGATGGCTGGCCTTGAGCACTTCCGTCACCGCGGCGGTGTGGTCACGGTGGCCGTGGCTGATAGCGATCTTGTCGATGGTCGCTGGGGCGATCTCCAGACGCTGCATGTTTTCAATCAGCGCAATGGCGGTGATGCCAGCATCCCACAGGATGCGGATGTCCGCGTCCCGCAGGTGGATCAGGGCGGCGAAGCCGTGTTCCGCCAGCAGCGGCTTGTCCGTGAAGTACCTGACCGTGTCGTCAATGGATGTAATGGATGAGCCACACTGCACAAAGCGGGAATGGCGGGTGGCGAGTCACGACCGTCAGGGCTGCCTACTGCCCTCCTTGACCCACGCAGCGCCCTCGAGGAAGGGGCAGTAGCGCGCAAAGCCCAGTCGCTCGTAGATACGTATGGCCGCCGAGTTGGCCTGGCTGACGTTGAGCACGATGTCGGGGATGCCAAGCCGCAGCAGCTCGGCAACCACGGCGGCCGTGGTGAGCGTGCCGTAGCCCCGTCCGCAGTAGTCTGGATGGGTGAAGACGTTGCCCAGGGCGGCCACGCCGTAGGTAGGGCTGAGCAGGTGGGTGCCAGCGACGGCCACCAACTGACCCTGCACAACAACACCGAAGAACACGCCGTGCTCTAGCTGCATGAGGTTGAACGCATCCCCTCCGCCCCCGGTGTAGAGCTGAAGAAGCTGGTGGTAGTGGGCAGGCACCAGCCGGATGCAGTCTCCTTCCACTGGCCGGAAGCGACTCGGCTGCAGCACCATGCGCCACATGGGGTTAGTCCCTTCCCAGGCGTAGAACCGCTGGGTCATCGCCAGGTGCTCCGTGCGACACATGAAAAAGACGCGCTCGGGACGCAGGCTTTGCTGAAGAATCGCCCGCAGGCCGTCGTTCTCCCCCATGAGGAACAGCGCTGGGATCGTCAGGGCGCGGAAGTGCAGCACCAGGGCGCGCAGCTGACCGCCGCGTTCTGCACCTGCCCAGGCGCTCTGTTCAAACATCACATCTTCCAGGTCGCCGATGGCATAGGCTGCATAGCGCCGATCCGACTGCAGGAAGGCCAGGATCTGGCGCTTGTCAGTCAGTTCTGATGTTCTCCAGTGTGAGTTCATGGACAGCTAGCAGATACAGTGGCAGTCAGAGGGCGCTAGCTGCTCGCGCTTGTCCGCTGGCGTAGATTCCAGACACGTGCCGCCATTCGCCAGTGCTACCAGGAACGGACTACCGCCGCGCCCTACGAGCTAGCACACCACATTCTTCTGCACCCAGTTCGAGAGCCAGCGTTGCGCTGCCTTGACCTGCCGGCGGTCGCGCTTGAAGAGGCAGTTGGCGATCCACGGTTCGGACCTCTGGAGATGCATGTACATGTCGTACAGGCAGGAGTTGCAGGAGATGCAGTCCGCGGTGCTCTTGCCGGTGCCTTCCAACCACCGCCTGGGCAGATGTGGCTCGCTGATGAGGGGGCGGCACAGCGAGATCAAGTCCACCTTGCCGTGGTGGATGATCTCTTCCAGCCGCTCCACGTCCCTGTTGCCTCCCACCAGGATCACCGGGACCTGCACATCCAGACGTTCTGCATATTCCAGGAAGTAGCTCTGCTTCTGCGGGGCGCGGATGCGGGTGTGCGATTCCGGTGCCGGCACAGGGCGGAAACCCAATTGCTCCTCACTGCGCACCAGACAGTCCCACATGCCGCCACTGATTTCGATGGCGTCGACACCGGCGTCCTGGACCTGACGGGCCAGCTGAGGGAACGTCTCGATATCTGTTCCGCCCTCTATATAGTCCGTGCAGTTCATCTTGATCCATATGGGCAAGCCCTGGGCCTTTTCCCTAGCTGCGGAGACAATCTCTCGCAGGATCCTGGCCCTGCGCTGCGCAGAACCGCCATACGCGTCATCACGATGG
>SMTZ1_10002375_pt1 | contig 19029 bp, 14 predicted proteins | sample DeeMarSWOR136_30_FD_25667 | JGI IMG/M metagenome (IMG submission 25667)
ATTTCCTCACTTCTGACCTCTCTTATCGAAAGGCACTCTCTAAAGAGCACGCCTTTGAAGAATTGAAAAGGGTTTCAGGTACACAACTTGACCCAGAAATTGTTAGTAATTTTATGAGTATTCAATAAAGTAACCTCTGTTAAAAAGTCTGGACAGGCCTTAAATCCCACCTAGAAATACTATTTTTAACCCTCCAATAAACAGCAGGGATTTTCTACTAAAAAGGTAAAAAAAAGATACTCTGTGTCTATTCTTTTCTTTCTATAATCTTCTTGAAATCTCTTTCAGATATAATCTTGACACCTAGTGCTTTTGCCTTCTCTAGCTTATAACCTGGGGATTCACCAACTACAAGATAACTAGTCTTATTACTCACGCTAGAACTTACCCTTCCCCCCTTACTCTCTACCAACCTTTTTGCCTCTTCTCGTGTGTAATGTTCAAGTCCCCCAGTAAAAATAAAGACCATGCCTTCTAAGTCCTTTTTAGTCTTTTTAACTGGAGTAAAACTAACTCCTGCCTCTTTTAATCTGTTAATAGTTTTAACATTAACCTCCTGTTTGAAGAACTTAGAAATACTACGAGCAACTTCAGGACCAATCTCTCTCACGCACATCAAATCATCCTCATGTGCCTTCATCAATTTTTTTATGCCGCCCAAGCTTCTGACAAGAACTCTAGCAATATGCTCTCCCACATGCCTTATCCCCAACGCATAAATAAGCCTCTCCAAACCTGCCTCTTTACTTTTCTCAATGGTACTGATAACATTCTGAGCAGATTTTTCAGCCATCCTCTCTAATCCTGCTAACTCATCGATTGAGAGAAAGTAGAGATCAGATACATCCTTAACTAACCCTCTATCAACCAGTTGGTTTACCAATTTATCCCCTAGCCCATCGATATCCATAGCCCCTTTTGAAGCAAAATGTTTAATTGTTTCCTTTAATTTTGCAGGACAGGAAAAACCCAAGCAACGAGATACCGCTTCATCATCTAACTTTATTACCTCTGAACCACATATAGGACACCTATCTGGAATGATAAAACGTTTTTCTTTTCCTGTCCTTTTGGTCTCAACTACTTTGACTACCTCAGGAATAACATCGCCAGCCCTTTGCACAATAACTGTATCTCCAATGCGAATATCTTTCTTGTCAATCTCATCCTGATTGTGGAGGGTAGCACGGCTAACCTCTACTCCACCTACTTTTACAGGTTCCATAATGGCTACTGGTGTAAGCGCGCCTGTTCTGCCCACTTGAACGATAATATCTTTAATTTTCGTCGTTTCTTGATGTGCTTCAAATTTATATGCAATTGCCCACCTGGGATTTCGCGAGATAGTGCCTAATTTATTTTGAAGCTTTAAATCATTCACCTTGATAACCACACCATCAATTTCATAGTTCAGCTCTTCTCTTTTTCTTTGAATTTCCCCGTAACACTCCACCACCTCCGCTATATTTGTGCACCTGTACCTTATAGGATTCACTTTTAGCCCTAATTGAGGCAAGGCATCTAAAACGTCCCAGTGAGTATCAAACCTTACTCTGGATACTTCTCCTATTCCATGACAGAATATATCAAGAGGTCTTTCAGCAGTAATTCGAGAATCTAATTGACGCAATGAACCTGCAGCAGCATTTCGTGGGTTAGCAAAAAGAGATTCCCCTGAATCTTCTCTCTTCTTGTTAAGGAGCTTAAATTCCTTCTTCCCCAGAAATACTTCCCCCCTCACTTCTAGCCTGTCAGGTATCCTTATTGTTTCAGTATCCAGCAACTGCAAGGGAATGGAACGTATGGTCTTTAAATTCAAGGTCACGTCTTCACCGATTGTCCCATCACCCCTTGTTGAGCCAACTAACAATCCCCCCTTTTCATACACGAGTTCAACAGCAACCCCATCAAGTTTGGGTTCGGCAACATATTCAATATCACCTGTTGTCTTCAGAAATCTTTTTATTCTTTGATCAAATTCCCTCACCTCTTCCTGGTCAAAGCAATTAGATAAGCTCAGCATAGGCAGTGTATGCCGAACCGTTTTAAACTCCTTTAAAGGAGGAGCACCCACCCTCTGAGTCGGAGAATCGGAGGTCACTAACTCTGGATGCTGTTTCTCAAGCTCCTCCAGCTTCCTCATCAAGCGATCATAGGCTGCATCAGATATTTCAGGATCATCCACAATGTAATAGCGGTAGTTATGATAATTGATTTTTTTTCGCAAATTTGCAATATAACCCTTTACCTTCTCCATTTCTTCCTGACACCTTATGCACCAAACTTAGTTAGTCTCAATGCGTGTGCGAGAGAGAGACTCATCAAATGGATGGTAGCACTCCTCCCTAATCCTCCCTGGGCACAGCTAATCTCATCAAACTTTTTAACCTCATCTACTCTCGCAAAGCGAGAGTTAATAAGGACAGGCAGTGTATGCCAACTGTGACTTTTCAATTTCGCAGGGGTTGAATGGTCTCCTGTAACGACAAGCACATCGGGATTGAGCTGCGTGATTCGAGGAACTACTCTATCTACTTCTTCAATCACTTTAACCTTAGCATCAAAATCCCCATCCTCTCCCCTCGAATCTGTGTGTTTGACATGAAGGTAAAAGAAATCATATTGATCATAGTTCTCTTTCAATGCCTCTACTTCATCATCAAGTGTTATTAAGTCATCAAGAACCTTCATTCCCAGCAAACGAGCAATACCTTTATACATAGGATATGTTGCAATGGCTAAGGCTTTAAGTTTGAACCTTTCTTGAAGAGAACGATACACTCTGTGTCTGGCAAATCCTCTAAGCAAAACAGCATTTGCTTTAGGTTCATCTGATAGAATTTTCCAGCTTTGATCGAGAAAGCTCTCAACATATTTTACCGTGTTCTCTGACTGAGGGTTTAATGCATGAGGAGGCAGTGGAGCTGACCCTTCACGCTGCGGGTCAGTATCGGCAATATCACCTTCTTCTAATTTTTCACTTCTCATCACTAAGATAGCTCGATGTTCCTTTACAGGCTTCACCAAAACCTCCATATCACTTCCTAAATCAATGTTTTTCTCAAGTTTGGCGCATATCCGATGATTCTCTTCACTGCTGATTCGACCTGCCCTTCGGTCAGTAATAATTCCTTCATTATTCACTGTCGCATAATTTATGCGAGCAACGATATCTTTAGATGTCAAAGGGAAATCTATTCCCGCTGCCTCTAAGATCCCCCTGCCTATATTACTTTCCAAAGGATCATAACCAAAGAGGGCAAAATGAGAGGGACCACTGCCTGGCGTAATGCCAGGTGAAATGGGATCCAGTAGACCACAGATGGAACATTCTGCCAATGCATCAAGATGAGGTGTCTTTGCGATTTGGAGTTCGGTTCCCCCTCTCCCTTCCATGGGCAAACCACCGAGCCCATCTATAATAAGATAGACGATCTTACTATCGTTCTCTATCACTAGATCATCAATCTGAAAATCTGACATTATTCCTCCATTTAAGAACAAGTTATTCTCTCTAGTTGTTAAAATCACTTACTCATTTATTCGCCATCCCACCCATATTCTCCTATGAGAGGGACAAACACACACATAGTATCTTCCTCTTTTATACATTTGCCCACCCTTTTGATGCACCTATAAAGCCTCTGTGAGTATCGCGATCCCACAGGTATGACCAGCCTTCCCCCATCGCACAATTGGTTGACCAAAATCTCTGGAATTTCAGGAGCTCCGGCCGTAACAATAATACCGTCAAACGGTGCTTCTTCAGGCCATCCTTTAGTTCCGTCATCAACCTTTATATGAAATCGATCATAACCTAACTCTAATAAATTTTTCTTCGCCCTCTCTGCTAAACTTTGGATTCTCTCGATGGTATAGAGCTCCTTTGCCAACTCCATGAGAACTGCTGATTGATACCCAGAACCAGTCCCTATTTCTAAAATTTTTTCATTACCTTTTAACTCTAGGCACTGAGTCATAAGTGCAACCATATAGGGCTGTGATATCGTTTGTCCTTCCCCTATAGGTAAAGGTCCGTCTATGTATGCTGATTCTCGGTTCACCAGTGGTACAAAATGGTGCCTAGGAACCTTTCCCATAGCCTGAAGTACTCGTTCATCTGATATCCCTCTGCTCTTAAGCTGACCCCCTACCATTTGTGAGCGCTCGAGATGCCAATCCCTTTCCTTTTTGTCGGTACCGCAGTTGTTAATCATGTTTTTTCCATAGAGCACAGATAATTTATAGAGCGCAGTTTCTACAATTTATTGAAATCGTAAGGTATGTTACAGCTCTTTTTTTTCCTCACTTATAGATCACAAGATTGCCTGTGTGCTCGTTAGCCATTTAACAGGACAACAGTCAAACAGATCAACATAGTAACACAGTAGTGCACCCTTCTACTATTCCCGTACTCCCTTGGAAGAGGGAGGTCATACCCTTCGGTCTATAAGGCCTATGAGCGGGAGGCCAATTGGAGCAAAGCTTAAGATATTCATATACCCTTTGTAACAACAGAAATCCCTTTACAAATTATAAAACACCTTCTTCCCTGGATAACGACTCGCACCTCCTAGATCTTCTTCTATACGCAATAATTGATTATACTTAGCAACGCGGTCTGTTCTAGAAACAGATCCCGTTTTTATCTGACCACTATTGCACGCTACAACTAAATCAGCTATAGTAGTATCTTCAGTTTCTCCAGAGCGATGCGAAACAACTGTAGTATAGCGAGCTTTTGCTGCCATCTCTATGGTATCCAAGGTCTCCGTGACCGTCCCAATCTGATTCAATTTAATCAAAATAGAATTAGCTGCTTTCTCCTCAATACCTTTCTTAAGAATTTCTGGATTAGTTACAAAGATATCATCCCCCACAATCTGAATTTTAGATCCTAACCTCTCAGTTAAACGCTTCCATCCCTCCCAATCATTCTCATCAAGCCCATCTTCTATTGAAACGACAGGATACCTGTTAACCAGATTTTCATAAAATTCTATCATCTCATCTGATGTCTTTCGAGGATTGGATTCAGCAGCCATAGTATAAGTTCCATTTTGGTAAAAAGAGCTCGCCGCAGCATCTATAGCTAAACAGACATCTTCACCTGGTGTGTATCCTGCTTTTTCAATAGCCTGCACAATGAGATCCATCGCCTCAGCATTAGAGTTAAGATTAGGAGCAAATCCTCCCTCATCTCCCACAGAAGTACTGTACCCCTTTGACTTAAGAACACTTTTTAAGTTATGAAAGACCTCTGCTCCCATCTGCAAGGCTTTTGCAAATGAGCTGGCACCTAAGGGCATGATCATAAATTCCTGAATATCTACATTATTATCGGCATGTGCTCCTCCGTTTAAGATATTCATCATAGGCACAGGAAGCAGGTGAGCATTAATACCACCAATATATCTATAAAGGGGCAGATATGATTCTATAGATGAGGCTTTTGCTATTGCCAATGATACACCCAGTATTGCATTTGCCCCTAATTTAGCTTTATTCTTTGTACCATCAAGCTCTATCATTTTATAATCGATGGTGCGCTGTTCACAGCTTTCCATTCCTATAATCTTAGGCTGAATTATTGTGTTAACATTATCTACTGCTTTAATTACACCTTTACCTAAATAGTACTTTTTATTCCCATCTCTAAGTTCAATAGCTTCTTTCTCTCCTGTAGAAGCTCCTGAAGGAACTTGGGCACACTCTGTTATACCACTTTCCAGAACTACTTCTACCTCTACTGTGGGATTTCCTCGAGAATCCAGTATTTGTCTACCATGTAATCTTACAACTTTACTCATAGCGCTCCTCCCTTTTTGAATCTTCTTAACTACTCTGCACAACTAATTTTATAGTGAAAAAAATTGAGAACCATCACTGATAGGCATTGTAAAGAATAGATCGAAAACTATTTATCAGCAGGAGAAAGTAAATCCCGTAGAAAATTTGGACTAGGCTCTAAACCTTACCCCCACTTGTTACTTTTTTACCCTTTTAAAGAAGTAGCGAGCTTTCGGGGTGTAGTGTCCATACCTCTCACTTATGCAATTCCCGAACCAGATCACTTCGCGATAATCATTTAATGGGGTAAACCCCGCCATAAATGGCGGGGCCTTTTTCTCACGAGGTAAAGTGAAAAGCACTCACCTTAAAAATTTTTAAATTGTTAGAACTAATTAAAAATCAGCGTTAGTTTAATTCATTGTGAAGAGAACTAACATATAAATTTAATTAAGGTATTTTACTGTTCATCTAATTGAACCACTACAAATAGTGAACTCCTTCCTCTCTTAATCCAAAAGAGTATCCTCTCATTCTTCTTAGCTTCTCTTATGGCCCTATAATACTCATCTAAATTTTCAACAGTTTCACGATTTATTTCTATAATCACATCACCTTCCCTAATACCTGCCAAATCTGCTGGGCTATCACTCTCTACATAGGTTACTAAGACACCTCTCGTTTCAGAAATCCTATATTTTTGTGCCAGTTCTCGAGTGAGCTCGCTCACTTCCATTCCTATATCTTTTCTAGTTCCTTCATCACCAAAAGCATACACCTCTTCTTCTTTCAATTCCCCTATTTCGACTTCTTTAGTAAGTGTTTTTCCATTTCTCAAAATTGTAACCTCTACCTGTTTTCCCACAGGTGTTTGAGCAACAGTAAGAGGCAGCTCACTCATCTCTTCGATTTCTTTCCCGTCGAAGTCAAGAATGATGTCCCCCTTTTTAATTCCCGCTTTATCAGCAGGACCACCTCCTTCTATATCCGCTACCAGTGCCCCTTTTCTCTGTTTTAGACCAAAGGAATCAGCTAACTCTGGGGTAACTGCCTGTACAATCACACCCAACCATCCCCTGACTACCCTGCCCTTCTCTTTCAGCTGCTTAACAACATTTTTTGCTAAATTTATAGGAATCGCAAACCCTATGCCTATACTACCACCACTCGTTGAAAAGATAGCGGTATTGACTCCTACTACCTCACCACGCGTATTGAAGAGGGGTCCACCGCTATTGCCTTGATTAATTGCAGCATCCGTTTGAATAAAATCCTCATAAGGTCCAGCACCAATCTTCCTCCACTTAGCACTCACAATACCCACCGTAACCGTTTGATCTAACCCAAAAGGATTGCCTATTGCCATTACCCACTCCCCCACCTTCAACTCATCAGAATCACCTAATTGAGCCACTGGCAAACCTTTAGGTGGATCTATCTTGATTAGGGCAACGTCTGTCTTCACATCCCTCCCTACTATTTTTGCATCAAACTCTTCCTTATCAGATAGTCTCACCTTAATTTCATCTGCCCCCTCTATAACGTGATTATTGGTTATAATATAGCCTTCTCTATCAATAATAAAACCGGAGCCAAGACTTCTCAATTTATAATCTCTTTGAGGTGTTTGCCCGAAAAATCTGTCAAAAAAGTCATCTCCGAAAAAATCTCTGAAAGGATCATCTCTGAAAGGATGGATGAATTGTCCCCTCCTTCTCTTAACTACTTTAGTGGTACTAATGTTGACCGCTACTGGCTTTAATCGTTCTGCCAGTTTAACGAAAATTTGTGAATCTTTTGTAGGACTTGCCTCACTACTCTCAACGACCTCTTCTCCAACGGCTTTTATGGGAGGAGTTATCTTGAGGCTTGAAGATACTATCACACCTGTTACAAAAGCTATGAAAGCTACGCCTACTAAAATTGCCATTACATGGCTTTTATTTTTTAGTTTCATTGTCTTATCATTCCTTTCTTTAAACACACTATTGACTAATAGCTCATTAAAATTAGTACAATATAACTTTCTCAATGTCAACTTTAATATTTGAACTACTCCATAGTCATGCTCCCCTTCATGTTCATGAGAGTCAACTCCACCACCCACATTTACTAAGGTATTTAGTACCACTATATAGCAGTGAGATTCTCTACCGAGTTGAGAGTATTGAAATCCTGGATACAATCTGATTGAACGAAGTCGCTCTCATCCACACGTACTTGCATACCAGATCTTTAATAATTAATCAACCTTTGTACACCTCACAACCAGGAAAGGTATAAGAGAAGCCATACCATCGCGTGAACATTTGCATGGGACGTAAAACAGCTTGAGTTACACCGTGTGTGTTGTAGAGTGCACCTCCAAAGATAATCTCTCCACTGTCAAGGTGAAGCTCTTCACTATGCCAGGTACAGTGCGTCGCATCTATATACATAGCTGCAGGAACTCGGGATGTTGGATCAATATACACCAGTAGCCTCTGCCCGTCCAACTTATCTATCAGGGCACCATTATGCTTACGCACGTACTCTAAGGGATAGTAGCGGTGAGTGGTTTTTGTCCAAACACCCAACCCAATATCCATACGTGGTCTACGTGTGTCCTCATGGCTCATTGTCTTTTTGAAGACAGGAGGGAACACCCCCCATTTAGACCTAAGCAATGGTCCCATAAAGAACACATTCAACCATTGTAAAAATGTGAGTTTCGATATGGCTACATGCACTTCTGGATAAAGTGCGAGTGACTGTGCTACATTCATATGCAAGAGAGGAAATACTTCAAGCTGGTAACCTTTTAGCGGACCATGTAAACATTCCCCTGTGATGTGATCCCAATAGGAACCAGATTCATAATCACCCATTAAGAGCAGACCATTATACACACCGCGCGCTCCAAAATGATGCGTCTTCCCATTGACCACCGGGGACACACTGGCCCCGCTATTGCAGACCGGTCAGAAGACAACCATCCACGGCTGTCCTGCCATCTCACCCTCGGCAATGTGGTGAGAAATCATCTGCTGCGTCAGGAGCGTCAGCCTTCCTGCCTTATGCTCCACTAGTAAGACAGCTGTGTTTTTGCGCACATCACCTCTGGCAAATGCCTCACGCAATGGGTGAGTGACTTTGACATGAAACGGTAAAAAAATATCCTTGTTTCTTAGCATAGCGCGGCTGACATCAAACTCAGTCATAGCTTCTCCAGACTGAGTGTTCTGCTAGTATAGCTTCCCATTGACATCGCTCACTATAGGCAGTCATTCTCAGGCATAAGGTGCGAAACGTCAGGTAGAGTCTGTGGAGAAAAGAAAATTGCAACATGGAGTACAAGAAGGGAAACGGAATAGTGACATTTTATTCTTTTCTCAGTTTATCTAAAAGATCCAAGCTGACAAGAAGATATCTTAATTTTTAAAGTTTCACAAGCCGCACATACATTCATCTTGGAAACACCAAATCTTTTCGCAATTTCCCATGATGAGAAACACGAGAGATGATTATTTACCAGTGACTTTTCAATAGCTTTCTTTAATTGTGGCGATACATTTTCTGCCGCTTTAACAATTTTCCTTTGATGACCATAACCGTAGAGTCCAAGCTGGCATTCACTGATTCGCGCTTCCAGGAGGTCTACTACAACACCAACCTCAATTGGTGATACATTCAATTCACTTCCAATCTTATGGGCAGCGGCACATGTAATCTTTCCATTTGAAATCTTTTGTTTCACCATTTCGGCAATCCGTGAATCAAGCTTTGTATCTCGAGGATGCTTCGCGGCGTAGTGTCCTGCATCTTTGTGAGTCATAATTCCTCCTCTCACATGGTAGTATAATCTTTTGATGTGTGTCCGATTCAGTCTCTGATCTAATCGTTTTCACTTTTTTCACCTGTGTAACTAGTACCCTATTGACTGCAATACTTTTATAGGTATTTTATCTCTTCAGCCATTAAATTACAACAAATTATTACGATACACCATGAAGATCAAAAAAGGTACAATTATGAATCAGAGAATTCAGTGATTTAATAGTGACAGGATACGGGTTACAAGTTATGAGTTTCGGGCTGTGACTCACAGAAAATAGCCCACAGTCACTGTCTATACTCAACGGTTTGGTTCAATGAATTAGGATGAATGATGCAAGAAAATGATTAATTATGTGGGACTTCGTGGCATAGTGCTCTTCTTCGTGGGCTTCGTGGTTCACTGTTTTAAGAAACTTTTACCTTGACATTACCCCTTTCCCTTTATATCTTGAAGAAAGAGAATGCAGATTTTCACCGATACTCGAATAAAACCATTTTATGTTTTTTTCGTTAAAGATGAAACAAGAAATGAAGCACGCTTTATGCGTTACAGTTTTATTTATTAAGAATCCTAATAATCTGTGTTCAGCGCGTTAGATAAAATATCATAACTTATTTTCCCCTATGGGATATCATATCTTTTGGAACAATAAAATAGCGTATATTCCATTCACCCATTCCCTATTTCACGTAGTAAACCTCGTTATTTCACAGGGTGAATCTAATAAAAGATTTAAACTAACTATTTAACAGGTTGCACCTGCGTCCAAAAATAAATTGAGCGTACTTTAAGGAAGTCAGATGAAATATGGTGCTATGAATGTCCCCACAAAATCGGTTGTGAAGGAAATTAAAGAACTGGGAAAACTGGGTTTTGATTATATTGAACTCACCATAGACGCACCTGAAGCCACACCTGAAGTAATTTTAAAAGAAAAAGAAAGAATAAAAGAGGCGCTCTCTACCTACCAATTAGAAGTCATGGGACACCTTCCTACTTTCCTGAGCATTGCTGATCTCTACAAGAGCATAAGAAATACTTCCATCAATGAGTACATCAAAGCACTGGAAGCAGGTTGTGTGCTGGGCATAAAAAAGTTTATCATACACCCAGGTACTATTCGGGGATTAGGAAAACAGGTAAAGTATAAAGCTAATAAATATGCAGACGAAAGCCTTTCAATTATAGTGAGTAAAGCTGCTGAATTAAAGGTAACACTTTGTATCGAAAATATGTTCCCCGAACTTCATGCTCCAACAGAACCCCATGAGTTTGAAAAAATCTTTTCAAAACATCCCGATCTCAAGTTTACCCTTGATATTGCCCATGCCCATATAGGAACCAATAAAGATAGATCACCTGAGTTTATCAGGCGATATGCCGATAAACTCTCTCATATTCATATTAGTGATAACTATGGGAAAGAGGATAACCATCTTCCTATTGGTGTGGGAATGATTGACTTCCGAAAGATATTTAAAGAGCTCAATACCATAGGCTATGATGACACTATGACGCTCGAGGTATTTTCTCGGGACAGAGATTATTTAAAGATGAGCCTGGATAAGGTAAAACAAATGTGGGTAATATCATAAGGGGAAATCACCTAAAAGGAGAGTAGTATGAAAATCAAAAGACACTATGTGTTATTTTTGATTTTTCTCTTATCTACTTTTTTACTCCCTCCCTACACGCTGGAGGGAGTTGAGGAAATAGCTGAGGTAGTAGTGCAAAGACATACCCTCTTACCCGGAGAACATCTCACCAACGTTTTGCGAAACACCTATAGCATACCTGATCATCTCATTTTTAATGAGTATCTTAATTTCATAAGAGAACTCAATCCAGATGTGAAAGATCTCAATACTATGCAAGATTATCAAATAATTCTTATTCCTCTTAACCTCCCTCCCAAAAATAAGAATTATAAAATAATTATTCCACAACCAGAGGACGTCAGTGTAACCATTCCTCCAATGCCAGAACACAAAAAACTAAAACCTCCTGTCCTGAAGCCTGAAAGAAAGATTACTCTAGAAAGGTTAAACATCAGCAGACTTTTAAAAGATGGACTCGCTGTCCTCTTAGAAGAATCTGGTGGGACTATACAGCAGGAGGGAATCCATGAATTTCCAGATTTTGAAGGGAGTCAACTATCGCTAGACACCACCATCTATCCCCTACTACAACTTAAAAATAACACTACTATTATTCTAGACCTTAAGAACCTTCTTCCCCCTGATATACAAGAGATTATTCAATCGAATTGGAGCAATTACAAAATAATCCCTTCCAGGAATGACCAGGATGTGGAATCAACCCTAGACCACATTATAAAAGAAATGAGTTTTTTTAATGTGATTAAGGACGGGGAGCCTTTGGTAAGAGGTCAAGATGTACTGGTAAAAATCATGGGTGATTGGACAGTGTACCCTACTAGTGGAACACAAAAAGTCTTAATCGTTAATTTAATTCACTCACCAGAACACAAAGCACCAATTATAATTAAAAACTATTTAGAAGAACTGGCAATAAAACTGGTTGACATTACTCTTTTTGAACAAAGTGAAGATGAGGTGTCCTCAATGATAGAGTATACAGGAGAGAGTGCAGGCTTACCAAAGATTTCAAAGATCGATTTCACTGATAAATTACCTTCTGTTGATACCCTTCTAGAATTAGCAGAACAAGACTATTCAAAGAATGTGCCAATTTCAGTTTACAGTAGAGACAGTACTGGTCTGGCTTTAAATATAACAATAGATAGAACCTTTGTGAAAAATGGAAAGAAACACCTCATCTATTTACAAAATAAATCTCCAAAACTCTTGCACCTTCTCACACAACAAGGATTTCCTCTTTTAAGGCTTACAGACAAAGAAGATGCAGTAACTACTATTAAAAAAGTACTCGACTTCTTAAACATACACTATCAATCACCCCTCATAACGTTTGCAGCTTCTAAGACTGATCAAGAAAATAAGATATGGATAAACATCCCTGGAATTCTCTTCAAGACGGAGGGGAAAAAGGTCCTTCTAACCCACCTTGAGTTACATCACAAACTCATCAGTTTTTTAAGGGGAAAAGGCATAAAACCTACTATCTATCAATAGGGATTAGGAGGCAGGGAACAAGGATCAAGATGCAGGATACATGATGCACGACGCACGCTTTATAATGACACTTAAGCACCTTTAAGTTACTCTGTGTAATTTTGTGGCTTACATTACCTTTGTGTGGTTCTAAACTCGTTCGTAGGGTTCAAAGAGCTTTTTATATTCATCCAGAGCATATCTATCCGTCATGCCTGCGATATAATCACATATGACTCTCTCCTTTGGTTCACTCCCTATCCTCTCAATGTACTTCTGTGGAAGCAAACTGGGATTATCCCTGTATGTCTCGAAAAGAAGCGTAACGTAGCGTTCTGCCTTTACTCTCATTCTCTCTACCTTATAGTGTTGATATACGTTTTTTTGGAGAAAGTCCTTAAGCTCTGCTGTTTTCTTCTCTACCTGTGGTGAATAAGAAATCAGAATTTTGTTGACAGATCTCACATCTTTGATCGTTTCAATCTTATTGTGCTTGATATTTTCCTCAGAAGAGCTCACCACATCACTAATGAGATGACCAATCAGGGTACTTATGGTTTGATACTTTTTTTTATACTCTGGAATTCCAGGGTACTTTTCCCCTACTCTCTGTATAACTTCTTCACAAAGTGCAACCTCCCTTAATCCCTCTAATGTTAAGAAACCTGCTTCTACTGCATCATCAATGTCATGATTGTTGTATGCAATCTCATCAGCAATATTGATAATCTGTGCTTCAAGTGTCGGGACACTATCAGGTTGATATTCACCAAGACGGGCATAGCGTGGGCTATCACAACTAGATGAGTGCTTGACAATCCCCTCTCGTGTTTCCCAGGTTAAATTCAAACCTGTAAACCCAGGATATTTATCTTCAAGCACCTCTACTACTCTCAAGCTCTGAAGATTATGCTCAAACCCCCCCATATCTTTCATCAGTTTATTGAGCGCCTTCTCTCCAGAATGACCAAAAGGGGTGTGTCCTAAATCGTGGGCCAATGCAAGCGATTCAGTGAGTTCTTCATTCAGTCCTAATCTTCTCGCTATTCCCTTGGCAATTTGAGCCACTTCTAGTGAGTGAGTCAATCGGGTGCGATAGTAATCTCCCTCATGGTTAACAAATACCTGGGTTTTGTATTCAAGTCTCCTAAAAGCAGATGAGTGAATGATGCGGTCACGGTCTCGTTCAAAAGCAGGTCGATCATCTTTAAAATCTTCCTTGTATTTCCTTCCTCTTGAGAGATGACTTTTTGCCGCATAGGGGGCTAAATCAGGTCTTTCACACAGATGCATAGAATATGCCTCACGGTAACTCTTCTTTCTCCCATTGTTTTAATGTCACACTTGTTCTACTTTTTTTTCTGATATAACCATAAATGAAAATCAAGGTAATTAAGAACCATAGGGTGCTCGTACTGGTTATAATGGGAATCCAGCTAAATCTCATCTTGAGATAGCTATACCACTTTTTTTCTAATCGGTTCAGGTTCATACCATATACCTTTAGGAAAGCATCTTCAAGCATTCTCTCTCTACTATAGTATCGAATAAAGTCATGGAATCTTTTTTTACCATATTTGCTAATCAAAAACGATATGAGATAGAAACTTTGACAGTAGGCAAGTTCAGCTTTCTCTCTCTCCATAGGGAACGCATGAGTAATCTCAGACAGTGGTAAGAGGGAATCTGTGAGAACGGCCTGCGTTATGGTAGAAACCCTGGTAAAACTCCATTCCCGAGACTCATACATCGCCACCCCTTCATTGAGCCACTGCGGAATATGCTCATTATCTCTAAAAGTTGATCCCAAAAGAATATGAGCCAGTTCATGGATGAATATCTTTCTCAGGTCATAGCGTCCCCTCCTCATTGCTCGAGGTGATTTTACTATGATCAGTGATAACTTTTGATACGCAACCCCTAAAACCCAATCGGGCATAACATTATGGTGTGGCTGTGCCTTCTGGAATCCATTTTTCGTGGTGACATACACCTTAATCGTCCTCTTAGGTGTAACTCCTAAATCTGCCATAACTCCCTCGGCAATACTGTCAGATTCTCTCGCCAAATGCTCTACTATCCCTCTATCATACTCATCAAAGAAAAAATCAAAGTACCGAGTACTGACCTTCTGATAATCTAAAGAAAGTATCTGTAGAGGAAACAAAAGAAAAAGGGGAATAATATATCCACACTTCATCATTCGATTGTAAGGAGAAAATCAAGTCACGAGTCTCAGGTTACAAACTTCCAGTTTTATTTCAATGCGTTCGCTATATTGAATGAAGCTATGTAGTTAAAAGTACTGACTGACTAACGATGATGCGTGCTGAGATAGTTTATCCTCGATTCTCCTCACTCACTACTCATTAATTCAGATGTTTTTACAGGGATTACTCACTTTCCCTTTAGATAGTCTTTTTGGAGAATTTCCCGTAACTGTGCCCTTCTATCATAGAGCCTCTTCTGCTGCCTCTTTGACACTCGGGTAAGTGCATAGGCAGTTATAATGGGAAGGGCAACGGTAGAATCTAAATATGAAACTACTGTATTAGGTAGCCCTTGGGGATTAACCTTTCCCCAGCTAATTGCCTCATTTGGGGTAGCACCAGAAAGCCCACCTGTATCAGGCCGTGCATCAGTAATTTGAATGAAATAATCATGTCCTGTTTCATGAAGTCCTAGTACTTCCTGAATGTGCGGTTCGGTCTGGAGAAGGAAGTTTTTGGGTGACCCTCCACCCATAATAACCACACCACTTTTGCCTCCACCTCTTTTGGCACTGTAGACAATAGCGGAAGCCTCGTTTACATCCAAGTTTACATCAATTTTCAATTTATTTCCATTTAATGAGAGAGCAGCAACGTTCATCCCAATTGAACTATCGCCGGGAGAAGGGGAATAAATAGGAATCCCTAAGCGATAGGCAGATGCCAAGATACTGCTACCTTCTGTGCCCCTCGCCTCCTCCTCTTTGTTTAAATACTTTCCTAACAGATAGTGAACTTCTGCTGTACCCATCACCTTTTGAAATTCCTCATTAATAAAAACTTTTTTCAAAAAAGCGTCAGTCATTAAAAGCACCTGATGATCAAATACTATATCATAAATTCTTACTACTCCCTCCCGTTTGAGAACTGTATCATCACACAAAGGGCTCCCGTGCCTAAGCTGAAATCCAAGTGCTAGGTGGATGTCATGGTATAAGTTTGCCCCAGTTGCTACTATCCAATCTATGAAACATCTCTCCATAAGAGGAACAAGACAGGACTTACCCAAACCAGCAGGAGTTAATGCACCAGCCAGTGATACACCGATGGTAACATCCTCGTGCAACATCTTCTGGGTAAAAACCTTACAAATCTCCCTTAAACGACCTGCATTATAAGAGAGGAAACTTCGATCAACTAAATCAACCAGTGAGATACCATCACCAACAGGAGGGGGATCAATTACTTTCCCACTTAGAAGTTTCTTGCGATCCACCATAGCTCAATTAAGTAGATATTATAAAAAGTGTATTCCTTTTCATTCTAAATCATATAAAAAATGAAATGCAAGTATTTTCCTTAATTAGTTATCTTTAAAAATCTAGACTTAATCTGACAAATGTTTTGAAAAAGCTCAATAAAAAATATTATCAAAAAGTTTATAATACCAGTCGTAAGTTGTGGTAGTAGTATTTATCATACTATGGCAAGAAGTTTAAACTTTTTTGCTAATTTTAGGCACCACCACATTTAGTGGTCAGAGCTTTCCCACTTTCATTCGCACCGTAGTATATAGAAACCTCTTTTTTTCATAATCATTCAAGTTTACCTTATCCTTTACCAATAGGATGTTCTATAGTATAATTTTATTAAATATTACATTTCAGGAATATCATGATTATGCTTTGGATACTCTCAAGAATTTTCTAAGGCAAATCAATGGTTGCCCCACTTTTTTTCAGAGATAGGATTATGAGAGGATAGGATTTGTAATTCAAAAAGGGGTAGTTGTGAAGAAAAAGAGACTAGTAGCTACATTTCTGATAGTGGGAGTCTTAATTTCAGCATTGCTGATATTTTTTTTAAGTATTTATCCTTGGTGGATTTCTTTGACTCAAGTCAAACCTCCTAGAGGTATTATCCTGATTTCACTTGATACGTTGAGAGCTGATCACCTTGGTATCTATGGTTATCACCGCGATACTAGCCCATCCATTGATGCTTTCGCGAAAGAGAGCATTGTATTTGAACATGCTGTTGTCCAGTCACCTTGGACTCTTCCATCTCATATGTCTATTATGACATCTCTATACCCTTCCTTTCATGGAGTTACGACATTAAAAAAACGTCTGGCTAATGAGCATGTGACGCTGGCGGAATTACTGCAAAAAGGAGAGTACCGTACTGCCGCTTTTACTGATGGAGCATATATGCGTGCAGAATTCGGGTTTGATCAGGGTTTCGATATTTACGATGGTAAACGATGGTTGATAGGCATTGCAGAAATTCTTCCCAAGGTGAAAAAATGGCTGAATAAGAATAAGTCGAAACCTTTTTTTCTTTTCATTCATTGCTATGATATTCATAGCCCTTATAATCCACCGCCTCCCTATAATAATATCTTTCATGATTTTACCTATACTGGTCATCTTATTCCAAGCCTTAAAAACATGGGGGCAGCAAGATGGAATAAGTTGAAAGTAAACGATGAAGATCTACGCCACATCATGGCACTGTATGATGGTGGTATTCGATACACCGATAAAAAGATAGGTGAGTTTTTATCTTACCTTCGATACTCTGGATTAGAAGATCAATCACTCATAATCATTACTTCAGACCATGGCGAGGAATTCAAGGAACATGGCAGTTTTCTCCACTGGCAGCTCTATTACAGGCCGAACCTCCACGTACCATTAATCATGCGCATCCCCAACTATCCAAAAAAGGAGATAAAGATTAAAGAGCTTGTCCAAAGCATTGATCTGCTGCCAACCATATTAGAAATAGCAGGATTGGCACCTCACCCAAAAGCACAGGGAAGAAGTCTTCTTCCTTTGATCAAGCGAAACAAGAATTTTTTTAATCGCTCCTTATGGAAAGCCTTCCACCTTTTCAAAAAGGATTCGATTATCTCTTTTGCCGAAACCACTATAGAATCCTTTCTAGAACCCTTTTTAGGGAAGGACCGTAACATTTCTATCATCACTGATGATTATCAGATGATCCATGATTTAAAATCACAATCCACTCAACTTTTTAATCTTAAGGCTGATCCTCTAGCAAAAAACAATATTGCAAAGGATCATGCTAATATTTCAAAACGGTTATTGTCACAATTAGAAGAAGTTTACAGTGTAACTCCTCCTTATAAAGCACCAATAATCACCCTTGATGAACAAACCCATGAGCAACTCGAAGCATTAGGTTACATTGATTTTCCAGAGTATGCGTCTAAAAGTGCTGACGATTCTGATCTTGATGGTATTCTTGATAAAAGTGATAACTGTCTTCACCTCCCTAATCCCAACCAAGAAGATAGAGATGAAGATGGGATAGGGGATTTCTGTGACAACTGTCCCGATAGTTCCAATCCTACCCAAGATGATTGTGATCAAGATGGAGTAGGTGACGTGTGCGATAATTGTACAGACACAGATGGAGATGGGCATGGCAATCCTGGATTTCCTAACACCTGTGATGAAGACAACTGCCCTAACAATTATAATCCTGGCCAGGAAGACACCTATCCCCCAGGTGGTAATGGTATAGGAGATGCTTGTGACTGTGAAGGAGATTTTGACTGTGATGGGGATATAGATGAAACTGATGCTGCTTTATTCAAAGCAGACTTTGGCAGAAATCAGTACAAAAACCCCTGTACTAATAATAACCCTTGTAATGGTGACTTTGATTGTGATGGGGATGTGGATTGGACTGATGCAGAAAAATTTAAAGCGGATTATGATAAACGCTCATCCAAAGATCAATGTCCTCCTTGTGCTGAAAGACCTTACTGTTTATATCAGTAAGAATTTAGGTTTACCTTCCAACGATTAACAAATCATATTAGACCCTTGATAGAAATGCTGGGGGGGCTTTAATTTTTTCATTCTATTGGAGGAAAACCCCAATTAAATACAACATACTCAACATCTTGTGGTCTCGATTTGATCATTAAAAGTTGATATAGCTGCTATACTTCTTAACAATTGAAAGGCCGAATTTATCAACACTACCAAAGAGACTGTCGAAAAAGTTCAATTTTGCCATTTTTGTGAATATTGCATATAATAAAATCAAATAGTTACAAAGGACAAAATCAGGGTTTTAAGGT
>SMTZ1_10010862_pt1 | contig 19029 bp, 16 predicted proteins | sample DeeMarSWOR136_30_FD_25667 | JGI IMG/M metagenome (IMG submission 25667)
TGACCTCGATCCACCCATCCCGGCCCCATCCCCTCCGGCGAAGAAGGCGACGCTCTGCCGCAGCTCCGGCCTACCGATACGATAGGCCGCTATGCAGACCGCGTACGCCACCATCAACACCAAACCCACGTGGATGCATGCGTTCCCCAGGCCCTGCCACGTCAGCCTCTCGTAGGCGAGCCTGCTCTTCGCCCTGCCGTTGAAGCCCTCCGCCACCGCCCGAAGCCTCTTGTAGATGGTCTTCTTCCACTCGGGACCCTCCACGTCTATCCTGTCCTTCACCGTCAGCACGTCCGTCAGGTTCTCCCGGCCCTTGAGCCTCCTCCAGGCGATGACACTACTTATCTTGAGGGAGTCGAGGAGGTCGAACAAGGCATGGGACTCGAACTGGCTGTCCGCGGCGAGGAGCTCCACCTCCAGGCTCTCCCCGAGCACCCGGGCCAGCAGCTCTTCCACGAGCTGCTTCTCGTTCGTGTTCAGAGGGGCCTCCACGTGGCCTAGGGGGAATCCCTCGATGTCCACCAGGAACAGCGACTGGTAGCCGAGGAGGAATCCCTTCTTGCCCCGGCCGAGCCGGGTGTCCGGGTCCCCGAGGCCTCTTCGGGTGTCATGGGGGTCCCTGCTGCTCCACGCCGGCAGGCTGGTGCCGTCGATTCCCGCCGCCTGGACGAGGCCTGCGGCGGAGAGCGGTTGGCTCCTCCTGAGCCTGAGGGCCTCCCTTCTGAGCCAGGCCTCGACTATGCGGAATCCCTCGACGCCTATCCTCTTCTTCATCTGGGAGAAGTGGGCCTCGCATAGGGCTCTTTCGCCGTATCCACAGATCTTTCTGAGGTAGGGGTTCCTTCTGAGGCGTTTCACCAGGTCCTTGATGTAGGGTATCTGCTCCAGCTGGCGGAGCATGAGGGCTCTGAGGTCCCATTCGGGGTTGTATTCTACTGGTCTTCCCGGGCCGTGTTGGTGCAGCCCGGTCCAGAGGATGGAGTGGATAGGAGTTAAATTCAGGTTCTTGAAGAGTAGCTTGGGAGAACCGACCTCCATCTCTCCGATCAAGTGAATGGAGATCGGTGCTTCCAATAAACTTCAGGAATTATTGAATTAGCCTGCGCGCGTTCAAAGATCATAACGCGCACTCCATGTTAAGTTATATATAAATATTTAATTTTCTTTAATAAATATGGTGAATCTTTTGGAGATAGACTGGGATATATTAACAAATCAAGATTTTGAAGAACTTTGTTATGAAATTTTAGATAAAGAAGGATTTTACAATTTGAAGTGGTTGGGAAGAGGGGGTGGAGATAGAGGAAGAGATATTATATGTAAAAAAGATCAATTTTTATTTGATAACATAAGAATTAAAAAAGAATTTACATATTTGGTCCAGTGTAAGAAATATGTTAAAAGACCACCTTCTCCTTCAGATTTAGAAGGTACAATTGCATGGGCGAACGTACACAAACCGGATTTTCTTGTAATTATGGTTTCTAATATTTTAAGTTCAGACACTAATGATTGGGTTGAAAAAAGAGACGAAGATACAAAATATAATATTATAATAATAGATGAAAAAGATTTTGAACGATTTTTTGAAGTATATGAAGACGTATATACTGATTTTTTTGAATCGGAAAGGAGTTATTATTATAGAAAAATTGAAGATATAAAAATCAACATAATAAATCTTTTACTGGATAAAGTAATGAGAAATACTTCAACTATATCCGAAATATTGGGAATGGATTATGAAAATGTTAGTGTTGCAATTAAAGAATTATTAGATGAAGAAATAATATCCAATAATGAAGATGAAGACATTCAACATTCATTAAAAGTAGATATAGACGCTTTTATAAAAATATCCAAATATTTATTATCTTCTGATTTTAAATTTACTTACCTCTTATCACAATATGCCATCGACTTAATAAACATGGATTTAGTAAATTATGTAAATGAAAGATTCTATTTGGATCTTAATGCTAAAGAAAAGAACCAACTACATGTACTTTTAGCAATATCGCCTAGTTCTTTATATGATGCCCTCTTCTATAACCCACAATTATATAAAACATCGTATGACCATATGAAAGAAATTGATCTACCACAAGAAATAGCAGAAAAATGGAAAAAATCAATTATCAATAATTTTTTTATGAATTTAATACAAAAAACATACATTGATCTACAAAATCCTGAATCTTCTAATATTCTAAAAGAAAAAGGAATTAGAGGTATGAAAATTGATATTGGACTTAATATGGCATCTAAAGAACATTTAATTTTCGGAATGGATTCAGAGTCAGTAATAATGTTGCATAAAGCTGCTGGACCTATAAAAGCGGGTCAACTTATATCTGCTACAGACCCTGATTTATTTATAGAACAAGGAACAATTTTAATGAATTTAGGTATGCCGGAATTAGCCATTAATAATTTTAATAAGGCTATTGAACAAGTTAAAGAAAAGGAAAAACTTAAGGTGGCTTGGAATAATAAAGGAGTATCATTAATGAGATTAAAAGAATGGGATGACGCTATTATATGTTTTGATAAAGCATTAGAATTAGATCCCGATTTAGAAGAAGCTAAGAAAAATAAGAAAGCATGTATTGAGAATAAAGAAGAATAAAATGCGAATATTGCTCGCATACAATAAAACAAGAGTATAAATTTAAAATAAAAAGTTGTAGTTCTGGGAAGATTCGCGCACGCAGTAAAGGTTTTTTTATAAAAATTCATTAATTACTGTATTAACGTCTTTGAAGTGATCCATAAATTCAAATTTCGTGATTTTTAAAATGTTAAGTGCTTCTAAATGTAAATTTTTCCGAAAATTTTCTAACTCTTCAGGTGTTTTGAAAATTTCATCTTTCTTTGAATGGGCAATTGCCGCTCTAATTTTTACATATTTAGGTCTTTTTATTTTCCAATCACTTATTTTGTAGATATGAGTAAATCCTTTTCGTGATTCAAAAACTATTTTGAAGCTATTTAAGAAACAATCTTCAAAATCACCAAGTATAAATGAATTAAGTGCTCTATTAAAATAATATAATATTAATTCTTTGTCATCATCATTTCCAGTAAATGTTTTATCAAATGATTCTTTATAAATTAAATTTAGTTCTTTTACATATTTACAATTTAACTGCTTAGAAAGATATATTGATCGATCTTTTTTATTGAGATTTAATATCGAATGGAAAAGAAAAATTGGTATGAAAATAATAAATAAGAGATTTATTAAAACCTCACTAAGGTCGTAAGGATTAATAAGAACAGTACCCAATACTAAAAAAAATGTAAGTGAAGCAAATGGCATAAATTCATTTATATATCTATCTAATGTTGAAGTTATACGATATTTATGGAATAAAATGAAAGTAAGTCCTATTAAGCAAATTCCTAAAATAGATAAAATTGTTCCATAAAAAGCTCCGTATCTATAAGATCTAATTAATATCAAACTTATAGGTAAAAAATATACATGTAGTGAATAAAATACTAATGAAAAAGGATGTTCAATAAGATAAGCTGCATAACCTAAAGAAACTAATAAAAAAAATATTGAAAGAATGTTAATGTTATAACCTAAAAATACATAGATGGCATATAGCATTATAATAATCATTAAAAAATTTCCTACAGGAACTATCAATTTTAGTATGGAAATAGGTATTTTGTATTGCATAATCTTTTTCAAAGTCATCTTTTCTATATTACCCCATATTATTAAACTATTTTTTTAATTTAAACGTGTGTACGCGCACAAAGCTCTGACATGGGCAGAACAATAGTAGCTTCGCACGCGTGGAGATCGTGAAGGGTATATTATTTACTTGAAACGTACCCATTATGTAACTCAAACTTTTTTGATCTAAGAGTATTTTCAAATAAGATAAAATATCGCTTATACACGGGATTTTTTAGAATGAAAGTAATGCTCAAGGTCATGGTCCGCAAAGGAACCCGAATCGAGAGCGCCCCATCAAGAAAATCGTAGAAGGCTACGTCAATCGAGAGGAGATCTAGGAGAGATAAGGATGTGTGGCCGATTCTAAAGGCATCAATAATAGGGGGGATGGGGAGTCTTATATCAGAGCATGAAAAACTCGCCAGAAGATGAAAGAAAACTGAAAAACGTCTCCTCGATCTGATTCCTGCTAAAGGGGGCTGCCATTCACGGTAAAAATACGCCAGCCAACAATACCGGCACGGAAACGTGAATTCTAAAAACCCCGAACTCCCTGAAATAACACAGACAATGGAAAAACCTGAAACCGCTATAAGCGACCACAATTATAACAGACATAACTACCACAGTAATCACCCACCAGAAATGGAGCCCCGGGCGGGATTTGAACCCGCGATCTTCTGCTCTTTGGCCCCGAGCAGGAGATACCAAGCAGACGCTTTGGCCAGTCTAAGCCACCGGGAGCCCCGCTGTTCTACGCCTATACGGGAATCTGAACGCATCGATTCTACGTATTCGAACGGTTCCTCAAGCGGATGCGAGTTCGCGGGCTATCCTCATGTTCTCCTCGTCGGGCCTCCGCTCGTCCACCGGGGTCTCCATGATCATCGGGGCCTCGGCGAGGCGGCTGCGCAGGATCAGTCGGAATCCCTTCAATCCTATCTCGCCCAGGCCGATGTGCTCGTGGTGGTCCACGCCCGTCCCAAGCCCCCCAACGGAGTCGTTCAGGTGCACCAGCTTCAAACGGTCGAAGCCGACATCGGTTTTGAATAGCTCCAGCATGGTCCCCAGCCCCTCCCTGGTCCTCAGGTCGAAGCCCGCCGCGAAGGCGTGGCAGGTGTCCAGGCACACCGCGACGCGCTCCCGCCGATCCACGCCGTCCAGGATCGCCCTGATCTCCTCGAACCTCGAACCCACGCTGTTCCTCGACCCCGGCTCGTTTTCAAGAAGGATTGAGACCTCGGAGCTATCCCCCTCCAGAGCAAGGTTCAGGGCCCCCACCACCCGCTCGATCCCCTCCTCGAGGCCCGAGCCCATGTGGCTGCCGACGTGGGTCACCAGCATGGGGACGCCGAGGGCGCTGCATCGCCCCAGCTCGGCGGAGAGCGAGCCGACCGAGCGCCGGTATATCTCCTCGGAGGGGGAGGCGAGGTTGAGGATGTAGGGCATGTGCCCGAAGACGGGGTCGATCCCCGCCATGCCCCTCTTCTCCCTGAAGGCCTCCGCCTCGCCCTCCCTCAGGGCCCTGTACGCCCAGCTCCTGGGGTTCCGGGTGAAGATCTGGAAGGTGTCGCAGCGGAGCTCCAGGGCCCGGTCTACAGCCTTGTCGATGCCTCCCTCGATGGAGACGTGGAAGCCGAGCTTGACCATGAGGCCCTCACTCATCCCTGTGCGATTGGATCACAGCTTGTCGGAAAGATGTCCCCAGGTTCTGATCATTGTGCGGCCCTTTTAATGGATTGATGATATGTCTTTAATTTCCATAATTCTCTTTTAACCAATACCTTCTTCCTTACTTCGGGACAGGTAGATGCACTTGGGCCAGGTGAAACGGCTCGAGGAGAAGGGCGAAGAGGAAGACGAAGCCCTCGAGTCGGACATCGAGCTTCTCACTGTTCATAACAGGAACTCAGGCAGGACGAGGGTCAGCGACGAGGAGGCCGAGCACCTCAAGGCCCTGAAGCGGATCAAGGACGCCCTCAGCAGGTTCGACCTCTCGAAGAACGAGGTGAGGGTCTACCTGTTCCTCGCGCGCTTCGGGGCCCAGAAGGCCCAGAGGATCGCGGAGGCGCTCAGCGTCCACAGAACCGAGGCGTACAAGATCCTCCGACGGCTCGAGAAGCAGGGGCTCGTCTCATGCGTCTTCGAGAGGCCGATGAAGTTCGTCTCTGTCCCCTTCGAAAGGGCGCTTGGGAACCTTATCGAGGAGAGACGGCAGCGTATCCACCAGATGGAGCAGTGGAAGAAGGAGCTGCTGGAGACCTGGCAGTCCCTGCCCAAGCCAGAGGCGAGGAAGACCCGGAAGGAGACGTTTCAAGTGCTCGAGGGTAGGAGGCAGGTGAGCGTCAAGGCCACCCAGATACTTGAGGGCTGCGGCAGCGAGCTGCTGATGGTCCTCTCAGACGAGAACCTCCTCTGGCTCTACAACTCACCGTTCTTCGACGACCTTGAGAAGATCATGGGGAAGAGGGGGATCGACGTCCGCGTCCTGACAAACTATTCGCCGACGAGCACCTACGTATTCGAGGAGGTCAACCTCGGGAAGAGCGATTTCGCTTACCAGTGTATGGACGATGCGCCCTGCTTCATCCTCTCAGATGCTGAGCAGATGCTGCTGCTCATGGAGAGGGAGCAGGAGGGGGAGGGGAAGCCCTTCGCGATGTGGACGAACTACTGCACCTTAGTCAAGTCCTTCAAGCTGCTGTTTAACATGATGTGGAACGAGCCCGTTGACGTGGCGCTTATGGCCGGGGCGCCGCCCGTGGAATAGAAAGTGTCTCAAGATACATATCTTAATCATCAGGTTTCTCAAACTGGTCAGTTATGTAGATTATAACTACATACAAATCGACATATTCGCTTCTCCCGGCATTAGGGTTGGGAAAACACAGCGGTTAGAGTATAGAGAACTAGGTCCAAGGGTGGTCGCTCCGACTTTGACGCCGATGATCGTAGCAATACCGCCAGTTGCTGTAGCGGTCGACAGCCCGTTCGAGGATCGGGCGGGCAAGCGCGGAGATCGGACCGTTGCGGCCCCCCTTTGCCTTTGGGGCGTGGATGAGGTGTGGAATCCAGTGTCGAGCAGGCCCTCCGGGGCGGTTAGGTCTAAACGGGGATTGGCCGCCCCAGTCAGCATGCTGATAATCCTGTTCTCCCTAACCCTCGTGTCGACGGTCGTTTACTCCATCTCCCTCAGGCAGATTGGGAGCCGGAAGGAGGACCTGAAGCTTCTAGCGGCAGAGGAGAAGATGCTGGATCTGGAGGAGGCGATCTCAGCGATCGCCTGGTCCCCCGGCGGCTCTAGAACCCTGGCCTTCTCGGACTACGGGGGGCAGCTCAGGACCGAGCCAGACGAGAACCACCTCACGCTCAACATCACGATGGGGAATACGACGGTGATGGTTTTCGACAGAGACACCGGGCGATTCGTGTACGAGCTGCCGAGCACAGTCATCGGCCACTACGGTATGTGGCTCAGGGGCGACGGCAGGTCCATAGTCAACCAGAGCTCGGCTTACCAGCTTACCAAGCCCAGATGACTGTCAAAAAAGGGAACGAACACGAGGAGTTGGTCGCCGGGTACAGGCTGCTGGTCTCTTCATCGGTGGGGGACCTGGTCTCGGGCCGCAGGGTCAACAACATCAGGGTTTATATCATCAACCTCAACGGCTCGCAGCACCTTCAGTCCGGCGGCGAGTTTCACGTTAAGGTCGTCTGCGCCAACGTCTCGATTCAGGTCCACAGTTACGATCTGAACGCCTCCGCAACAGTGAGTGTCACAGCCATGCTCGGAGGGGAGGAAGACACAGTCGTAGTGCCCTTGACCCTCGGTCCGTCCGGCTCCACGGTGAAGGTAGAGATCGTCATCAGCAGAATAAGGATCGAGGGAGTCAGGATCTGATGCCGTCCCAGGCGACCAGCTATTTCTACACCCTCGTGGCCATGGGAGCCATCGCCCTGATGCTCACGAACGCATTCGAGATCCAGGCCAGCAGCCTCAAGAGCGAGTCCGAGAGGCGGGAGCTCGGGAGGCTCTTGGAGACTGTGGCCTCCGAGGGCACGGAACTCGTCGCCTTGACGCAGACAACAGGCGCGACAACTAGGGTCTGCATCAGATTCCCGACAATGATCGGTACCAAGCATTACTGGGTACGTCTCAAGTCCGAAAGCTCCGGTGCCTGGGTGGAGGGCGGCTTCGGGGAGCCCTGGGTCGGGGAACCAAAGTTCAGGGTGGAGCTGCCAGGGGGCATCTCCGCCTCTGGGACCTACAGAGGGGGTTACGGGACTCTGTCGCTGACGTGCGAGCTGCAGGGCTCCAGGACAGTGCTGACACTGGGCAGGTGGGAGGTGGGGTAGGATGGTCTTGGGGAGGAAGAAGAGGAAGGTCCCTGAGGAGACGGACGAGGGCGTCCCGAAGGACGTTCTCCTTGGAGCCCTAGGGATTAGGCGCTGGAGGGTACCTGAGGGGTACAAGGAGGTCGACGGCTACCCCCTCAAGCCCCCCTACTCCTATTGCGTCGTGGCCCGCAACGAGCAGACTTCGGAGAACCTGTACATAGTCGACGAGCTCCCGATGGACATGGGGGAGCGGGAGTCCTTCACCAAGCTCCACGAGCTCCTCGAGAAGGAGCTCGAGGCCCCGAGGGAGGGGCAGACCCTCCAGGAGGCCCTGGACGAGCAGCTCCCCTCGATCCTCAAGGACAACAAGAAGCTCGCGGACGGCCTCAGCCCCGTGGGGCTCCAGAAGGTCCTGTACTACCTGGAGAGGGACATAGCGGGCTTCGGCAAGATCGACCCCATGATGCACGACCACTCCATCGAGGACATCAGCTGCACCGGCTTCGGGAAGCCCCTCTTCCTCTGGCACAGGAGGTACGAGAACATCAGGACCAATGTCCAGTTCGAGGAGGAGGAGATCAACGACTTCGTGATGAGGCTGGTGCATAAGGCGGGGAAGCACGTGAGCCTCGCCTTCCCCATCGTCGACGCGACGCTCCCTGGGAAGCACAGGCTCGCCGTCACCTACGGTAGGGAGGTGACCCCGTCGGGGACGAGCTTCACCATAAGGAAGTTCAGGACGGACCCCCTCACCATCATCGACCTCATCAGGATGGAGACCCTTAGCGAGTCGGCGGCCGCCTACCTCTGGCTGCTTATGGAGAACAAATTCTCAGTCATGATCATAGGCGCCACCGGCGCGGGGAAGACGACAGCCCTCAACGCCGCCGCCTGCCTCATCCACCCGGCGTACAAGATCATCACCGTGGAGGAGGTCGCGGAGATAAACCTCCCCCACGAGAACTGGGTCTCCACCATCTCAAGGCCGGGCTTCGGAATGGAGAGTAGCGGGGAGATCGCCCTCTTCACCCTGATAAAGTCGGCGGTCCGCCACAGGCCCGACCTCATCATCGTCGGGGAGATCAGGGGGGAGGAGGCTTACGTCCTCTTCCAGAGCCTCGCGACGGGCCACGGAGGGCTCTGCACCATGCACGCCGACAGCGCTGACCTCGCCCTCAAGAGGCTCACCCAGCCGCCGATGAGCATCCCCCTCTCGATCCTACCGCTGATGAACTGCCTGATCCTGGTGAAGCACGTGAGGGCCCCGACCTTCCTCGAGGGCGAGAAGAGGATCTCGAGCAGGAAGTTCGTCCACATAGCCGAGGTAAGGCAGAGCGGGAACGTCAACGACGTCTCGAAGTGGGTCCCCTCCTCAGACACCTTCGATGAGGACTTCGAGGGGAGCTACCTCTTGGAGCAGCTGGCTCTGAGCCTCGACCTCTCGGTTGACTTCCTGATTAAAGAGCTGGAGAGGAGGAGGGAGGTGCTCCTCTGGATGGCGAACAGGAACATAAGAGACTACAGGAGCGTGAACGACGTCCTCACCCAGTACTACAACAGCCCGGAGGAGCTGTACGAGAAGGTGGCCCAGAGCCTCTAGGGGGACGAGCTATGGAAGAGGGTGAGGGATTCAGGGCGAGGCTGAGGGCCTTCATCAAGGGCGACTCCGACCCGAAGCTGGAGGCGGAACTCCCCTTCGCCTCGATGATGATCACCCTCATGGCCGCGAGCGGGGTGACACCCTACGAGAGCTTCAAGAGGATGAGGCGTGTCGACGTCCTCGAGAAGTTCAGGGCCGAGGGCGACGAGATCGTCAGGCTCGTGGAGGTCCTCGGCTACGACCCCCTGACGGCGATGGAGAAGAGGGCGGAGGAGACGATCTCCCGTCCCTACGCCGAGTTCCTCGAGGGGTACATCTCGTCGGTGAAGAGCGGCGCCAGCGTCATCAACTACCTGATGAGCAAGCTGAGGAGTATCTTCGATGAGCACGCGGCGAAGGCCAGGAACGCCGTGGAGAGGCTGGAGACCCTCGTCGAGACCTATATGGTCATGCTCATAGTCATCTTCTGCTTCTACATCCTCTCCTCGGTGACGGCCCCAGCCACAAGCATACTGGGCGCGAGCGGTCTCCCGGACACCTCGGCCCTCGTGTACCCTCTGGTCCTGTTCGTGATCCCCATATTCACGTTCTTCTTCATGTACCTCGCCAACACCTGCAGGCCGAGCACCCTCAGGGGGATGCGGGAACCCTACCTGGCCTTCGTGGTGCCTGGGGGCGTTTTCGCAGCCTTTTTCGCGGGGGTGGTCCTTCTCCCTCAGCTCTCCTTCGTTACGGACATCGTCGATACGCCCCTGCTCCTGACCGTGGGCTTAGTCGCAACTTGCGTGCCCCCCGCCGTCGTCTACAGCAGGATAGCCCGGAAGAACTTCTCGGCGGAGCGTGCGATGCCGAGCTTAATTAGGGACGTCACGGAGGCGAGGAGGACCGGGCTATCGCCCGAGAAGAGCATAGTCCACGCAGCAGACAGGAGGGGGTACGGCCCTTTCACGGAGGATTTGAGGCGGATCATCAACCAGATAGAGTGGGGGGTCTCCCTCAGGAAGATATTTTCCGACCTCAAGGAGCTGATAAAGAGCTGGCCCGTAGTAATCGACTTCTTCATCCTCGTGGAGACCATCGAGGTCGGCGGCGGGGACGCGAACACCCTAGGGGTCCTCGCGGAGTACAGCGAGAAGACTCAGACGGTGGAGAAAACCACGACGGACATGCTGAAGCCATACATCATCCTTCCGTTCGTCTGGACGGTCCTCATGGCCTTCACCGTCACTTTCACTATCCAGACTCTGGCCCAGATCCCTTCCATCGCCCTCGGTTCCGTCGTTGCCGCTGACATCCTGGGGAGGTTCGTCAACACAGACGTGAAGATCATCGAGGCCGGGATCGTGTTCCACAGCTGGCTCTCCGGCTTCTTCATCGGGAAGGTGAGCGAGGGGAACTTCGCCTCTGGGTTCAAATACGCGGCATTCTTGGCCATCACGGCGTTCATAACTCTGATCCTTTCCGGTGGGCTGGTGGTAAGCTTCTTCAGGGGGATGCTCTAGTTGCCCACGGCCTCCATAGACTTCACCCTCGCGACATTCACCATGATCTTCTTGGTGATGGGGGCGATCTCCGGCATCAACATGGTCGCTGAGCCATACATCAAGCCGGTCGCCCACGATCAGGAACGCTACGGCCAGCTAGGGAGGTACATGCTCCTATCCCAAGGGAATCCGGCCGACTGGGGGTCTGGGGGCATACCGACCGGCCTCGGCTTCTCCTCGGAGGGAGGAGCCTACGAGCTTGACATCGACAAGGTGACCCGGCTGAACCCCTCCAACGCATACGCCATAAACTACTCCAGCCTCTGGCAGGCCCTCGGGGTCGACGACGTCTCGTTCCGGATCGAAGTTGAGACTCTATTCGATCTTGCCCTCAACTTGACCTCGTCTCAGGGCCAGGGGAATGCTACCGTCTACACGTTCTCCGCTCTCACCGCGAGTAGCGGTTACCCCGTCCAGGCTCAGCTGAGCTACTACGTCGCCTTGAGGAACTCCACGTACTCGGCTACAGGATCAACAGACAGGATGGGGCTGGGTTCAATCCAGTTCACACTCCCCGACTCGCAAAACGGAACTGCATTGCTTGTCAGCATGGCGAAGATGAGTGGATCAATTGTCAGCTACGACGTCTTACCCTTCGCACACAACTCCGGTGAGCCCAAGGCATCCGGAACCTATGCGATCCTGAATCCATTGAACCACGTCCTGGACGTTGACCTTCAACAAGGCGCGACCGCCTGGAACGCAGCAGTTCTTACGAAAAATTATGCCTTCAACCTGACCTCAAACGGGGCCAACTACACCATACCCCACCTCCTAGATGCGAGCCCGATGATAATTGTTCTTACAGGGGCTAACTCGTCTGATTGCTGGGCTGAATGGGTGGCCTACCCGCAGGTGCCCCTCGAGATCGGCGCAAACATGTCGGACGACTACGCGGTGTCGGATGTCGTCGCCGTCACATACGTCGTAGGGATCGAGGGGGCGTCATACCGACTAACGTTCAAGTTCAGGAGCCCTGCTGCATATGACTAGGAGAGGGGCCGTCCACACCCTCGACGCCTTCCTAGCGGCGAGCATAATAGCGATGGCATTGCTCTATGCGGCCCAGACACCGCGAGAACGGGATTACATCGGAGAAGAAACCCTCAAAGCTGAAGGCATGCAGGCGCTGGTACAATTGAACGGCAACGGGACCCTTGGGCGGCTAGTGGAAGCGAGGAGCTGGGGCGAGCTGGAGCAGGTCCTAAGGATAGCTCTCCCAGGGGGAGTTTCATTCAACCTCACCGTCTTCGACGAATTCGGCTCGCCACTCAACAACGTCACGATTTCCAACGGCGGCCTCGTCGGCAGGACCGTTGAATCGTTGGAGTACCTTCTCGCCGTCGAGTCAGGCGTATGCCCTCTATACAGGGTTAGACTGCAGCTCGGGGGGTGATATGCTGACGAAGCGTAGAAAGGGTCAAGTCCTCGTTGTCGCCGCTCTCGCAATAGCCCTGACCATATTGACCACCCAAGCCTATGTCTACGAATTAAACAATATGAAGATCTCTTCTGAACACGGTCTATTGAGCGACTACATCCTCGGCATAAAGCAGGAGTCCAGACACGTTGTGACGGCGTCCCTTGTCAATGTCTCGCATGGGGGAGCCGCCTCGAACTTCGAGGCGAACTTGGAACGATGGGAGGTCTTCGTAGCTGGGGGGTACTCCCTCGGCAGATGCGATCTGAACGCCACACTGGCTTCCAGTACCACGTATTCCGATGGTATTCGGCTCGATTGGGGGGCCAATGGCAGTGGCGTCTCCAGCGCCTGCGCCGATTTCGCTCTGAACTTGGGCGGTCGAGGGGTGGAGGTAGACTGGGGCTTTACCGTCAACATGACCTCCAGGGTAGAGGTGTCAGGGAGCTACGATGACCTAGGAGATGACTCCAAGCAGGTCTCCGTGTCTGTGAACTTGGAGAACGAAGGAGCCTCAGCCCTCGCAGGGACAATTGTGTTGGAATATCTGAAATCGGGGAGCTGGGAAGATCCCAAGAACCTTGGGAGCTATGCGAAGCTTGACAGCGGCAACGGGACCTATCGCTACACGTTCATAGACACCATACCGGGGACCTTTGTACGGGTCCGCGTCCGAGTCAACGACCTTAGGGGAGTCTTCGTCGAGACCGAAACCAGCCTGCCCTCTGGATAGAGGGAGTTGCCTTAAACACAATGAGCGCGTTAAGCTTTGAGGACATGAGGTGTTCCGGCTGATCCCCTTGGATGTCTTCAGGATCCTGCTCAGCGTCGCGATCCTTGGGTATGCCTCATGGGTGGACCTGAAGACCCGGGAGATATACGACCTGGTCTGGATCGTGTCTGGGGCCGCCGGCCTCCTCCTGGGCCTTTACGAGGTCTATCTAGGGGAGATGACTATGATCGGCCTGGCGTTCCCCTTGCTCTTCTCCGCGGCCCTCTCCGTCCTCCTCGGCCGTGTCGGGCTCTTCGGGGGGGCCGATGTCTGGGCTTTCATCACGCTCTCGATCATCCATCCGTCGCGGCCAGGCTACCCCTGGCCCCTCCTCGGCATCGTTTCAGTCATATATCCCCTCTCGATATTCTCCAACTCCGCGATCGCCGGGGCCTCCTTCGCCCTGGTCCTGCTCGCGAGGAACATCGGGACGATGCTGGCTGGCAAACCCCTTTTCGAGGGCATTTCGTCTGACTCCTCGTGGAGGAAGCTCGTCGTGATGTTCACCGGCGTCAAGGTGAGGCTGGACTCCGTGAGGGGCCCCCCATTCCAGTACCCCCTGGAGTGCCCTCAGGGGGAAGGGGGCGGCGCGAGGAGGCTGATACTGATGCCCGACATAAACGACGACGACGCCGCAAGGGAGATATTCCGGCGGCTCGAGGAGGGGAGCGTCGAGGAGGCGTGGGTGTCCAACACCCTGCCCTTCCTCGTCTTCATCGCGATCGGGTACATCCTGACAGTGCTGCTGGGGGACATCGCCCTCTACCTGCTCAGCGGGCTCCTCCTCTGAGACACCCGAGCGCCGAGTGTGTAGTTTCAGAAACTCACAAATCCTCTTTAGATCTCCCGGCTCACTCATGGACGGATAAGCGACGACATGGATGAGCCGGAGAAGGCGTTTACCAGGCCAAGGGGTGAGAGGGGAGAGGTTTCCGCATGACCGCTAGGCTCGTCACCGAGATCGTGACGGTCCGATCGCTGCAGGAGTTGACGGCGCAGATCGACGAAGAGATCGCCTCCTACCTGTCCCGAAAGGAGGAGTACAGCCAGCTGCTGGGAGGCTTCCTCAGGGAGGCCGAGGAGAAGTACGGCGAAGAGGACTGGTTCAAGCAGCTATCCTTGGAAAAGCTCGGAAAAGCCGGTGGCAAGCAGAGGAAAAAGAAGGGCGAAAAGAAAAAGAAGGGTAAGGCTGCCGAGCCCGAGGGCTGGATACCCTTCAAGAGCATGCTCCTCTCGTCCAACATGCAGGGCGAGGCAGAGATAATGTTCGAGGTCATCGAGGCGATCGAGTCGAAGCTCGGTGAGCTCGAGGAGGCGAAGGAGTCGGTAGAGGATCTCAGGGGCGTGGGCCTTGGCAACGATGTCGAGTACGTCTGCTTCCTGAAGGACGGCGCGGTTAAGAAGATCGTCATAAAGCCGACGGACGCCGCAGAAGCCGACAAGTTCACCTTCAACATGGGTTTCACGGCGATAAAGGCCCTCCAGCCACAGCGGTACACCTGAGGTCGCTTATCCACCACCCACCGGGGCGGTCAAGCCGATGCTACGGGGCTTTGTCGGTCTCCACGCTCTACAGACTATGCCTTATTATCCGTCCGCCGGAGAGTGGGATTGAAAAACCTGGCCACGATGTCCTCGGGCGAGCCGCCGGGGATTCGAGTCTCGCAGTGGTAGAAATGCCTGGAAGGGTCGAGGGCTCCCAGATCGACGGCGAAGGTGGGACCTACTAGTGGGCTTCATCGACTTCGCGCGCTCCAACTCGCTGGAGAAGGACCACTTCAAGCTGAAGTTCATCTCGACGGAGGACGAGATCTACCCCAAGTTCTACAAGGACGAGGTGGGCTTCACCGCGGTGCTGCCGATGCCGAGGTTCACGGAGGAGTCCATCTCCTTCCTGGGGTACGAGTTCCCCAACGACGTCCAGAGCCAGCGCAGGATAGTGCGGCTGTTCAGGGCAACGGTGTACCATCTCAGCGCCCACGCCCTAGCCTCTAAATACGATGACTATCGCGACTGGGGGGCCGCGAAGAACCCCCTCCTGTGCAACTACGTGACCTCGCTCCTTGAGGACCTGAGGATTAACACCTTCGTCGGCGAATGGTTCCCCGACAGGCTGTCCGAGCTCGCCTATGCATGCGCAAACGCCCTGAGCAGGTTCAGGAACATAGAGAACGTGAGGATCCAGGCGACCCGCATCATGGCATCGCTCATGATATACGCCAACACGGAGCTGAAGAGGTTCGTCTCGGAGAAGGAGAGGAGCCTCGTCAGCGAGCTGTTCGGCGCCATGGACATCTACAAGGCCGCGATCCGTGCGTCATTAAGGGAGGAGAAGGAGGACATAAGGGAGGAGCAGTTCGAGGCGGCGGACCGGATCTACGAGGCCATCCTCGAGCACGGGCCCCTCATAGAGGTGCCCTCCATACCCTTCACCGAGGACCTGGGGCCGTGCTCACTCTTCCCGCAGGCGAAGGTCGGCCCGCAGGACTCCGTGGATCAGCTGCTGGACGAGTGCCTGGCCGGCATGGGCGTCTCTCAGGCGGGTGAGTACAGGAGGACCGGGAGGAGGGCCGGCAGGGCCGAGGACTTGATGGTGTTCGAGTCCCACTTCCTGGAGAAGGAGAAGGAGAGGAAGATACTCTCGAGGTACGAGGAGACCTTACTAATGTCCCGCTTCAGGTCGATGGCCTTCCCTGATCAGGACTACACGGGGTACATCAGGGCGAAGTCGAGGTGCAAAAAGGAGACCAACAGGCTGATCGAGACCCTGCTCAACGCCATGAACGCCTACATGGAGGACATCAGATAGCCAGCAAGAGCGACAGGGAGGACATCTTCCTCCTCGATGAGAAGATCCAGAAGAGCTTCGCCTGGGCGGTGCTGATAGACGCGAGCACCAGCATGAGGCACATCAGGGACTACGTTCTCGAGCTGGGGATAGTGCTCGCGGAGTCGGCGGGCAAGGTGCTACTGGACCAAAACTGCTGGGGGATCTACGCGTTCAACGATAGCTTCTACGTGATAAAGGACTTCACCGAGAGGTACAGCACCAAGGTGAGGTCGAGGCTCGGGGGCCTAAAGTTCAGGGGGATGACCTACATGCCGGACGCCCTGGAGATGGCCGGGAGGATGATAGGTGTGAGGAACGAGGACACGAGGATAGTCGTCGTCATCTCCGACGGCTGGCCCTACGGCTACCCCAACATATACACGGCATCGGGCGATGCGATAAAACAGCTGGAGGCCGGGGACGTGGTCGTCATCGGGATCGGAGCCCAGAGCGGGCGGATGGAGTTCATGTTCGGATCAAACGTCGCCGCCTTCACTCTGAAGGATTTCGTCAGCAAGTTCGGCGACATGTACGTGGAGACGAGCCTGAACGCGGACTAGGGCTCCGGAGAACCTCTTAGCGGGGTCCTACTTGAAGACGCCCTCGATGATCCTCCGCACTTCCTCCTGGACCTCGAAGTTGTCGCTGGTGAGGGCGATGATGGTCTCCTCCGCCGCCCTCCTGGGCTCGACCCCGTCGTTGCAGAGGACGGCCCAGTTGATGAGGTCCCCGGGGCTGGGGCCGTAGGGTAGGTCGCCGGACTGGTACTGCCTCCTCATCTCGGCGCCGACCCTGAGTATCTTGTACGCGATGTCCTCTTCCACTTTCGAGCGCTTCATTATGAGCTCCGCCTCCCTTGACGAGATCTTGTCGCCGATGCTCTGGTAGGAGAAGTTGAGCCAGACGGCCATCCGCCTCCGGAAGGCGGCGTTGAGCTTCTTGGTGCCGGCGAACTCGGCGGAGAACGGGTTCATGGATATGATGCAGTAGGCGTACTTGTGCCTGGGGACGATCTCGTTGTCCTTCTCCGTGAGGACGAGGTGGCCCCTGGTGTCGAGGACGGGGTTGAGCCTCGTGGCGACATCCTGCTTCATCATGTTCGCCTCGTCGAGGTAGAGGATGCCCCCGTTCCTGAGCCAGAGGGTGACCTGGCCGTCTATCCAGTTCTCCTTCCCGAGGCCCACGAAGCGGCCTATGAGGTCGTAGCTGCTCGTCTGGAGGCCGCAGTTCACCTCCCAGACCGGAAGTCCCGTCAGCTCCGCTACCAGGTAGACTATGTGGGTCTTCCCCGTCCCGCTGGGCCCGATCAGGGAGCACTGCTTGAAGTAGTACAGGGACCTGACGATACGCTCGACGTACTTCTCGCCGCTGTCTATGTACTCAGGGACGCCGCTTGGAATCATGTCCGCGACGCTGTCGAAGTAGTAGCTCGGGTGGAGGTCGTACTTCTGGATCTCGTACTTGTAGTAAAGGGGGGACGTTGTTATCACCCTCTGCTTCGAGAGGCGGACGGTGACCTTCCCGTTCCTCCCCTTGGAGGACATGACCTCCTCGACCTTGCTGACGCCCATCTCCTTGAGGCCCTGCTGGCCGTATGCGAGGCTCTTGCTCTCCTTTTTAGACATAAAGCAGGGCCCTCCCCGAGAATCCTAGTCCCATCGAAACGTCGATAGTCAACGGGCGCCTATCCTCCAACACCCAGGGGATTTAACTAGCTTCGGAGGTGCCCATAAATAGATTCTTCAGCCGGGATACAGTTGTCTCATCGGTCTCACTGATATCTCATAGACTCATGTATCACGGGTCCGTGTCTCCGAATCCTCTTTTTAACCAAATTTATAGTTGTGAAGCATCAGTAAATCGGGTTTTTCCTTCGTTTGTGTGGGTTGAAGGTACACACAAAGTCTTATCGTTCCACGGGACCCGCGTTTAATATCTAGCTGATATTGGGGTCCCAGCATGTCTCAGAATCCTCAGGAATCCGAGGAAGGGTCAAAGGGCAAGAAAAAGGCCTCCAAGCCGAAGGGGGCCGTTCAGGAGAGGGCGCCTGCCTCCCTCGAAGAGCAGATCTTGAGGAGGTACGCCGCCAGGGCGGCGGAGCCTTCCCCTGAGGATCAGCCGAGCCCTAAGGAGGAGGAACTCGAGGTGGACCCTCCGGAGGAGGAGGCTCCCGTAGACGTCGAATCTCCTGAATTCGAGTCTGAGGAGGGGATACTCCACGAGATAGAGCCTAAGGACGAGGAGCCTGTTGAGGGGGCGCCCGAGGAGATCGAGCCACCGGGACAAGAGCTGGAGGAGCCCGACGAAGGCCCTGGGGAGGACGAGCTCATCGAGGAGCAGGCACCCGAGGAGGTGGAGTACGCCGAGGACGAGGCCGCCCCGCTGCCGGGCGGAGAGGAGACGGCGATCGATTACGAGCCGGAGGAATACGAGGACATGGGTGAAGCCGCACCCGAGGAAGAGCCACTGGAGGGCAGCGTAGAACTGCCGGATTATTTAGAGCCCGAGCCGCCTCCGCTCGGGATCCCCTCGTCTTCCGAGGAGGTCGTCGACACCCTGAGGAGGCTGAGGGAGGACGTGGGGCAGATCAGCGAGCTGAGCGCCGAGGAGGGGAACATCGTCGAGGCCTACGCCCTCGCCTTCCTGAAGATCATGCAGCCTCTGACGAAGACGATAACCGTCGACCCCTCGATCCTGCCCAGGGAGATGGGGCTCGTGGAGAGGGCGAACGTGATCCCCCAGAGCGAGCTCGTGATCCTCTTCGACGACGGGAGGATGGAGTCCTTCGACCTCACCGCCTTGGAGAACAGGGACCTCCTCGTCGCCGTCAT
>SMTZ1_10003223_pt1 | contig 19026 bp, 13 predicted proteins | sample DeeMarSWOR136_30_FD_25667 | JGI IMG/M metagenome (IMG submission 25667)
ATGAAGAATCGGTAAAACAGACACTGGCAGAGATCAAAAAAGTCACAGATAAGCCGGTCAAATATCTGGTCGACACCCACAGCGACGGAGACCATGTTTATGGGAACAGATTTTTTCCAAAAACTGTGACCATCGTCGCTCATGAGAACTGCCGCCAAGAATTCTTTCACCCGGGGCGAGATGGGAAGCCATCGGAATGGAACAACCCCGAGCTCACGCCCTTCGTTCCCTCAGTGACTTTTAGCCATAAGATGGACATCTACCTTGGTTCGAAGAAAGTCGAGCTGTGGTACTTCGGCATCGGCCATACTACAGGAGACATTGTCGTCTATTTCCCGGAGGAAAAAGCAGCTTTTATCGGTGACCAGATATTCATGGGCCGGCCTCAACTCATCCATTCTTACAAAGGCGGAAATTCCTTCGAGCACGTGAAAACACTCAGCAAAATGCTGGAGACGCTTGATGCACAGAAATTCTGCAGCGGACACAGTGATCCGGTTGAAAGGAGCACTGTCAAACATCACATCGAAGAGATGAGAAATATCCAGGCCAAAGTCAAAACCTTAGTTGAACAGGGAAAAAGCCTGGAAGAGGTGAAACACGAATTCGAGGAAAATCAGGCCCGGTTAGTCGAGACCATTTTTGACGAGATCAAAAATATGGTATTGCGAGTGATCCGAAAAAATATTATGACGAATTATGCAGAGAAGGAGATTGCCACGCCTTTCGGGCTCGCAATGACAATTGAAAAACCTTTATTTAGTTTTTAAAAAGTAACAGTCAAAATAGAGAACAGGAAATTTAAAGAAGCGATACAGGACTGCTCCGGCTTTTATCACGGGAGGAACCCTGCTCTTTAGCTAAGGCTTCTTTTATCCGGGCCGGTGTCATCGGGAGCACAAACAACCTGACTCCCAGAGCATCATAGACCGCGTTGGCGATCACACCTCCCATGGAGGTGATGGCCGGCTCGCCACATCCTTGAGGAGCCAATTCCGGATTATCGACCAGTACGGTCTCGATCTTCGGCAGCCAGGAAAAGCGAGGAATCTCGTAGGTATCGAAGTTCTCATCCAGAATCCTGCCGCCTCTGAAACGGATCTCTTCAGTGAAGCAGTAGCCAAGCCCCATGACGATACAGCCCTCGATCTGCATCCGGACTCCTTCGGGATTGATGACTTCGCCCGTGTCTTGAGCGCAGACCACCCGTTCCACCCGAACCTCGCCTGTCCTTTTGTTAACCTTGATTTCAGCCATCGTGGCCAGGTACGTACCCAGATAATCCGTGCAGGCGATTCCGTATCCCTTGCCGCTGGGCGCTTTGGAGAAGGAGTGCCCGAACTTCTCTGCAGCGGCCCGCAGAACTCTTTTCATTCTTTCATCTGTTAAGTTATGCAACCGGAACTCAAGGGGATCCATCCCGGCTGCCTCGGCCATGATATCGATCTGGGATTCTATGGCAAAGACATTGGTGTTGCTGCCCGGGCCACGCCAGGCGCCAACACCGAACGGATGGACACTGCCGGCGCTGCCTCTGCCTCCCCATCCTCCGTAAGAAAGAACGCGGTGGTGAGGGATGCTGTAAAAAGGCTCGGAGCTTCTGCTCCCGGCAAAGTAATTGTGATATTCCCAGAGTACGATTTGATTGGAGCTGTTGAGACCGGACCGAATCTGGATGACAGCTGCCGGCCGGAATGTATCATAAAAGAATTCCTCTTTCCTGCTCCAGGCAACCTGGACTGGTTTTCCGCTCAACTTAGCCAGCCGGGCAGCCTCGACTATCTGCTGCCCCTGGTTTTTTCCGCCAAAACCACACCCCACAAAAGGCGTGATGACGCGGACATTCTGGGAAGGAAAATCCAGAACCCGAGCCACTTCTCCCTGAGCCCTGAAGGGTGCCTGGGTAGACGCCCAGACCGTGGCTTTATCTCCTTCAATCTTGACCACAGCCGTGTGGTTCTCCGTAGGGGCATGGGCGACATAATGGTTGTAGTATTCCGCTTCGAATGCCTGGTTGGACAGACTCTTCCCTTCCCCCAAATTCCCCGCTTCAGCGACGACATTTCCATCAGACGCGGACTCCTTCAGGTGCTGAAATATATTTGAGTTGTCCACCTTGACCTCGGGCTCTTCGAATCGGGCTTTGATCAAACCCAGAGCTTCATCGGCCACATCACGGTGCTGGTGGAGAACGGCGACCAGGTCATTATCCCGGATGATCTGAACATCTTTGATTTTTTCGGCAGCAGAAGTGTCGATGCTGGTGAGCTTTGCTCGCTGGTGAGCTTTGCTCCGTGAGCCGGCGGTCTCAATATCCTGGCAAAAAGCATTCCTGGTACGCGGATGTCTCCGGAAAATTTGGCTTCTCCAGTGACTTTCTGTCTGCTGTCCAGACGGTCTGTCGGTATGCCCGAAATCGTGTGCTTGGAATAATGCTTGATGGCAGGCTTTTTCTCGAGATGTCGTTCAATTGTTTTACCTTTGGCCAGCTGAGCATAGGAGACCTTTTTCGCTGGATCTTTCTTCATGAAAATGATGCCGTCTTTGGCCGCCAAGCTCTCTGGACCGGTGCGGAGATGTTCTGCAGCCAGCTCGATGAGAACAGCCCTGGCTTCCGCGGCAGCCTGTCTCAAGGGAGGACCGAAATATTTTGTGCTCCGGGAACCAAAGGTCCCGGCGTCCCAGGGACAGAGTGCGGTATCGCCCATGACCATATCCACGATGTTTAAGGGAATATCGAGCTCCTCGGCCAGCATCTGGGCGAATGAGGTCACAACTCCCTGCCCCATCTCGATCTTGCCCGTGAAGCATGAGACCCGGCCGTCTTCTCCGATCCTGAGATAGGCGTTGAAATCTTCCGGATATGCTCTGCCCCACTGTCTCTCTTGGAGCGCAAAAAGATCGCCCATTGAGAAAGAGACGATGATTCCCCCTCCCAGAAGCTTGAGAAATTCACGGCGGTCGAGCGTGACCGGATTCTCACTTTGGCCTAGATCAAAAGGAATATATTCATCGTCTTTCATGATATCCGTCCTTTCATCGTCTGGGCTGCGTTCTGGATAGCCTGAATAATGCGGTTATAGCTCCCGCAGCGGCAAAGATAGCCCTCCATGTCCTCAACGATCTCCCGGGATGAAGGTCGCGGATTCTTCAATAACAGACTGTACGCTTTCAGGATCATACCGGGAGTGCAAAATCCACACTGAAGAGCATTATGCTGGATGAATGCGGTCTGCAGGGGGTGAAGCTCTCCGTTCTTTTGGAGTCCTTCAATGGTGAGGACTTCTTTTCCATTCACATTTTGGACAGGATACTGACAGGACAGGACAGCCTCGTTATTGACGAGGACTGTGCAGGCTCCACAGAATCCCTCCCCACAACTGTATTTGGTGCCGGTGAGGGCCAGATCAGACCGCAAAACCCATAACAGCATGCGGTCTGGAGACGTGGTCAACCGCACATTTTTCCCGTTGAGTTTAAAACTGGTTGTTTTTTCCATCTGAACTCCCCACAATCATTAAGATTACAGTATTTTAAGCAAAACTTAACAGAACTCCATATCATTGTCAAAAACAAAATGCGGCTTCACTTATACTTGCATAAGACTAGGACAAAGCAACGGATAGGGAGCTTAGATTGAGCATAAAAAAACAGAGAAGCTCTATTCCATTCGACGTGGACATTATATATCCGACAGGCGGAATATCAGGGAAAAATGCGTCTTTCTTGACAGGCTTTGAATAAAATGTATTATCATACAATTAATATGAATGAAATTTCAAAAAAAGAACGGCACCTGTTATTGAAAAAAATAATTCATGAACAGGAGATCAGCGACCAGGTTCAACTTCTGGATGAGCTGAAAAAATACCACATCGAAACCACACAGGCAACAATATCGAGAGACATTCAGGAGCTCGGAGCCGTCAAAGTGAGGATAAGGCCAGGAATGTTTAAATATGAACTGACTGAAAAAGTCCCTCAAGGACTCCTTTGGGATAAGCTAAGGGTCCTGTTTGAAAATTTTGTCATACATATCAGGAGTACAAACAACCTGATTCTGATAAAAACATCTCCAGGCAATGCCAACGGAGTTGCAGAGCTTGTAGACCGTCTTGAACGCAAAGAAATCTTAGGAACGATTGCAGGGGACGACACCGTACTGGTAATCACAGATTCTATTAAAAATAGAAAATTTGTGGAAAATGAGTTTATTTTTTTATTAGAGACAACGGCAAGAGAATAGTCAAATATCTCATTTTACTATGGAGATGATCAGCCCGGATAAGCCTAAAAGAGCATCAGATTTGCTAATTCCACTTCATATCACAGGTCTTTGGCAACTTTTCGATAGGCTTCCCTGAAAGCAATCCCCTTTTTGACTAAACCAAGGGCCTTCCCGGCCGAGTAAATCTCCTCGGTGCACGCCTTTTGACATTTCTCCGTGTTGACTTCCAAATGAGCCATAACCAGTTTCATTATTCTAATCGTTTCCAGTGTTACCCTGAATCCTTTCATTAAAGGCCCCTTGGTCAGCTGCAGATCGCGGCTGTATCCAGAGTGAAGCCCTGTGATTATCTCAATGATTTGGAAATAATATGAATTTATCAAAGCGGATCTTGCTCGTACCACCTCCAGAACATCCGGATTCTTTTTGTGAGGCATTATGGAACTGCCCGTACAGAATCCATCAGGCAAATGAAAATATCCAAACTCATCCCTACTGAACAGGATCAAGTCGTTTGCCAATCTCTTCAAGTCCAGCATGATCTGACTTAAAGCAAACACAGTGATGCTCTCAAATTTTCCCCTGCTGTTCTGACAGTAGAGCTCGTTGTTCTGCGTTTGGCCAAAGCCCAAAAGCTTGGTAGTCACATTCCTGTCAACCTTAAGATCCACACCGAAGCCAGCAGCGCTTCCGAGCGGATTCCGGTCATTCATTTTATAAGCCAATTTAAGTAGCAGCAGATCATCTTCAAGTGTTGCCACAAATGCTTCGAAATATTTTCCCACCGTGTAAGGCATCGCTTTTCTTGAGTGAGTGTAACCAGGCATCTGGATGTTCCTATGCTTCATGCTGGACTTTTTCAGAATTTTTATCAGGTCCAATAAACAGGTTTCCGTTTGCTCGAGCTTATCCTTGCTGTAAAGCCTTATGGCTGTCAAAACCTGGTCATTCCTCGAACGTGCGGTGTGTATCTTTTCACCTGTCTTTCCTAATTTCTTTTTGAGGTGATTTTCTATAGCCGTGTGACAGTCCTCATCCTCTGTCTTGATTTCGAACTTTTTCCTCTGGCTCAGCTTGATGATGTTCCACAATTCAGTTTCCAGCTCCTTCATCTCCTTGGCGTCCAAGATCCCCATCTTTTTTAACATCTGTGCATGAGCAATGCTGGCTTTGCAGTCATATTCTACAAGCTCCAAATCCAATAGAGGATCATCCCCCACCGTAAATTCTTCAACCTGCCTGTCCAACTCAATGCCTTTTTGCCAGAGTTTCATTTTCCTCAAGGCACATTCTTCATCATTAAATGCTTTTTCATCAACAAATAAGCCGGCTTATTCCCAGAAGGAGATTCCTCTAAAGCATGACACATGACCTCTCCTTCATACTCAGAAATCACTTGAATGCGGGCTCCATCCACGCTATTCGCCAGAGCAAAGACAATCCCTATATGAGGAATTTTGCCGTCCTCTTTCTGTTCGTACACGACCAGTGCAGGAAGATCAAGCATCATGTTTGATCCCCCTGTTTTGCCCAACTCTTCCCTGTCATAGACTTTCTGTACAGGATAATCTGGATGAGTTCCATTCCTGTTAAATCGATCCATGATCTCTTTAAATTGACTCTTAAACATTTGCTTTCTCCTTTTCTTTCTTCTTCATGTACGGCATCGGCCAGACACCTTGTTTTTCGAGGATGGCGTGGTGAGCCTTCAGCCTCACCGCATGGATGTTGATGAATCCTTTTGAGTCAAGCTGGTTAAATCCGCCTTCTATGTCCATGCTTGAGAGCTCTTGGTCATATAACGAACTGGGAGACTCTCTTCCCAATACTGTCACATTACCCTTGTAAAGGGATAAATAGACAACTCCATCAATAACTTCCTGGCTTTTATCAAACGCTGACATCAAAAAGTCCATCTCTGGACTGAACCAGAATCCATTGTAGACAAGCTCTGAGAACTTCGGGGTGAGCATGTCTCTGAGACGCATGACCTCTTTATCCATGGCTATGCCTTCAATGTCCATATGGGCAATCCTGAGTATCGTTCCTCCCGGAGTCTCGTAAACGCCGCGTGACTTGATCCCGATGAACCTGTTCTCGACTATATCAACCCGACCAATTCCATTCTCGCTGCCGAGTTCATTGAGATAAATGAACAATTCAAGGGGTTTTACCTTTTCCGTCCCGTCATTCTGGTTAACGACTTTGACAGGAATTCCATCCTTAAAATGAATCTCTATGTTTGTTTCTCTATCAGGAGCATCTTTTGGAGATTTTGTGTAGGTGAATACACTTTTATCTGGCGACTTTTTCGGGTCTTCAAGTATCCCCGCTTCATGGCTGATATGCAGAAGGTTTGAATCCTCACTGTAGGGTTTTGCTGTTGTTGCCTTTATGGGGATGCGGTGCTTTTTTGCATAATTGATCATATCAGATCGCCCTTTGAATTCAGCCAAGAATTCCGGCTCTTTCCATGGTGAAATGACCTTAACATCAGGTTTCAAAGCATAATAGGTCAATTCAAACCTGACTTGGTCGTTGCCCTTGCCTGTAGCTCCATGGGCGACATAGTCAGTCCTCTCCTCGTTTGCAATCTCCACCTGCCTCTTTGCGATCAGCGGCCGAGCGAGAGATGTTCCCAGCAGATACCTGCCTTCGTATATGGCATTGGCTTTAATCGCCGGAAATATAAAGTCGGTTACGAATTCTGTCCTCAAATCTTCTATGAAGACCTTTGAGGACCCAATATGCACAGCTTTTTTCTCGATTTCCTCAAAGTCATCGTCCTGGCCCACATCAGCTACGAAAGCTATCACCTCATAGCCTTTATTAACGAGCCATTTCAATATGATAGAAGTGTCCAATCCACCCGAGAATGCTAAAACAACTTTATTCATTCCTACTCCTCCGGCCTGGCGAGATTCTCCATTGATACGTATATTTATACATATTATCGAATATTTATACATTTAACCTCTTCGATTGTCAAGGGCTGGAGGCTGGATTTTAAAAATTTATTCCTTGGCACCCGTATATCCTATTAAGCGAAAATTAAATAATCCATATCGATGATTTTCAAAACATCTGGTTTCTGAGTTACCCGATTGCCAGCATCTGCCAATTCCGATCCGTTCTAAGAATCCAGAAGGAATTTCCTGCAGGGGGAGAATCAGATTATAGGAAAGAAAAATCTGGCAAATGGTTCAAGGCATGAATTTTGGCTTCAGGGGCAGCAAATCCCTGATGCTTCTGAAGGCTTTCCAGAATATCCTCGATCAGGCTTGACAAGCCTTGGAGGATGATATGGCTACGCCTCGCCTGAACAATTATTTCCAACTCAGGATGATTTTAGGCAAGACTTCTTCTTTTCACTCGCAATGATATATTATTTTATGTTTTTTTCTCAGCTCGGAGAGCCTGTCAAAAATAGTGGCCTAGTTACTCCTTCAGCATGGGATCCTGTCGAACGGAGGTCTTCCCTGTATACGTCTTGCCGTTAACCGTGAGCTTCACGGCATAGGTTCCAGGCTCGGCGACAGCCGCTCCCGTTCCCCGGCCAAAACCGCCTCTAAAACGCATATAGCGGCCGAAGCCCATCGACTCAAAGGCTTCTCTTTGAATCGCCACCGCTTCCCTGTAAGTGAGGCCGGGCTGCTTGAGCTGTTCAAACGCCTTTTCCACGGCTTTCTTCTGTTGTTCTTCCACTTCAGGTCTCTGAAGGATCCTTTCCATCATCTGCTGCATCCGGTCGAGGTTCTGTTTCAGCTGCTCCGCCGGGGGATCAAACTGCATGTCCCACATCAAACGATTGATCCCTGCCTCAACATCCTTGAGGGCATAGGTGGTCATGAGGTTTCCTGTGGCATCCGTGATCTCGACCTCAACCGGTCCGGACGGTTTGTCCTTGAGATAAAAGTTGATCACCGCACCTGATAGAGGATTTTCTCCTGCAAAATAAAGGTTGCCTCGGCCGTATCCTCCTCTCTCCAGGCTCAGCCAGTGAGTACCGGGCCGATCGTTCTCGAAAAGAAATGCCTCTGAGGATAGAATCTTATCCGAGGCCTGCTGGAGCGGCGAGATGTCGTCCAGAATCCATATGCCGCGGCCGTGCGTCCCCGCGATCAGGTCATTATCCCGGGGATGGATTACCAGATCATGAAAAGCCACTGTCGGCATGTTGAGGCTGAGGTTGGCCCAGTTTTTGCCTCCGTCCAAGGAGAAGAACACGGCAAATTCTGTCCCCACAAACAACAGGTTCTTGTTCTTCAGGTCTTCGCGGATGACATAGACCGGACCTCCATCCGGAAGGTTCCCGGTGATGTTGGTCCAGGTTTGGCCGTAATCCGTAGTCTTGAACACGTAGGGGTGGAAATTATCGCTGCGGTGTCCGTCAAAGGTCAGGTAGCAGGTGCCCTCATTAAAACGGGAGGCTTCGACGCGGCTGACCCAGATTCCCTGGGGGACATCCGGAACGTTTTCTCTCACGTTGGTCCACGTCCCTCCGCCATCTCGCGTCAGCTGGACATTGCCATCATCCGTTCCGACCCAGATAAATCCCGGAGTGAGCGGGGATACGGATATGGTGATGATGGTGCAGTGCGTCTCCGCTCCCGTCTGATCCAGAGTGATACCGCCGGTGGGCTGGCTGTATTTCTCCGGGTCGTTGGTCGAAAGGTCAGGGCTGATGATCAGCCAGTGGTCGCCGCGGTCCACCGACTTGAAGAGATGATCTCCACCGAAATAAACTGTGCTTGGGTTGTGGGGAGAAATGATGATGGGCGAGCTCCAGTTAAAGCGGAAAGGAGACCTAATGCGTCCAAACATGCTTGGCTGTTGCTGCTGCGCCTGATCCCGGCTTTCCTCCCGGCTAGTCTTTGGAAGGTGCTCTTTCCAGTTATAGGTATTCTGGGCTGAAGGCCTGATCCGAGTGGTCTCCCGTGTCTCCACGTTCGCCCGCTGGATATTCCCGCCCTGGCTCTCGCAGTAGACAATGCGCCAGTCAGTCGGGTCATTCTGGGTGTGGAACCCGTCCCCGCCGCTGATGTTGAACCAGAAATCGGTGAGGATCATGCCTTCCCGGCTCATACTGGGACCGCACCAGGTGCCGTTGTCCTGCAAACCTCCGTAAACATAGTAGGGATCGCGCATATCTGCGCTCACTGCATAAAACTGCGACAGGCAGAGGTTGTCGAAGAAAATCCAGGTCTCACCGTGATCATGGGTGAGGGATGCACCCCCGTCCTGTCCCACATAGAACCGGTTCTTATTGGTCGGGTCAAGCCACATGGTGTGGAAATCGGGATGCAACCCGCTTATTTGCTTAAACGTTTTTCCGCCGTCTTCAGAAGCCTGCATGCTGGTCGCCAGATAATAGACAAGCTTGTCGTCAAACGGGTTGATGTAGATATGGCTGTAGTAGAACGGCCGGACGTTTATCCGGTTCATGTATTTCCATGTATTCCCGCCGTTTTCGGACCTGTAGATCCCGGTCCCCAGCTTTGTCATATCTTCGTAATCGGGATTGGGTTTCTGCGTCTGGCCTTCCCGGATCGTCCTCTGAGGTTGATAGCTGTGCTCGACCACCGCCATCAGCACCCTGGGGTTGCTGCGGGAAATGGCCAGCCCGATCCGGCCCAGGTCACCGCTGGGAAGCCCCCGAGTCAGCTTGTTCCAGTTCTTTCCGCCGTCTGTGGTTTTGAAAATACCGCTGTTCGGCCCTCCGGAATCGAATCGCCAGGGCTGGCGCAGTCTCTGCCAGAAACTGACATAGAGGATATCCGGGTTGGTCGGATGCATGACCAGGTCGATAGCCCCGGTTTTTCCGTCATCGGGCAGTCCTTTGGTAAGTTTCTGCCAGGTCTTCCCGCCGTTCGTCGTTTTGAACAAACCGCGGTCTCCGGAATACCCCCAGGTGTGTCCGGTCGCTGCCGCGTAGACGATATCAGGATTGGTCGGATGGGTGATGACCCGGCCGATGGTATGGGTATCTTCTAGGCCCATTCGGACGAATGTTTTGCCTCCATCAGTGGATTTATAGATGCCATCGCCCCAGGCAATACTGTTCCGGCAGCATTCTTCGCCTGTGCCCACCCAGATGATATTCGGGTTTTTCTGGAAAAAGGCCACGTCTCCGATGGAGGCAGAGCCATATTTGTCAAAAATCGGCTCCCAAGTCGTGCCAGCGTTCACGGATTTCCAGACGCCTCCGGAAGCGCTGGCGCAGATAACCTGAGTGAAGTCGCTATCCAGAGCCTCAAAATCCGAGATGCGGCCGATCATGTTGGCTGGCCCGACATTGCGCCATTTGAGATCCTTAATCAGCTTTTCCTCTGTACTCTGGGAAAAGAAGACATCCGAAACGCTCAACATAAGACAGATAAGGAGTATCACTCGAAACGCTTTCTTAAAATACAGAGCCATCCCTTACCTCCTGGATTGGATTAAGTTTGTGCTGAAACAATGTTTAAAATCGGAATAAGCCATTGTTTTGTCTGCGGTGTGCGGCTGTTCAACCATAAGATAAGCCATTTTATATAAAAAATATTGTATTTTTACAACGGTTTTCTTGAAAATAAAAATTCACAATCCTCGCTTTTCAAGCATTTTTTTCATTAATAATCTATTCATATTTTGCACATGTTGTCTTATACTCATAGAGATAGCGTAATGAAGCAAATGAATATAAAATATGGAGGAGGAACACAATGATGAAGCGAATCACTGCCGCTTTCGTTTTTCTGATTTTCATCTTGACTTGCGGCTTACCTGCTCAGCAAAACAGGAAATCTCTTTCCCTCGAAGACTGCATAATCGGCGCCATGAAGAATAATCTTCGTGTTGCCGTTGAAGTCCTAAACCCGGAGATGGCGGACCTCTCCGTATCTCGAGCCAACGAAAAATTCATGCCCACTTTTTCTGTCAGTTTTAACAATCGAGAAACAAACACCACTTCTTCATCCTGGATTGATGCTTCAGATCGAGTCATAGGGACCTACAGAGACTACGCAGTGTCTTTGAATCAAATCATTCCAACTGGAGGTATATTCAATATATCTCTCAGTACATACATGAATGAGACCAACAGGAGATTTCAGACCATCAATCCCAGGTTTGGAAGCACGATAACCTTTGACTTCACCCAGCCCCTTCTCAAAAATCTCGGGTATAAGATCAGCCGCAGAGAGATCATCGTGGCCAAGAACAACAGGGAAATCTCCGAAAACCAGTTTCAACAGACTCTCCTGGATACGATATACAGTGTTGAGGCGGCCTATTGGATCTTGGTCTACAGCATCGAGAACCTGAAAGTCCAAAGGCAATCCCTCCAATTGGCCCGTGACCTGCTGGAAGAAAACCAGAGGAAAATCGAGGTGGGGACTATGCCTCCAATAGAAATCTATACGGCCGAATCTGAAGTGGCCACCCGGGAAGCAGACATCCTGGCCGCCGAAGCATCGGTTAAGAACAACGAAGACCGGCTGAAAACAATCATCAACCTATCTGCATCAGAAAACGGAAAAAACATAGAAATCATACCCAGCGACAGCCCCACTTTGGAAAAAAGAGAAATAACTCTCGATGAGGCTCTGGTCACAGCTCTGGAAAACCGGCCAGACCTCAAGTCAATCAGAACAGATATAGACACCAAGGAGTTCAATGCAAAATATGCAAGGAATCAGCTCCTCCCTGAGCTGAACCTCCGCGCCTCCTACTGGACCCCTGGTGTTTCGGGAACCCGAATTCTCTACCAAAACGATGATCCTTTCACTAGGATTGTCGTGGGAACAATTCCTGGGGGAGCTACTGAGGCGTTCGAAGAAGCTCTCCGCTTCGATTATGACAACTGGTCAATCGGATTGACTCTGGATGTACCTTTGAATACCATACTGTCGAGGGCTGAGTACGCCCAGGCAAAAATCAGCCTGGACCAGGCTCTTTTGAATTTAAAAGATACGGAGCAACAGGTGTTCTTGGAAATCACTACAGCCGTGAGAGCTGTCGAGACCAATTACCAGAGAGTCCAGGCCTATAAAGCGGCACGTGAACTGGCCAGAAAAAAGCTGGAAGCAGAGCAGGAGAAATTTAGAGTCGGCAAATCTACGAACTTCTTCCTCCTTCAGTATCAAAGAGATGCAGCGGATGCCCAGAGCACTGAGTTGAGGGCAATGGTCGATTATATTCTTTCGGTGGCCAATTTGGACAGGGTTATGGGAACAACCTTTACAACTAAAAACATAAAATTTTCTGACATTGCGCTGAGATAAGTAGTGCTTTTTATCATGTATCATCCAAATGCATTGATCGACGCAGATAAAGAAAACAAGCACGGAAGTCGTTATCAGAGCGGAGAAGATTATGGAGGTAAAAGGTGAAAAAAAGAAAGGTCATACTGATAGTTGTTGCTGCCATCATTATCGGGCTGGTCAGCTGGCAGGTCTATCAAAGAGTTTTTAAAGCCAGCCAGGGGCCGAGCATTCAGAACCAGGCAGCGCCTGTAGCCGTGGAGATCACAGCTATTGAAAAAACCACGATTCGGGATTATGGGAACTTCACAGGAACTCTGGTTCCCAAGTCTCAATTCATAATTGCCCCCAAAATCTCAGGAAGACTGGAAAAACTCATGGTCAATATCGGGGACAGGGTCACGCGTGATCAGTTGATCGCAGAACTCGATGATGAAGAATACAGCCAGCAGGTCCGTCAGGCTGAGGCAGACTTGCAGGTGGCTCAAGCCAATCTCGAAGAGTCACTGAGCTCCTTGAACGTCGCCCAGCGGGAATTGGAACGTATCCAGGAACTTCATAAAAGAGGCATATCCGCTGATTCTGAGCTAGATGCGGCGAAAGGGGCCTTCACAACGCAGGAATCCAGATACAAGGTTGCCCAGGCCCAGGTGGCACACAGAAAAGCCTCCCTGGAAGCAGCCAAAGTTCGTCTCTCCTACACGAAAATAAGAGCCACATGGGAAGACGGGAGCAATTCCAGGGTCGTTGGAGAGAGGTTCGTCCATGAGGGGACCATGCTTACAGCCAATGCCCCGATCCTCTCCATCCTCGAGATCGATCCCTTGCTGGCCGTAATCCACATCACGGATAAAGACTACTTCCGGATAAAAAAAGAGCAAAACGCATTCATCAGCACGGATGCCATTCCTGATAAAGCTGCATCCGGCCAAATCGTCCGCATCGCGCCTCTTCTTCAAGAAACATCCAGGGAGGCAAGAATCGAAATCGAGATTCCCAACCCGGAGGAGCTCTTCAAACCCGGAATGTTCGTAAGTGTCCAAGTGGAGTATGCGATCCATGACGACGCCACCGTGGTTCCGGTGAGTGCTGTCGTCAACAGGGACAACCGACAAGGAGTGTTTTTAGTGGATATGGATAATAGCATCGTTCGATTCGTGCCTGTCAAAGTCGGCATATTCAACAGTGAACGGGCAGAGATTGTCGATCCCCCCTCATTCTCTGGCTTTGTGGTGACGCTGGGCCAGCATCTGCTCGCCGATGGAAGCCCGATCATCCTGCCTGAACATGCTTCTCCCCAGGATGAAAAGGACGCTCCTGAGCTGAAACCAGGAGAACAAAGATGAATCTGTCTCGATTTTCAGTATACCACCCGATTTTTACCGTCATGATCTTTTTGATCGTGATCATACTCGGCTTCGTGTCCTTTACCCGTCTTCCGATAGACCTCATGCCGGATATAACCTTCCCCACCCTCAGTCTTTTCACCTCCTACGGCAATGCCAGCCCTGAAGAAATGGAAGAACTGATAACCCGTCGGATCGAGGAAGCCATGGCTGCTGTGCCAGGTGTAGAGGAGATCTCATCCACTTCTTCCGAGGGCAGCAGCATGGTGCGTGTCTCTTTTGCGTGGGGGACTGACCTGGAGGAAGCTTCCAACGATATCCGGGACCGCTTGGACCGAATCATCTCCTCTCTCCCGGAAGAAGTCGAGCGGCCAAGGCTTCGCAAATTTGACCCGGCAAGCTTCCCTATCCTAATCTTAGGTGCATCGTCTGACCTGGACCCTGTTCAGACACGGCGCATCATCGATGATCAGATCAAGTACCGTATCGAGCGGGTGCCAGGAGTGGCTTCCCTGGATATCTGGGGAGGTCTGGAACGGGAGATACATGTCAACCTTCAACAGGACAAGATCAAAGCCCTCGGACTGCCGTTAGACCTGATCCTCAATAAAATCAGGTCCGAAAATGTGGACGTGCCGGCTGGTACCATAGAGCGGGGCAATTTTGAGGTCCTCATCCGTACTCCGGGTGTTTACACAAACCTTGATGAGATTCGCGACACAGTGATTGCCATCAGGGACGGCGTCCCGATACAGATCAAAGAAATCGCCACTGTGGAGGACTCCTGGCAGAAGGTCAGGCGGATAGTCCGGGTCAACGGAAAACCGGGAATTCGACTCTCCATAAGCAAACAATCGGGTAAAAACACGGTGGAGGTCGCTCAAGCTGTCTTGAAAGAGATGGAGCTTGTCCAGCGCGACATCCCTCAAATCACCCTCGTACCCATCATCGATTCATCCAAGTACATCCAGAGTTCTATTTCGAATGTGGGCAGAGCTGCCGTCTATGGAGGGCTGCTGGCCGTTCTGGTCCTGCTGTTTTTCCTGCGCAGTTTTCGGAGCACGTCCGTCATCGCCACGGCTATCCCCATCTCAATCATTGCTACCTTTGCCCTGATCTACTTCGGCGGATTCACTTTGAACATCATGACGCTGGGAGGGCTTGCCCTTGGAATTGGCATGCTGGTCGACAACGCCATTGTCGTCCTGGAAAATATATACAGGATTCAGGAATCCGGTGAGAAACCTATCCCGGCAGCCATCAACGGCACCGGAGAAGTCACCTCTGCGATCATCGCCAGCACCCTGACCACCCTGGCTGTTTTTCTTCCTTTGATCTTCCTCAGAGGCATGTCAGGGATCATGTTCAGACAGCTTTCCTATGTCATCGCTTTTGCCCTTTTGTGCTCCCTGATCGTGGCCCTCACTCTCGTTCCCATGCTTTCCAGTAAGGTCCTTCGGATCACAAAACTGGCTAATTCAACAAAACAATCACTGGCTCTTAAACTGTATCAAAAAAGCGGGCAATTTTTTATTAACCTGGAGAACTTCTACAAAGAACTGCTCCATTATGCGCTGAATCACCGCCTTGTTGTGCTGGGGATAGCCTTTTTGCTATTCATAGGAAGTCTTGCCCTCATCCCTCTTGTGGGCACGGAATTCATGCCGTCGGCAGATGAGGGAGAGGTACGGGTCAGCGGAGAGATGGAAATCGGCACGCGCCTGGGAATCATGGATGAAAAATTCAGGACTATTGCAGCTATCGTCGAGAACAATGTTCCTGAAATAAACAGCATGATCGAGCGCATAGGAGGGTCGAGCTTCCGTGGAAGCGGTTCTCACGTCGGAGAAATGAGGATTTCTCTGGCACCCCAATCTCAGCGGTCAAGGTCCAGCGAAGAAATTGCAGCCAGCCTCAGAGGAAAGCTTGAGGGCATTCCGGGATTAAGAACACGGTTAAGGACAGGACAGGGCTTCTTTCTCCTCAGGATGGGCACCAGCGGCGGAGACCAGGTCCAGATAGAAATAAGAGGATATGACCTGGAAATCGCCGATACCCTGGCCAATCAGGTCGAGTCTTTGGTGGAGAAGGTTGAAGGAGTCACTGACGCCCAGGTCAGCCGCGAGACCGGCTCACCGGAGGAAATCATCGTCATCGACCGCCAGAAGGCTGCTGATATGAAGCTCACTGTTTCTCAGATCGCATACACCCTTCAAACATTTCTCACCGGAACGCGCGCCAGCAACTATCGAGAAGCTGGGGACGAATTCTGGATACGGGTAATTGTCCAGGATGCCGAACAAATGAGCCTGGAGGATATCCTGGATTTGACTCTGACCAATACCGATGGACAGCCTGTCATGCTGAGGAATGTGGTCAGTGTGCAGCCCAGAAGCGGCCCTGTCCAGATCCAGCGCAAAGACCAAGAGCGCACTGTCACCGTATCGGCCAACATCAGCGGGAGAGACATGGGTTCGATCATTGCCGATATTCGCGAGGAGCTAAGGGCTCTTCCCGTGCCCAGGGATTTCAGCATTCTCTTCACCGGCGACTACGAAGAGCAGCAGAAGGCCTTCCGGGAATTGTTACTCGGCCTCATCCTGGCTTTGATGCTCGTCTACATGGTTATGGCCTCCCTTTATGAATCGCTCCGCGATCCTTTTGTGGTGATGTTCTCCATTCCTCTGGCTGCTATAGGAGTCATCCTCATGCTGTTTCTCACCAACACCACGCTCAATGTCCAATCTTACATCGGTTGTATCATGCTGGGAGGGATCGTGGTCAACAACGCTATACTCCTGGTGGACTACACCAACCTCCTTCGCCGCCGGGATAAAATGCCGCTTCGAGAAGCTATTGAAGAGGCCGGCCGACGCAGGCTTCGCCCGATTTTGATGACCGCCACCACCACCATCATGGCTCTGTTTCCCCTGGCTCTCGGGCTCTCCGAGGGTGGAGAAGCCCAAGCCCCGATGGCCAGGGCTGTCATCGGAGGACTGCTCAGTTCAACACTCATCACTCTGGTTATTGTTCCCGTTGTCTACTCGGTCTTCGAAGGGTGGGGGAAAAAGCGACGAGCACAGAATTGAACTATATCCCTAAGAAGCAGGTCTAAAAAACACTCTTTCGTACAAAATCCACTTTCGAAGGAGAGGTCTCATGAGATCAAAAAGAATCATCATATTTTTACTTTTCACTCTTGTGTTTGCCTTGCAGGGCATGACCCAGGAGAGTGCCGGCGGCTTGATGTCAGACCTGACCCGAGTAAAGAAGGGCCGCTCAAAAGCGGTGACATCGTCTGATCCAGATTTCAACAGCAATTACGACCGGCGGACTTATATCCAGCCGGGAGAGACCATGGTTCTCGCCGATATAACCGGTCCCGCAGTCATCAACCATATCTGGCTGACTTTTAATGACGCCCGGCCCAATTGGCTGGAGAAATACGGCTCGGCCCGCCCTGATGAGATCGTGCTGCGCATGTACTGGGATGAGGGGAAAAATCCTGCTGCCGAGGCTCCGTTGGGGGATTTCTTCGGAGCCGGGTTTGGGCTGCGGCGGGAGATCCGTTCCATCCCGGTGCTGGTCGAAGGGGGCGACGGCTACAACTGCTACTGGCAGATGCCCTTCTTCAAGCGAGGGAAGATCACGGTGACCAATGAGGGCGAAAAGAATGTCCGCAGCTTCTATTACCAGATCGACTACACTGAATATGACAGCCTGCCCAAAGATACAGCCTATTTCTGTGCCCAGTACCGGCAGGAATTCCCCGAGAGCCCCGCGAAAGATTATCTCATCCTGGAAGCGGAAGGCCAGGGACACTATGTGGGAACGGTCATGTCAGCCCGCTCCCGTTCCCCGTTCTGGTTTGGCGAAGGGGATGCCCGGGTCTATATCGACGGCGACACGAAGCCGACCATCCAGGGGACCGGGACTGAAGACTATTTTCTCTGCGCCTGGGGATTGAACGAATGCCTGTTCCCCTATTTTGGATGCACCTACATGAGCGCCGATCCCAGCGATCTGGGGGTAAGATACACACTTTACCGCTGGCATATCACTGACCCGGTCCGCTTTCAAAAATCAATCCGCTTTGAGATCGAACACACGGGCTGGATCTCGGCAGATGAGACCGAGACCGGTGAGATCGATGGCCACGTAGAGAGAGAGGATGACATGGCCACTGTCGCCTTCTGGTATCAGGTTGGCCAACCCAAGCGCTTCACGACCCTGCCGTCTCTCAAGGAGAGGATGTTCCCCAACCTGGATATCATTATCGAAGGCAAGAATATGATTCCAACGGCCCGGGCCTCCGGAGGAAAGGTCGAGCTACAGAAAGGATATGATTGGACAGGGGAAGGCCAGGTCCTGTTCATTCCTTCGGTCGATAATCCCTCCCTGGAGCTCGATTTCCAGGTTGAAAAAAAAGAGCTCAGGGGTCTGGTTCTGCGCCTGACCCACGCGCCGGATTACGGGACCTACCGCATTTTTCTCGACGGGAAGGATGTTACCGAGCTGGAAGGCTACCCTGACTGGAACACAAGAGGAGCGACGGATTTCTACGCTAAAGAGATCCTTGTCAAGGATTACTATCTCGGAAGTTATGTCCTCGATCCCGGGAAGCACACCCTGAGTTTTAAATGCACGGGAAAAAATCCGTTCTCCAAAGGCAATCTGCTCGGCCTGGATTCTGTGCGTCTGAGGGAGCGCTGGCTGAAGAAGCGCAAATCCCTCCGCCCGGCCAAAAAGTAAAAGGAAACATGGAGAAGATCATCTTGAGGTTCATCTCGGAAACGGAAATGAAGAAGGATGGTCAGGCGGGCGAGATCGAAGTCAATGCCGAAGGCAAAAAGTTCTGAAGAAAGGATAAATAGGAAAGACCAGATAGAGGTCACATTTTTAGAGACATTTTATTGCAACATCAGGTTGAAGCTAGTCAAAATAGAAATTCCAGAGAAGGGATACGTGTGGCCTGTCTAAGGATTTGAAAAATGAAACCTAAGATAATTGATGTCAACCTTGAGAACATAGAAGAATACCCTCCGACCTGTTTTCTCAACCCTAAAAATGAGGGATACAGAATAAAACGGGATTGGCTGAAAAAACGATTTTCAGAAGGGCTGAAGATCAAAGTTCTCTATGATGAAACAGACAAGAAAGTCCATGGTTTCATAGAGTATATTTCGGGAGAGAATGCCTGGAGGGCTGT
>SMTZ1_10002929_pt1 | contig 19013 bp, 14 predicted proteins | sample DeeMarSWOR136_30_FD_25667 | JGI IMG/M metagenome (IMG submission 25667)
TGGGATCTCGAATGCTTGGATAAAATGATGGTTTTTATGTTGGTGAGAAGATATAGTGGATACATCTTTGGTTTTTATTTGATTGTAATGAAAGGTATACGCGTTAAAATTTTTTTTATATCCGTTAAATATCTGATGATGGGGGGACCCTACGTTTACCTTGGTGATGCCAATTTCTGGATCATCCAAGTATTTTACGCTACCCTTGCTATAACATTCTGCAAGTAGTTGGGCTCCGAAACATATTCCGAAGATTGGGGTACGTTTTTCTTTTTCGAGCTTTTGATTAGCTTTTATTTTTCTAGTGATAAACTCCTTTGTTTTGTTGAGCCAGCCAACGTTAGCAGTAACTTCTGTCATTCCTCCAGATAAAATTAGGGGTTTTGAAGGTAGTTTTTCTAGTTTTTGTCTATTTTCAACTATAGAGATTATGATAGTGTTGATGTTGAATTCTGCTAATCTTTTTACGATTAGGTGACCGTATCCATGTTGAGGGTCGATTTTACCGTCTGCTTCTAGGACTATTACGTCTGCATTTTGTAATCTTTTTTCTATCGTCATTTCTTTAGCCTCTCTCTGAATATCTGATGTATATCAATATTAATAAAGCCATTATTAATGTCCCAGTCCCGATTATAATCAGTTCGAGTATAGGGTTTATCTCGTAGGATGAGCTTAGAATGTCGAAAACAACTGCGAAAACTTCGATGATACCAACGATGGTGAATAATAGCGCTATTGTGTTTAAAGATTCGTCTCTTTGTTCTTTTTGTCGTTGATAAAGTTCGTTTAGTACTTCTTGGATTAGTTTTACCCTTTCTTGTAGTTTTTCAAGCATTTGGTCTGTGAGCCATCTTTCATGTAACTCTCTAAGGAGGAGTCGTTTTTCTGTGTCGAACGTGATTTTTACCCCTCTAAAATAGTCTAAAATGCTATCAATTGCGTTTTCAAAATTTCGGATTTCATCAATAGCGGTTTGAAGTTCTTTCATTTGCATATCTTTATGGTGCCTATTAAAGCTAGCAATGGCAAAATCAACTATGTCTGTTAGTACATCAAGGAATTGCCACTTGGCTTGGGCGATTTCTACTAGCCTTAAGTGGCCCCAACCGAAATATACGTATCGATTATCATAGATTGAAAGGTCTTTTACATCCATTTGTCTGGAAGGAGTGAGTAGAAATTTAAACGGTTCTCCTGGATTTTCTAATTCAAAAAGGGAGTCATCTTCGATGTGATAAAGTCTGTGAGTCCATGGTATGAAGTGTATTGACTTTTCTACTTCGTTGATATCTGGTAAAAAACCAAAATTATGATGGGGGATATTTAGTTTCCGAACAGCTTGAATATATTGTCGTGTTAATTGGAAACAAATATCTTCAAAATATTGTTTATATAAATTGTTTAAAGCTTCTGATACTTCTTCCAACTGTAAAATTGTTATTCTATCACTTGTTTCTAATTTTACTCGCACGCTACATGTTCCTACCCCACAGTCATGAAAGTAAAATCTTACATCGCTAAACTTAAGCGAATTTTCTGGAAAAAGTTCTGAAACTTTCTCTTTTATAGGAAAACAACTATCTTCCAATGTTTTGTCGACAAGTTGGGCTATGACGAATGAAATCTCTTTTCCAGGTGGAGAAAAAACGCCTTTTGAAAGTTTAAACTCTTCAGATTCTTCTATGCCCCATTCAACTTTTAGGTTTTGGTTTTTAATCTGTAGTGGTTCTTTATTTAACTCCTCGATTAGTTTGTTTTGAATTAAACTAGAGCCAGTAAAACCTATCTCATCATCATCTAAATAAATGAAAGTGTTAAATGGAGCGAATATATACTCGTTAATTTTTTCAAACTTTAAATCCGAAGACTTTTTCATCGTTTTGATTTCCATAACTCATACTTTGTTTTTATTAATTTTTAATTTTTTGAATTGGCTTGTAGAAGTATAAAAACCCTTTAAATCGTCATCATTAAACAACTTTTTTCATTCACTATATCTTTAAACGCAAAAAAATTGGTAAAAAAAGAGGAGTTTTCACCAATTACTCACAGAATAACAAGAAGAAGAATACCTAAAATCATGGAAAATCGGAACCAAAAAAAATTAAACTGGTTCCATATTTTTCTTTTTTTACATGGAAATAGTCAATAAAAAAAAAGGGGAGTTTAGCTTTTGTATTTTTTCACTAATACTATCATCAAAACTGCTATTCCTGTCCCTGCTAAAGCTAAAAACATCCACGGAAACTCTGAATCTTCTTCTTCCTGTGGACTTGTAACGATCACTAATACTGTATCGCTAGCCCAGTTACCTGCTGTATCGTTTATCGTACAATTATATGTGTAGGTACCAACTGAAAGTCCATCAACAATCACTGTTATATTGCCGGTATCCCAAGATCCACTATCCACCAAGATTTCGTTTCTATTCACTGTGTAATTTGAAGGGTTAGCATCTGAAGGGTGCCAAGTGATATTGTATCCTGTGGTAGCTTCCTCATAGGTTATATCAGCAGGATGATCAATAATTGGGGCACCAGAACCAGCTTCATCAGTCTTAATCAACCAAATATCCCATCCTCCAGCACCGGAAGAGTTGGTTCTCCCTGTGATTATGTATCCTAAGTCTGTGGTTTGTTTGACGCAATAACCCCAATCATTTTCTGTTCCTCCATAGGTTCTGTTCCATACTTCATCGCCATTTTCATCAGTCTTAATCAGCCAAACATCATAAGAATCAGCAACACCATAAGATTCTGTATTACCAACGATTATGTATCCTCCATCAGAAGTCTGTTTTATAGAATAACCTGAATCATCGTCTGTTCCTCCATAGGTTCTGTTCCATACTTCATCGCCATTTTCATCAGTCTTAATCAGCCAAACATCATAAACCTCGGGATTTCCATAAGATTTAGTTTGACCCGTTATTATGTATCCATCATCTGTTGTCTGCTCTACACATTTACCATATTCATAGGTTGCTCCACCAAAAGTTTTGTTCCACTCATGATCGCCTATTGAGTTTGTTTTAATTAACCAAATATCGTAATTATCTGGAGCTGGAGAAGTTACCGTGGTACCTGTAATTATGTATCCTCCATCAGCGGTTTTATGGACACAATCCCCTTGATCCCAGTCTATTCCTGATCCATAAGTTTTATTCCATAGATGGTCCCCATTTGAGTTTGTTTTAATCAGCCAAACATCACCATCTCCAGGACCATATGATGTTGTTGCACCTGTTATTATGTATCCTTCATCTGTGGTCTGCTCGACCCAATAACCCCATTCATTATCTGGTCCACCGTATGTTTTATTCCATAAAAGGGTTCCATTTTCATCTGTCTTGATTAAATAAATATCTGCTTCTCCAGCGCCAAAAGAGTATGTGTTCCCTACTGCTATGTATCCTCCGTCTTCTGTTTGGTCAACACAATAAGATGTTTCCCAGTTTGATCCCCCATATGTTTTGTTCCACAATAAGTTGCCATTTGCATCAGTCTTAATTAAGCAAATATCACGTAATTGAGCGCCAAAAGATTCGGTGTAGCCAGTGATTATATATCCTCCATCAGAAGTCTGTAAAACATGCCTACCAGTATCAAATCCTGTTTCTCCGTAAGTTTGGTTCCATAAAGCGGTTCTAATTGCCTTTGTTTTAATTACTTGTGTGGAGATTTGTGGAGTTTGTTGGGTAGATGTTGCTTTTGTAATAGTTGGTGGCACTGTTAGCACCACTGAAACTGTTAATAGTAGTAGTAAAACTTTTGATGCTATTTCTTGAGACCTTTTTTCATAGCTGAAAACTTTAAAAGATCTTCTAAAACTTCGCATAACTCAACACGCTCATTATAGAATTGTAAAGTTCTAAAGTTCTTGAGGAAAAAATGTATAAAAATTTTCGCTGCTATATCCGTTTATTTTTAGAAGATTTATTTGTACTTAAAGAAGACTCCTTCCCATTCTCCTTTTTCCTTATGTTTTTCATTTCTTTGTGTTATCTTACGGCTCAAAGATTTTCCAAATAGTGCTGATATGGTGATAGAAACGCCTATTGCAGTGAATATAGCTACATTTTTATTTGAAAGTATGTTTTTATCGTCGTTATCCCTTGTATCTTCAAGATTTTTAAATCTAGAATCTTTGATTAACCAGACATCGCTCCATCCAGCACCGAAGGAGTATGTGTATCCTACTATTATGTATCCTCCATCAGAAGTCTGTACAACAGAATTACCATTATCATTTCTTGTTCCTCCGTAGGTTTCGTTCCATACCCCACCACCATTTTCATCAGTCTTAATCAGCCAAACATCACTAACACCGAGATTTTTGTAAGATTCTGTAGAGCCTGTGATTATGTATCCTCCATCAGAAGTTTGCAAAACACACTGACCGTAATCTTGGTCTGTTCCTCCGTAGGTTTCGTTCCACACCTCATCACCTCTTTCATCAGTCTTAATCAGCCAAACATCACTAACACTAGGATTTCCGAAAGATTTTGTGTTGCCTGTGATTATGTATCCTCCATCAGAAGTCTGTATAACACACCGACCGTAATCTTGGTCTATTCCTCCGTATAGTTTGTTCCATAATTCGTCGCCGTTTTCATCTGTTTTAATTAGACAAAGGTCCATAGAATTAGTAGTGTAGGAGTATATGTTACCTGTGATTAAGTACCCTTCATCTAGGGTCTGCTCTACACAACGACCTGAATCTACGCTTTTTCCTCCGAAGGTTTGTTCCCAATCAAGGTTGCCATTTGCATTAGTTTTAATTAACCAAACATCAGTATCGCTTGGGTTCCAGAAAAATCCCTTGTCACCTGTGATTATGTATCCACCATCTGTTGTCTGCTTTACACACCGACCATAATCTATGCCTCCTCCGTCGTAGGTTTGATTCCACTCTTCATCACCATTTTCATCAGTCTTAATCAACCAAACATTACTAGAACCACCGTTACCGAAGGAGTATGTGTTGCCCGTTAATATGTATCCTCCCTCAGAAGTTTGCCTAACAAAATAACCTCTGTCATAGTTCGTACCACCGTAGGTTCTGTTCCACTCTTCATCACCATTTTCATCAGTCTTAATCAACCAAACATCGTATAGACCTGAACCAAAAGAGTATGTTTCACCTGCTATTATGTATCCTCCATCAGAAGTCTGTTCGACACAATAACCCTCATCCCAGCTTGTTCCTCCGAAGGTTTTATCCCACAAAAGCTCACTTTTTGAATCTGCTGTCTTCGAGGAAAAGCTTAGCTGAGTTGTTGTTGTAGTATTTGTATCTGACACTGCTAATACTATTGAAAAAGTTAAGAGCAAAACAAGAACTGGTAAAGTTACACGTTTAGAACTTTTCCCATAATTTAGAACCGCTCGTTTAATTTTAAACAACTGAAAACCTTCCCAAAACCCCTAAAACTTCTAAATATCATTATTAATCCATCATAAAATTGAAAATGCTCATAAAATTCTTGAGGAAAAAACGTATAAAAATTTTCGTAAACGAAGTTCAAAAATTCTTTTTAAGGTTTTTTCAAAATTTAAACCATCAATCTTATTCTTAAAATCCCGAACAATCATCAAAAAAAGGGGGGAGTGTTTAGGGTTTTTTTGCATATTGTGTAGAATATATGATCACTGTCGCTAGTCCTATCACTGCTAGTACAAAGAATAAACCACCCCATGGGAATCCTCCTTCTTCTTCTGTAACCGTCACCATAACTGTGTCGCTAGCAGATTGACCTACTGTATCGTTAACAGAACAAGTGTACAAGTAAACACCAAGTGATAGTCCGTCAACGGTCACAGAAATGTTTCCACCATCCCAAGGACCACTCTCTACAAGTGTTTCATTGCTTGCAATTGAATAGCTTGAAGGTTCAGCGTCTTCAGGATGCCAAATAATGTTGTTACCTGTAGAACCTTCCTCGTATGTTATGTCAGCAGGATGGTCAATAACTGGAAAACCGGAGGCCACTTTGAGTAACCAGACATCATTTGATCCACCAGTACCATAGGATGATGTATAGCCAACTATTACATAATCTCCATCAGAATTTTGAATGACACTATTACCCACCTCATAGGCTATTCCACCATAGGTTTGATTCCATTGCTGGTTTCCATTTTCATTAGTTTTAATTAACAAAACATTGGTAGGAATAGCATTACGAATAGACATTAGTGTAGGTAATGTTGAGTAGTATATTTGTCCTGTTATTATGAATCCTCCGTCAGAAGTTGGTTCAACCCAATAACCCAACTCACTGTATACTCCTCCATAGGTTTGATTCCACTCTTCACCACCTGCTGGATTCGTTTTAATCAACCAAATATCAGGAGTAACACCAGGATTAGCACCGTAAGACCATGTATAACCTGCTATTATATATCCGCCGTCAGAAGTCTGTTCCACACAATAACCCAAATCAACGTCTGTTCCTCCGTAGGTTTGATTCCACTCTTCACCGCCTGTTGAATTGGTTTTAATCAACCAAAAATCAGGAGAAACGCCAGGATTAGCACCGTAAGAGTATGTATAACCTGTTATTATGTATCCTCCATCCGAAGTTGGCGCAAAACAGTAACCATAGTCACCATGCCCTCCATCAAAGATTTCACTCCATTCAAGATCTCCTGTTGAATTAGTCTTAATCAGCCAAACATCAGCATTTCCATTTAATCCCATTCCTATAGTGCCTACTACTAAATATCCGTCGTCTGGAGTTTGCATAACACACCTACCATTATCACCTGTAAATTCTCCACTGAAAGTTTTGTTCCACTCATGATCACCATTAGAGTCTGTTTTAATCAGCCACAGATCATCGTTTAAAATTAAACCTGAACCAAAAGATCCAGTTATTATGTATCCCCCATCAGTAGTTTGAGCAACACTGTAACCATAATCACTGTAAACACCTCCGAAGGTGTTATTCCAAACTTCTTCGCCATTTTCATCTGTTTTAATCAACCAAACATCACTATTTCCATTATCACCAAACCACTTAGTCCCGATTATTGCATATCCTCCATCAGAAGTTTCTATCACACAATAACCCTTGTCATCAGTTGATCCTCCGAAGGTTTTATTCAATAAAACATCACCATTTGAATATGCTGTTTTTTCTGCAGATATTGACTGGATTGTTGTTTCTGAATTTGTTTGTGGAACTGTTAACACGATTGAAAACATTAAGAGCAAAGTTAAGGCTGCTAGCGTTACTTTTTGAGACCTTTTTCTACAGTTGACGCCATTAAAAGATCTTCTAAGACTTCTCATAACCATCACTCATATTTCATTAAATTTCAAAAATGTCCTGAAATGTGTTGTAAAAAAGGTATAAAAATTTTAAGTATTGTTTTAAAAGTAGAAAGTTGTTTTTTGACTATTTAAAAGGGAATGGGCTTCGATTAAGATTTTACTAACTATTTGCGGATCTAAAGAAAGAGGGAAAAACTCCTAATGTTTTAGCGTGTTTTTAAGCGCTGAATAGTAGTTGAAAAGTAGAACTTCGAATAGAAGGCATATTGCTGCTGGTATTGATGCTTCGTTTCCATATATCACTAGTGCAACTCCTGCTGTAAATCCGTTGTTTTTATATGAGGCAAATAATGCTCTAACCATTGATGTTTCGAATATAGTTTCGTTTTTTAGGCTTGCAAATAGAATGATGCTTCCGGAGAAGAAGGTTTTTAGAAAAGCTATAATAATGACAGGGTATAAGTAGAAAGAGAAGTTTTCAACGTTTAATCCTATAATGGCGTAAATAACGATGAAAAATCCTATGTTAATCGATTCTTTTGTCCTTTTAATGTGCAAAAACCGTGATACGATTATTGGGAGAATTATTAAAATTATTAGGGCTTCTAGGATTTCAAATAAGCCTGCAGTGCTTCCTGTAAGCAAAATCATTATTATAGGCATTAAGAGTAGAGAAGCCATATATATTCCAGCGTTTGATATTGCAGCTTCAACAGCATCAGCTTCAAGAAGTTTTGAAAAAGGCACGATCGCTACAGCTGGAGGAGCTGCAGCCATAATGTAAAAACCAAGCATCAAATCTCTGTCATCGATTAGAAGATAAGTGAAAAACACTATAAGTCCGCTTAAAAAAAGATAATTCAAAAGTAGATAAGGCATAATAACAGAGGGGCGGATCTTAGAAAATTTCAAGCCCATTAAAGAAAGTGTCATAACAACAGCTAATGCTGGTATAACAAAATCTTTCAAATCATCTGCTAATCCAGGAAGAAATATGCCAAATAAAAGTGCTAACGAAAACATGAAAGGGGAGTTTTGAAGAAGATTCACCATTATTACGACCAAAAGTATGTTTTCGTTATTTCACTTTTTTCGTTTTTTAAGTTATTTGGATCTTCGTAGTCTTTTTATTATTAGTTCTGATGCGTTTGACCAGGGGGGGATATAGTCTGAGAGGGGGGGTGAGTAACATGTGTCAATGTTTTCTAAGTCAGAAGCTGTAGCATTCTTTTGTAATGCTGTGGCTATTGTGTTGATTGTTTGGGCGACTCCTTCTCCTCCAACTATTTGTGCACCTATTATTTTGCTGTTCTTCTGATCTGCTAGGAGTTTTACTTTGGTTTTTGTTCCTCCTGGGTAGTAGTGAGCACGTGTTTCGCCTACGATCTTTTGTTTTACAGGATTTATTCCTGCTTTTTTCGCCATTGTTTCTGTTAATCCTACTGCGCCTATTTCTAGGTCGAAAATTTTTGTAACTGTGCTAATTAAAACACCAGGAAATGTTTTTGAACCGCCTATAGCGTTTATTCCCGCGATTTTACCTTGCCTTACAGCAGAACTTCCTAGGAAGGGGGTTACCCATTCTCCAGTAATTTGGTGTTTTACTTCAGCACAATCTCCACAAGCGTACATATTGGGGATTGGCATATCATTGTCTTTTGATTTGAGGATATTCATTTTTTCATCGACTCTTATCCCTTCCCCGATTTTTGCGAAACTTTTTGTAATTTCAACATTTGGCTTGACACCTACTGCTAAAATCGCAAAATCTGTGGTTATTTCTTCTCCGTTTACAGACACGCTTTCAACTTGTTTTTCCCCGTTTATTGCTTCAACCTTTTTGTTTATTAGGAGAGATATTTCTTCTTTTTTCAAGTGTGTTTCTACTTCTTTTGCCATGTCGGGGTCAAGCATTTGAGGTAAAATTTGGGATAACATTTCCACAACTGTTACCTTAATATCTTTGTTTGAAAGGGCAGAGGCAGCTTCAAGACCTACTAAACCTCCTCCAATGATAACGCCTTGGCTTTTTTTTCTTTTTTTAACGAATTCTTTTATTTTGTGCCAATCATCAATTGTTCTGGTTTGAAAGACATTTTCTTTGTCTATTCCTTCAATGGGGGGTTTAAAAGAGCGGGCTCCTGTGGCAAGAATTAAAGCATCAAAACCTAAAACCTCCTCATTTCCCCCTTCACTGGGAGCAATGGAAATGGTCTTGCTGTTTAAATCGATTTTTAAGACCTCAGTGTTTACTTTGTATTCTATCTTGTTCATCTTTAGAAATTGGGGTGTGTAGACGATTAAATCCTGGAAATCATCGATTATACCTTCGAGAACAAAAGGTAGGCCGCATCTAGAATAGCCGATATAGGGTTCTTTATCAATGATGGTTATCTCTGCTTTTCGATCATATTTTCGAGCGTAAGCAGCAGCTGTGCATCCTGCAGCACCAGCGCCGATAATAACAACGCGTTTACCCAAGAACAATCAACTCTCATCTTAAAAGATGATTAACAAACGTGGGATCCTGATGGAACATCTTGATCTGGGATCAGAAGGCGTACTGTTTCTCCATCTTTTGATTCTGCTGCTAAGACCATTCCTTCTGAGGTTATTCCTTTGATTTTTACTGGTTTCAGATTTGCTAAAACAACTACATGTTTTCCTACGAGTTCTTCTGTGGAGTACCATTTTCGCAGCCCTGCGACAAGGGTTCGGTCTTTTCCTTCTCCTAGGTCTACTGAGAACTTTATTAGTCGGTCAGTTCCTTTTACAGGTTCTGCTTTTTTAATTATGCCAATTCTTATATCTAACCGTTTAAACTCTTCAATGGTTACTATTTCTTCTTTTTCCATTTCTTTCACAACCTTCTTTTCTTTCTCTTCTCTTCTTATTTTTTCGAGATTTTCTTGAAGCTCTTTTTTTTCAACTTTGGTAAAGGGTAAGCTTGGGATTGAGATTTTTTGCTCTTCTTTTACTAAAAGTTCTCCTGCACTATCCCATGATTGTTGGTTTATGGTTCCCTCTAATCCAAGCATTTTCCAGATATTTTCACAAACTTTTGGCATTATTGGAGCGAAAAGAATTACTAGAGATCTTACAACTTGTGCGCATAGATTGAGAACGGTTCCAGCCTTTTCTCTGTCTTCGTTTATTAGATGCCAGGGCGCTTTTTCATTAAGGTATGCGTTAGCTACTCTAGCCAGGGCTAAAGCTTGGGAAGATGCTTCTTTAAACTTGAATTTTTCAAAGGCTTCTCCAACAATTTTAGGCGCTTCTTCGATCTTTTGAATAAGGGAATTGTCGACAGGATCTAAAGCTCCCCTTTTTGGTATAATTCCTTTAAAATAGTTTGAAAGAAAGGTTAAAGTTCTGTGTATGAAGTTACCTAAAACATCGTTTAAATCGCTATTAATACGGGTTTCCAGCTCATCCCAAGTAAAACTGTAATCTTTAACCTCCGGCCGTGTAGCAATCAATAAGTATCTCCAATAGTTCACAGGAAGAAGTTCTAAAGCTTCATCTATCCACACTCCAACACCCCGACTTTTAGAAAACTTGTCACCCTCAAAGAGGAGGAATTCCGTGCTTGGAACGTTATAAGGGATTACATAACCTGAACCATTGGCTAAAAGGAGAGCAGGAAAAACGACTAGGTGGAAAACTATGTTATCTTTGCCAATGAAAAAGAGAGTACGGGTTTTTTCATCAAACCAATAGTCTTTCCATTTTTCAGGTTTTTTTGCAATTTTTTCCGCCCACTCTTTGGTGGCAGATACATATCCTAAAACTGCTTCAAACCATACGTAGATAACCTTTTCTTCTGCTTCTGGAAAGGGAGCAGGTATGCCCCAAGCAAGATCCCGTGTTATTGCTCTCGGTTTCAAACCTTCCTCCAAAAAACTTAGGCTCCAAGATCTAGCGTTATCAGGTATCACATCATTATTCTTGATGAAATCAATTAATTTTTCTTGGAATTTCGGAAAATCAAGGTACCAGTGCTCTGTTTTCTTAGTTATTGGTGTAGTACCGCATATGACACAATAAGGATCGATTAACTGGGTGGGTTCTAATGGTTTTCCACAAGCGTCACATTGGTCACCCCTTGCTCCTGGTGTGTGACAGTATGGACATTCTCCTTCAACAAAACGGTCAGGGAGGAATTTTTCATCTTTCGGGCAATAAGTTAATTCTTCTTCTTTTGTAAAAATGTAACCATTATCATAAATTTTCCTGAAAAACTCTTGTACAAACTCATAATGGTGAGGATTATAGGTAAGCGTATAATTATCGTAACTGATTTCCCAAAGCTTAAACAATTCGCTGACTTTTGAATGCATTTCTAAAGCGAGATCTTCAGGTTTTATCCCCCTTTTCAGGGCCTCAACTTCTATAGGGGTTCCATGACAATCAGAACCACTAACAAAAACTAAATCATCACCCTTAAGGCGTAAATATCGAGCAAAGACATCAGCTGACAAAACAGAACCTATCATGTTACCTAAGTGAGGAATACCGCTCACATAAGGCCAAGCACTAGTCACAACCCATTTCCGCTTTTCACCCAAGAAAAACACCTTCTAATAGATACAAACGAATTAATAATAGTAATAAAAGTATTTTTGGAACAGTTTGTTTAAAAGTTATTCTGAAAACTCTTTAAACCTAGTTGACCCAAGTGAACCACGTTTTTCTAGAAGATAAGGTTGGTTTTGTTTTAATGAGGAATAAAAAGATTTTAAACGGGAAATTTGACCTTCACGTTCACACAAACTACTCAAAAGATGGAATAAGTAGTGTTGAAGAAATTCTTATAAAGGCTAAATCTTTAGGTTTGAACGGTTTAGCAATTACAGATCATGACGTTATAGATGGAGCGATTAAAGCTTTTAAATTAGCTGATAAATTCGGTTTAATAGTGGTTCCAGGTATAGAAGTCACTACAAAAGAGGGAGAAATCATCGTTTTAGGCGTAAAAAGCTCGATAAAAAGAAAACAACCTGCTGTAGAAACGGTTAGAAAAGCAAGAGAGTTGGGAGGTTTTATTGTTGTACCTCATGCATATGATTTTTTTAGAGGGGCTTTAGGGCGTGTTGCTGAATATTTAGATGTAGATGCTGTGGAAGTTTTAAATGGGGGAGAATTTCTCCCGTTTTCTAACAATTTTGCTAGGAAACTGGCTGAAAGAAGAAAGCTCCCGATGACTGCTGGAAGCGATGCTCATAGTATTAAAACATTGGGATGTGCATATACTATAATCCAAGAAGAAGTTTCAAATTACCAAGACGTTATTCAAGCTATTAAAAAAGGTAATACTCAACTCTTAGGAAAGGTTACTCGTCTTCCAAGAGTAAAAGAAGCAATAATTAGAAGAAAACAAAGAAAAAGAAAAACTAATTAAAGAAGAAAAAAGGGGGGAAATGGTTGGGAGAATTAAAAGTCAGCCCCTAAACCGCCATCGCCATTATAATTAACTTAAAACACCGATACTTCGTTTTTAATCCCTTTAATGAATTAAGGTTATTTCTTCACTTTTTTCTTGTATTTCCACTTTCTCTTTTGGTACTATGTATTTTGGAATAATTCGTTCTTCTGGTACTTTTTGCCTTTTCCACAACTCTTCCTTTAAAAGATCTCTAATAGCGCTACGAATAGCTTCGGATCGGTTAGGATAGCGTTGAGTTCTGACCAGAAAATCCAACCCTTCAATAAGTTCAACCGGTAGATGCACGGTAACTAAACGCACAAGTCGTTTCCTCCTATAATACGGATTAAAAGCGGACATTAACAAATTTACAAGGAGCTTTCAAGATCACCCCTATATATTAATAGTAGTATCTCTATCGTATCACTAACCTTTATATACACAAAATAAGCCCTTTTTCTCCACCTATCCTCCTTTTTTTATTTCAATTCCTTTTTGTATTTTCTATACTATTTTTTCTTGGTAATAATTTTGCCTAGGAGATAGTTTTCTGAAATATCTTTGATCTTAACCTCGAGAAAATCGCCCAAAGAAACGTCTTCAAGATCTTCTTTTAAAACTATTGGCTTGTAAGCATAGTTTCTTGAAACAAAAACGTTTTTACGCTTCTCGTTTACAATTACCCTACCCTTCCAATCAGCCCACATTGAGTTTTTTTCCAATTTTAGCTTATTACAGAGCTCATAAAGCTCTTTACTCCGCTTTTTAATAAGGTTTGGATGTAGTTTATCTGGACGCTTAGAAGCCGGAGTATCCGGTCGATCACCGTATCTTGAAATATTAATAACATCAGGCTTCAAAGTCCTCACAAGGTGTAAAGTTTTGTGAAAATCTTCTAAAGATTCCCCAGGAAAACCGACTATCACATCGGTAGCTATAGAAATATTAGGAAAAGCGTTTCTAAATCCGTTTACAACCTTAAAAAATTCACTTACAGAATACTTTCTACCCATTTGGAGAAGAATTCTATCAGAACCACTCTGAATGGGTATATGGATAAATTTGTAAACCTTATGACTAGTATAAGATGAAATAATTTCTGGTAAAATGGGTATAACAGTATCAGGATTCATCATACCAACCCTAACGAAAAAATCTCCGTCTACTTTGCAAACACTAGAGAGTAAAGTCCCTAAATTAGTATCATTATAGTTTCCCATTAGAGTATCCTGAGATATAATAGAATCTCTACGGTCATTTATAACTTCACTTTTATTTGTTTTAAAATCGTAACCATAAGAAGCTGTATCTTGAGCTGTAAGAAGGATCTCCCGTGCTCCATTTGAAACACTTTCTCTAACCTCTTTTAAAATAGCTTCAAAAGGATAAGAAAGTAAACCACCCATAGCCTTCTTAACAAGGCAATAGGTACAACTGCCTAAACACCCCTGACTTATTGGAACGATAGCTGTAAAATTGCTAAAACGAACTCTAGGTAGACAAAGTTTAACCTCTTTCATCTTCCCCAACAACTCAACTCTTTCCCCTAAAATAGATCGTTTAACCACATCAACACACTCTGTAATATAATGAGGACCAAACATACTAGCTTGAGGTGCCAAACGTCTAACTAAAAAAGGCTCAGCTTCAGGCATACAACCCCCAATGATTAAAATCTTTCCAGAAAGGATGGAAAGTTCTTTTATACGATTAATCATACGATGCTCAGTTGGCTGTTTCACCACGCAGGTTAAAACAATAATAACATCAGCCAAATCTAAATCATTAACTAAACGAAAACCAGCCTCAGAAAGCAGACCGCGAACAATTTCAGCTTCACCACGAGAAAAAGTACAACCATAAAACTCAATATAAACACAACAATGCGAACCAATTCTTAATGCTTCAACAAGAGGCCATTCAACTACAACATCTCCATTAAAATCGCTATTCTTTTCAACACTATCAATAAATCTCTGCACAAACCAACACCCAAAATCTAAAAAAGGCTCAAAACAAGTTGAATACCCTCTTCTTATCGTTCTAAAAATTTTGTTCCACATTTAATACAGTGCTTTGCACCAGGCAAAACTTCTGCCCCACAATTAATACAATACTTTTGAACTCGCTTCACCTGGGGTTCTCTTGAGTATAATAGGGCTAAATCCAAGTTATAAGACCATCTAATCCTGTTAGTTAGTATTTTCAAATAAATAATAACTAAACTGATGATTCCTAAAACTGCAACCATTGGAGCATTTTCCACAACATAACTTGCATTCGTATTCCAAAGAGCATGAAGGGCCACAGCTACAATATAACCCTTTATCCACGTTTCTCCCGTAATTTTCGATTTTCCAACCTCAGAACCTAAATAACCTGTAAAAAGTAAATGTCCAACAATTAGACCCAAACTCCTGACTAAAGTGAGTTGAATCCCGGCTGTAAAATCAAACTGAGTATAAGCTGTTATACCATATGAAACATTTTCAATGAAAGCAAACCCTGCGCCTATTGTCCCCCCATATAGCAAACCATCCATGGCACCATCAAACTCTGGATCATCTCGCAATCTTAAAACAAACAATCCTTTGCAAGCTTCCTCTATTATAGGCCCTACTATAGCAATAAGTATAGCCTCACTTACACCCAAAGTAATTAAAGCAAAAGTATTAAAAAAAAGAGCAAGAAAAGTGGATAAAATCCCATAATAGAAAGCTTTTGCTATCTTTTTTGGAGGCTCTTTTTCATAATTATCCTTACAATATAGAAATATCACATATAATATTGAAAATAATAAAGCTAATGCAACAATATAAGTCCATTTAGGAGCAGATTGTAAAGTATCACTCAAATCATCGAAAAAAGACACAAATTTCAACCCAGAAAAAAAAATTAAATTTTAATTTTTTGTTTTAATCACCCCAATATAAATTAAACGAAACACCCTAATAAAAAAAAAGAAATATTTTTGTCAATCTTTGATTGTAATACTTGTGGTTTTAAAATAAGAAAGCTCTAGATTTCTTACAAGTTTTTTTTGTTTATGCTCTTTTTTCATATTTTCTAAATAATACTAATTATGTTTTTATTTTTACTTAATAATAAGTTAATTTATGACATTATTTGTTAATTATAAACATTTTTCCTGTATTTTATATTTATAATAATAGTGAAGGTAAAAAAGCTTAAATATTAATAATTTAGAATGCGTTTAGATAAGTCTTAACACTTAATTTAAGGTTGGGAAACATGGGTTTAAAGACTTATTCAGTAATAATGAAAGTGACTAATGACTGCAATATGAATTGTAAGTATTGCTTTGTTGAGAAGTCTGCCCCAAGAAATAGAATTATCTCATTAGAAACTGTAAAGCGTCTTTTTGATGAGTTAGAAATTCATTCGCCTAGCCAGAGTATTCAGCTTATTTGGCATGGAGGTGAACCACTACTTGCAAGTCTTGATTTTTTTCAAGGAGTTATTAACCTTCAAAAGGAGTACAAAAAGGAGTATGTAAACTCTATTCAAACAAATGGAACACTTCTTACCGAAGAATTTGCCAGATTTTTCAAAGAAAATACTTTCGAGATAGGAGTAAGTCTTGACGGACCGAAACAACTGAATGATTTAGTAAGAGTTTATAGATCTGGTAAAAGTTCATTTGAAAAAGTTGTAAATAATATGATGATTCTTAAAAAACTAAAAATTCACTTTGGATTGCTTTCAACACTTTCAAAAGCCAATGTTAGAAATGCAAGAGAGATATACAGTTTCTGTAAAGAATATGAGCTTCCTCTCAAGTTTTCTTTGTTATATTTTTCTGGTAATGCTAGGGAGAATCTTGATTTATTATCTGTTACTCCTGATGAATGCGCTGAGTTTCTATTAGAATTGGCAAAAATTTGGATGAACGATCCATCCCCCATTGAGATAGATAATTTAGAGAAGTTTTTAGGAAATGTCTTAGTTCACGGAAAATATCCTTTATCATGTTCAGCTCTTACTAACTGTCATGAAGGTTTTCTAGCCATAGGACCCACTGGCGATATATATCCATGTTGTCTATTCCAAGGATATGAAGAGTATAGATACGGGAATATTCACGAAATAAGCCTTGCAGAAATACCTAATACGATTGTCTGGGAAAAATTAGATGGGCGTGTTGATTACATTAATAAAGTGTGTTCTGATTGCCCTATAAAGGAATATTGTAATGGAGGGTGTCCTTTTCATGCTATCGCTCATTATGATAAAATAAATAAAAAGGACTACTTTTGCAAACTTTATAAAAAGGTCATTCCAACAATATTAGAAATTCTTATGAAAAAAATAAGGAGGTGATATAAAAAATGTCAGATCCTTGGGCTGATAATCAAGCAAAAAAGGAGGAAATTATGACAGCTATTAAAACTTTTAAAGATTTAAATCCTGCGGATTTAGAAAAATTCCCAGTTTTAAAAAAGATTCATGAACTTTCAAACGAATTTTACAAAGCACAAGATAAAGCAAGTAGTGCAAACGCAGCAGAAGGCGAATACGAAGTAGCCAGACCACTATATCATTTAATGTGGCCAACCTAAAGGAATAGATGAATTATACAACCAGAAATAGAGAAATAATGGGTAATTTCAAGAAATTACACGAATAATCAGAAAATAAGATTATAAAGAAGATTCTTCTATCTGCCTTGTTCGCTGTTTTATTTAATCGGATTGGGATTTTAAGATTAAGAATAATTCTTAGCTATGATAAATGCTATCTGGAGGTGTTTTAATAGCTTTGGGAATAGTGAAGTTCAGAAAAGTTTATGATTGTTTGGAAGTTTGCGGGGTTGTTTTTTCATGACTCATTTTCCAAACGATTTAGAAGACCTAGAGGCTGAAGAAATAGCTTGGATTCTTCAAATTTTTATTGAAAGTTATGTAAAGTTTGGAAGAAACTATGAAGAGTTTAACAGATATCATTTTTTACTAAAATCAAATCTAAAAACTGAAAAAATAGTTGAATACATTATTAATAACAATATAAAAAATCTTAGTGCTGAAGATTTTGAAAATATCACAAAAGATGGATCACTTTTAATGTCCTACGGTTCAACTTTTCTAGAATATGGAATTGAACACGGGGCTATAGATTTTCTAAATCTTGCACTCCAGATCTTCAAGAAACGCGGGGACTATTTTGAGAAGAACACGCATGACTATGCAAAGGCTCTTACGGATGAAGGAGCGGCGAGAAGGGAGCTTGCAAATCTCGGGATTGATAGTATTGAAAATCTTAGAGGAGCAATAAAACTTTATCAAAAGGCGAGAGAAGAAGGATTCGTTAAAAACACTCACAACTATGCAAAAACCCTTATGTATGAAGGAATTGCAAGGAGCGATCTTGCAGATAATGAAATACTCTCTTGCAAAATTTGGTGTTAATTATGTTGAAAATTTTAGGGAAGCAATAGAACTTTATGAGATGGCAAGAGAAGAGGGATTCGGTGAAAATACAATGTACTATGCAGCAACCTTGATGAATGAGGGGGCTGCAACAATGGAACTTGCAACTTTTAGTATAGACAGTGTTGAAAATTTTAAAAAAGCGATAAAACTTTTTAAAAGAGCAAGAGAGGAAGGTTATCGAGAAAAATCACAATTTTATGCAGCTACCTTGGTGAATGAAGGAGCTGCAAGAATCTTTATTGCAAAGCTTGGTGTTGACAGCGTTTTAAATCTTAAAAAGGCGATAAAACTTTGCGAAAGGTCGAGAGAAGAAGGATTAATCGAAAATACACCTTACTATGCGATATCCCTAAAGAATGAGGGGGAAGCAAGAGTATATCTTTCAGGTCTTGGTGTAGAGCCTTTTAATAATCTTAGGAAGGCAGTAAGATTTTGTGAAAAGGCGAGAGAAGGGGGATTAGCTGAAAACACGATAGAATACGCATTAACCTTATGGATTGAGAGTGTTGCTCGAATCGAGCTTGCAGAGATTGGTGTTAAAACAGTTGAAAATATTAGGAAATCGATTAAACTTTGTAAAAGGGCGAGGGAAGGAGGATTAATCGAAAACACACCAGATTACGGATTGACTCTAAGGATTGAAGGTGATGCAAGACTTAACCTTGGATTTCTTGGTGTTGAAAGTATTGAAAATTCTACAGAGGCAGTAAATCTTTATGTAAGAGCAAGAAACAAAGGATTAATTATTAATACACTAGACTATGCATCTACTTTTTTGAATGAGGGGATTGCAAGGATAAGGCTTGCGACTCTTGGTGTTGAAAGTTTTGAAAATCTTACAGAGGCTATAAAACTTT
>SMTZ1_10002376_pt1 | contig 19012 bp, 20 predicted proteins | sample DeeMarSWOR136_30_FD_25667 | JGI IMG/M metagenome (IMG submission 25667)
TCACATCTTCCACCGTCGCCCTACCTGGTCCAAATCCCGTGCAGGTCTTGACGAAATGAGCCCCTCCCTCTTTGGCCAAAGAACATGCCCTCACTTTAGCTTCCTCTGAAAGCAGTCCAGTCTCTATAATCACTTTGAGCACAGCACCCGATTTCAACACGCCTTCAATCTCTTCTCTCAGCCAATCGATATATCCCGATTTCAGGGCGCCAATATTCATGACCATGTCGAGTTCTTCAGCACCATTGGAGACCGCATCTTCCGCCTCAAGAGCTTTCGACTTCGGTGTCAACGAGCCCAAAGGAAACCCCACAACGGAACAGACTTTCACGTCTGACCCTTTCAGCAAAGATGAAGCAACGCTTACCCAGGTTGGGTTGATGCACACAGATGCAAATCCATATTTGATCCCTTCTTCGCAGATACTCTCCATCTGTGTCGCTGTTGCATCGGCGCGAAGCAGGGTGTGATCAATGAGGCTAGCCACATTCATCGCCTAATTCTATCCGAAAGGCCTTTTTTGTCAAGTCTGCGGTCTGAACACCTTTAGCAGCCATACATCTGAATTGAGGCGCTATCGCCTCAGTACACTTGTAGAATTAGACGACAGTGGCTGAAGAGAGTGACTAATGGCAATCCGATGTCACATGAGCAGTAGCGGGGTGATGGCGGCAAACATCATGAAGCTCACGGAAGACAGCGGGGAAAGCGCCGTTGACGCCTGATGGCTTCTATGCGTCATAACACCTTGATTTCTTAAGAACCTTAACAAGAACGTGTGCGGGATAGTCGACCCAGTCCTCTTGCTCTCTCTGGCAAAATGCCCCTGAGAGAAAAATAGAAGGCGTTCTTTCTTTCCCCCTTTTCTTTCAGCGGAAGGTCACGTATTTCTCTGCGTTCCTCAGTCTTTTCCCTCGCTTACCCAGATATTCGATAGACCCAATCCTCGCTCCACCCCTCCGAAGCTGGAGAATGCGGGTCACAGTCACAGGGCCGAACCCTGGAACTCGGAGGAGCTCGTATTTGTCTGCTCTGTTGACATGCACCGGAAAGAATTCCGGATGACGTCTTGCCCAAATCTCCTTCGGGTCTCCGACAAGTGAAAGATTACCATCCGGCTCGAAGGGAATCTCGTCTGCTTTGAAGCCGTACTTCCTTATCAACCAGTCCACTTGATACAGGCGGTGCTCCCGGGTCAAGAGATCATCGTTGCTCCGCAGGGATCGCTCGCCAGGAAGGTCAGGCTCTCCCAGACCTCTCTGATATGCGCTGAAGTAGACGCGACTCAGATTCAATCTTCTGTACAACCCCCAGGCGTACCTGACAATCTCCTCGTCGGTCTCATCTGATGCGCCAACCACAAATTGCGTCGTCTGCTTCACTTTGGCATAACGCGAACCTTTTCCAGTGAGTGTACTGATGAGCTTGAGTGGACGGATGATATCTTCCAGATAGTCCTTGCGTGTGCCGAGTTTGCCAAAGCTCTCCTCTCCTGCCGTCTCTATGTTCACCGACACAGCAGACGCAAGTGACACTGCCTCCTCAATCGCTGCATCTGAAGCACCAGGGATAACTTTCAAGTGTAGGTATCCTCTGAAATCGTTCCTCCTGAGAAGAAGGGCAACCTTGTTGATCCGTTCCATTGTCTTGTCCGGATTCTCTATGACCCCACTGCTCAAGAAGAGACCCATGACCCTGCGGGCTCGATAGTATTCGAAGAAGGCCTTTGCGAGCTCCTCAGGTGCAAGCGTGAATCGTCCCACATCTTGTCCTGCTCTCAAGGGGCAGTACTTGCAGTCATTCACACACACGTTGGAGACCAGTGTCTTGAATAGAAAGACCCTACCTCCGTTTGGAAGAGCAATGGGGTATATCCACTTGTCATCCTCCGAACGGTACCGATGATCTTCCCTCACGCCGCACGAGCATGCGAGGTCATATTGTGAATCGCGCGACAGGATTGAAAGCTTCTCTCTCACATCTGGAGTCCTGCGAATGCTGAATGGGTGGGACCCTACGTGACTCACGGGCATCTCTCAATCTCTCCTGTAGGAGACTCTCGGATCTTCTGCAGCCTGTCGTCCCAGGGACTCCAGTAGATCCGAAGCACTAGATCCATGCTCACTCTAAGACGTGAATGTTCTTTTCCCGACACATTCTCTTGAGTATCTCTGGCCACACGGTGACACTGCATTCTCCAAGATGGGCCTTCCTGAGCAGAAGCATATACGTGCGGGATTGCCCAATCCCACCGCCAATACATAGAGGGATTTCATTCTTCAGAATCGCCTGGTGGTAGGGCATCTTGAGGAAATCAAGCTGTCCAGTAATCTCCAGTTGCTTCCTGAGCGTCTCGGCATTCACTCGAATGCCCATAGATGTGAGCTCATGGCGACGTTTCGTGACCGGGTTCCAGACAAGAATGTCACCATTAAGACCGTGCATGGGTCTTCCATCTTCGGATATCGTCTCAGTCACCCAGTCGTCGTAGTCGGCTGCTCTCATTTCGTGTGGGTAGCCATCCTCGAGCGTCCAGCCAACTCCAATAATGAAAATCGCCGGGTATTCCTGCAGGATTGCAGTCTCACGCTGCTTACGGGGCATATCGGGAAATCTCTCAAGGATGTCTTCAGCGTGCATGAATGTCAGTTTCTCAGGAAGATCAGGATATTTGCCACTCTTAAGTTGAGGGAAGAAGCTCTGCACATGGGTCTCAGCGCCCTTGAGTACCTTCCAGATCTTCTCTACTACTTCCTTCAGGTACTGCAAGTTCCTCTGTTCCTCAGTGATCACGAGCTCCCAGTCCCATTGATCCACATATGCACTATGATCGTGGTCGAGGAAGTAGTCCTTGCGCACAGCGCGCATGTCCGTGTACAAACCCTCCCCCGCTTTCATACCGAACTGCTTCAATGCAACACGCTTCCACTTGGTCGCGGCCTGCACTATCTGGGCGTCAATTGGGTGTTTGTCGTAGTCGTTGGAGATATGGAATTCTATTGGAGTACGTGAGCCATCACGGTCCAAGTAGTCGTTCACACCGCTCTCCGCATCTACGATCAGAGGGACTTCAACCCGGATTAGATTGAGTTCCCTAGACAGATGTTCTTCGATATAGAGTTTCACTGCAGTAATGGCATTCTGCGTCTCCTTCGGTGTCAGCAGAGAACTGTAGTCCTGCGGCAGGATTTTCTCCAGTTCATCGTAGTCACCGATGCCAGGCCCAGCCAGATCTGCCTTTTTGTCTCGCATTATCTACCTCCCTCTTACACTTCCGTGCGGATCTACGTCAGCGTTTCGATTCACATCGATTCTTCGAAGACTTTCCACGATAATATCACATCCCCCAACAATTCTGCAAGCGAAAAAATCTGGGAATAGTTGCCCTCACCCCACCTCCAGCAGTCCTCACGCGAGACTACGCATCTCGCAGGGGTCCTACCATACACTCAGGCCATCGTCGTCAGACGGCAAATCTTCGCGCACACCACTTCTCTACGCACTCTTCCTACCGAACATTCTTTCTCCATACATAACCAGGTGTCTCGTCATTCCACTCACAGACGGTTCCTCAGTCAATTTCAACACCATCCTGGTTGTCCGCTCAAAAAGTTCTTCGTCCCAATCGCGACATTTCAAGATTTCTTGAGGAATAGGGACTACATCCAACCAACCACACACAGCATGTACATCCATCACTCTGATTCCCTCCGCTTCACACAGCCTTCTGGTTTCTTCTACGCTGACACCTCCATATCCTTGCGCATTCCTCACGTAACTCGCTGTCGGTTTAAGCATCGTAAGAGCAGAGTCTGGGTCCTCGTAGAACTTGTCAATGGCAGCACGCCACTTGTTCACCAGGAATATGGACATCGTTCCATGCTTCTTCGTCACCCTCACCAACTCGCTCACCGCCTCGATCATTCCATCCCAGCAAAGGACGAGATCGAAAATCTCATCAGGGAACGGAAGAAGACGTACATCACATTCGAGGATTCTCACTCTGTCTGAGACTCCTTCCTTAAGAAATTTCCGCTTCGCGACATCCAGCATTCCGGAAGAGTAATCGCATAAGGTTACCGCAAACCCCATCTTCGCTAAGGGCAGAGTCATCCGCCCCGTGCCACCCGCAGCGTCCAAGATCTTAGCATCCCGATTCCGAGGAAGATGTCTTTGCAGCAGAACCCAGTCTACATAGTGTTCCACGGCACCTTCAAAGGTATCGTACCATTTATCGTACTGATCTGCGCGTTCGTTCCACTCAGCCTTTCTCACGGGGTCAGGTCTTCAAACTTCACTTTAGGGAATTTGCACAATCTGTCACAACCATTCATGCTACTCGTTACCCATAGAACCATGGAATGATTTTAGGAGACGCGACTGGATTGTCAATATCTCACCTTGAAGGTCTAAACCAACTCATCGCACCATTGAAATCGTCTGCCTCAACTCGCCGCCATTGCAGGCTACATATGCCCGATTTTCAGTTCGCAAGGACTGAAGGAAGAGATGTAGGGCCGCAGTGGTGCGCACCGCAGTGGCTATCATATGCGGGGCGGAAGGTTCACTCCCCAACAGAACCCATTGTCAATATTGAAGACCTGACCCCATGGATCTGAGTCGTGAAATACGTTCATCGAGAGGAGGGTGGGACGCAAAGGCACTATGCACGCTTTTTCGATCCTTACCGAACGGACTCGCGATGAACAGGTGAGCAGTAGCATCAGAGGGTCTTCGCAGCGTGCCAGTCTGGTTTCTCATTTTTTCTAAGGCGTTGGCCAGTCCATCAGGGTATCGAGTGAGATACGTTCCATCAGCATCGGCGCGATACTCTCGTTCTCTTGATATCGCTGAACGAATCAGCAGAACAAGAAGGGGCGCAAGAATCGCCAGAATAATCCCAACTAACGCCAGAATTCCTCCGCCTGCTCCCTTTCTTCTTCTTCCGCCTCCAAAAAAGATCCCCCAACGAAGCAGAAAATCTCTCAAGAGGATTATTAGTCCTCCAAGTATGCCCACAACCGTCATCAGCAATATGTCATAGCCTCGCACATGGGAGATCTCATGTGCCACCACTCCCTGTAGTTCATCTCTATTCATCATATCGAGAAGCCCTCTTGTCACGGCAATCTTCGCATGGCTCGGATTTCTTCCCGTAGCAAATGCGTTGGGGGTGGGGTCATCAATTATGTAGACCTGCGGTTTTGGAACTCCTCCCGCTATGGCCATCTCTTCGACGACGTTATGAAGCATCTTGTGCTGCTCTGGGTCCGCAGCCCTGGCATTCACACTCCTGAGCGCGATCTTATCGCTGTGGTAGTAGACCGAAAGATTGTAGACTACGATGATCACTGCAAATAACGAATATCCAGCAATTCCCCAATCCAACATGTTGACAACAACATAACCGAGAAATCCTAGAATCAGCGTGAATATGAGTATGAAGAGGTAGGTTCTCCTCTTGTTTTCGTCAATCAGGTCGTATAGAGATTTCTTCACCCTAAAACTTGACTTCTACCGGCCCCTTTTCACCTTCAGGGACCTCCCAATACTCGGCAATCTTGAAATTGAACAACATGGCAATCAGATTCAGCGGCACCTTCTGAATCGAGATATTGAATTGCATTGTCACATCATTGTAGAATTGCCGAGCGAAGGCTATTTTGTTCTCGGTTGAAGTGAGTTCTTCCTGAAGTCGCAGGAAATTCTGATTCGCCTTCAGTTCGGGATATGCCTCAGCCACAGCAAAGAGAGACTTGAGCGTAGAAGAGAGCATGTTGTTCGCCTCTGAGGCCTCCTTGACTGAGGAAGCTCCCATAGCCTTCGTCCGAGCTTCAGTCACTCTCTCAAATACTTCTTTTTCATGGCGTGCATATCCTTTCACCGTTTCGACAAGATTAGGAATCAGATCGTATCTTCTTTTCAGTTGCACATCGATTTGATGCCACGCATTCCTCACGCGATTCTTCAGTGCTACAAGCCTGTTGTACATGAATACCATAGCTAATCCTACCACAACGAGGATGATGATGACCCACATGAAACCCTCCTTTCCTTTTGCCCGTGAATAAATAATCGCTACGATTTTGTCAATCCCCGGAGAACTCCCCGCGAATTCTGCAGACCTGCGAGCTTCCAGCGTCTCAACGATATCAATCCGGAAACGCCGCCGATATCTGCTCGCACTTGACATCCAGTTCGCTTTCATTTTATTAATTGGGTATGCAGAAATTGGGACTCCTTGGTTCCACAGGCTCTATAGGCTCGTATGCTTTGGAGGTAGTAGATTTCCTGAAGGATAGGTTCCAGGTCTATGGACTCTCGGCCAACAGGAACATCCCAAGGCTGCAGCAACAGATAGAGAAGTTCCATCCCAGGGTTGTCGTAGTCGGGGATGAAAGCCAATATCCTCACATCAAAAAGCGATTTCCTAAGAGAGATATGAAAATCTTGGCAGGAGTAGATGGCATGTGCGAGTTGGCTGGAGATGATGAGGTCGACATAGTGCTTAATGCTGCGGTCGGTTCGGTCGGCCTTCTCCCCACTCTGGAGGCTATCAAGAAAGGTAAGAGAATGGCCCTCGCAAACAAAGAGACCATTGTTGCATTCGGTTCTGTCTTAATGGAAGAGGCGAAGAGGAATCGTGCACAGATCATCCCCGTTGACAGTGAACACTCAGCAATTCATCAGTGCCTTGGAGAACGGAATGCGAACAATCTTAAGAGAATCGTCCTTACGGCGTCTGGAGGTCCCTTCCTCGGCGCGACCGAGGAGGAGATCAGATCTGCCTCCAAAGAGTCCGTGCTTGCCCATCCTGTCTGGAGGATGGGCAAGAAGGTGACGGTCGACTCCGCCACCCTTATGAACAAAGGCTTTGAAGTCATAGAAGCTCACTTCCTCTTCGGCATACCGCTCGAGAAAATAGATGTGCTGGTCCATCCACAAGCAATCATACACTCAATGGTCGAGTTTGAAGATGGATGCATGTTAGCTCAGATTTCAACTCCGGATATGCGCATGCCAATTCAATACGCCTTGACCTATCCTGAGAGATTTCCATCAATCGTCAGCCCCTGCAATCTTACGAAGATAGGGAAATTAGAGTTTAAAGACGTGGACATGAATAGGTTCCCCTGTCTTTCACTCGGTTACAAGGCCATCGAAAAGGACGGAACCGCAACTGCGGTGCTTAGTGGAGCCGACGAGATGGCGGTAAAACTGTTCCTGGATGGTCAATTACGGTTCAAGGATATACCGTTCATACTCAATAAGATACTCGATGAGTATCAGCCAATATCGTCTCCCACTCTTCAGCAATTGATTGAAGAGGAACGTTGGGCTCGCCAATATACGAAGAAGCTCGTTGAAAGATGGTCCTCACAATAATAGCTGCTGCACTGGTGCTGAGCATTCTCATAATCACCCATGAATTAGGCCATTACGCCGCTGCCAGGTCAGTGGGGGTGAGAGTACTCCGTTTCTCTCTCGGGTTAGGACCAAGAATCACCGGATTCCGAAGAGGAGATACAGATTACGCAATTTCCATGGTACCATTCGGTGGATATGTGAAACTGGCGGGAACGGAAGACTCACAAAGTGAAGGAAAGCATGATGAGTTCTCGAGCAAATCGACCCGCGCCAAAATATGGATTTTGCTTTCAGGACCTTTGGCGAATTTGGTGTTGGCCTTTTTCCTCTATCTGATAATCGTTTCAGCAGTAGGGATCTCCATTCTGCAGTCGACACGCGTTGGTCACGTCGAACTGAACTCCGCAGCATTCAATGCCGGTATCGAAGAAGGTGACGAGATTCTGATGGTGGGAAACAAGGCAGTCAGCAACTGGAACGAGATAGTTGAGGAGATTGCCAGACAGACGGAGGGAGCAAGTGTGAAGGTCAGAAGGGATGGCGATGAGCTATGGTTTATGATGGAGCCTCTTGAGGAGACTGGCATTACTCCTCTCATAGACCCTGTCGTCGGTCGCGTACAGAAGGGTTCGCCTGCGGAAAAAGCAGGACTCAAAGAAGGGGACAGGCTGCTAACCGCTGGGAACAGAAAGATCGAGAGATGGGAAGATCTGATTGAAGTAGTTCAAGCTTCGCCCGATTCAGTTCTTAAGATCACCTGGATCCGGGACGGGAAGGTAGAATCCGCTACCGTAGTACCGAAATCTCAGCTCGGTCTCGAAAATGGACAGGCGCAAAGGATTGGAGTCATAGGCATATCCATGAGTGTAGACAGAGTGAAACTTCCTTTCTTCTCTGCGGTTGGAGCATCCTCCGAGACAGTTCTGTGGGTAAGCCAACAGATTCTTGGTTTCCTGGGCAAGCTTATCACAGGAAAAGCATCAGTCAAAATGCTGGGAGGAGGTCTCTTCATAGCAAAAATGGCCGGGGAAACCGCCCGATGGGGACTGGACTCGCTTCTCAATTTCATGGCATTCCTTTCCATAAATCTTTTCATAATAAATCTCTTTCCAATCCCCATGTTAGACGGCGGGAACGTCGTCTACCATCTTACCGAAGCCATACGGGGGAAACCTTTAAGCCTGCGCCAGAAAGCGATAACTCAGCAGATCGGTCTTGTCATACTCATAGTCATCATCGCGTTTGTACTGCTAATGGACATTATGAGACTCGCACAATGAGGCTCTCCGCCCTCTGGGACAGGCTTTTCCTGATGAGACCCACGATTCTTGTCCCCGTATGGATCTTTTTGCTTCTGGGAAGCTATCATTCGTCTCCAAAGATTGCAGTGTTGGTGCCTGATCGAAGGGTGATTCTGGCTCTTCTCAGCTACACGATGCTTCTTGGAGGTGTCTACATCCTGAACCAGCTATATGATAGAGAATCGGACAGATTGAATAGGAAACTCTTCCTCATTCCCGAGGGCTACATAAAAACGAAATCAGCAGTGGTGCAGATGGCAATTGTCATAGGCGTGGGCTTCTCTCTCGCGATCTTCTTTTCGCCCATATTTCTGTTGTTTGTAGGAGTATCGCTCGTTATGGGTATCCTGTATTCAGCTCCACCTGCCAAATTGAAAGGGAGGCCCGTCTTCGACACGATTGCCAATGGGGTGGGATACGGATTCCTGAACTTCGGAGTAGGATGGCTGGCAACGTCCGATTTCTCTATGCGCATGGTTGCACTGTCGCTGCCCTACGTTTTTGCTGTAGGTGGAGTCTACGTAAATACCACGATTCTAGATCTTCCTGGTGATAGAAGAACAGGGGATATCACTACCGGTGTGTGGCTTGGTGATGTGCGAGCCCGCCTTCTGAGCACTGTTCTTCTTTCCATTGCTCTTCTGCTCTCTCTATTGGTGCAGAATTATATCTCTCTTCTCGCGTGCTCCATCGCACTCCCACTTTTCGTGCTGTCGGTGATGAGACTCGATGCGAAGTCCGTTTTGATCTCAATACGATTGGGTACACCCGTCTTAGCGGTGATCACTTCCTTCCTCTATCCGTTCTTTGCTGGTATTCTCTGTGCTGGATTCTTTCTGACGAGATGGTATTACCGACATCGATTCGGAGTCATCTACCCCTCCATTTTGGAGAAGAAGAACGATGCTGAGCCTGCCGAAGGACGCCATTGTGCGGGAGTATCGTAGGCTGTTTCGTGAGTCTCCGCCATGTCACAGGAGATTCCTTGACGGTGTCGTCGGGCATACCTCCGTCTTGAGGCGTGCATCCCTGTCCTTCGACTACATCTGCCATTAGATTGTCCGCTTATTCTGGGAAGAAGTTTGGTTGCGGGGGCTGGATTTGAACCAGCGACCTTGAGGTTATGAGCCTCACGAGCTACCAGACTGCTCCACCCCGCAAGAGTAAATATATATTGGGAGGAGTTTTTTGTCAAGGATGGAACTACCGCGCCGTACAGAAATACTATTCTGTGAAGGGGATGACCTTACCGGCAGCCGCGATCGCCTAGGGTGAGGAATACCTGAGACAATGTGTGTTGTTGGGGCAGGCTGTGGGTCGAGGTCTCAGAATCCCAGTTTGTAGAGCTCCGGTCTTCTATCTTGAAAGATGTTGTTCTGCTCGTTGATGTTCTTGTCATCGGCCCGACCCACATCTATCTCCACTACTCCTAGGGCGGGTTTGTCCGCGTCAGCCCTGTACAAGATTGTTCCCTCGGGATCGACTATCTGACTCATCCCCGTAAACTGTAGTGCCTTCTCGCTGAGTTGATCTTTCCCTATCCTATTTGCCGTAATGATAAAAACCCGATTTTCGATTGCTCTTGTGATCATCGCTGCCTGGGCCCAGGGCATCAGCAGATTGGATGGGTGGCATATGATCTGAGCACCTCCGAGCGATAGTGTCCTGGCCGCCTCAGGAAAGATCCAGTCGAAACATATGAGCATACCAATCCTGGCCGCGCCAATTTTCCAGACTGTGAAAGGCGTACTCCCTGGTGAAAAAAGTGTCTTTTCGTCCATGAAGAGGTGAGCTTTCCTATAGGTGCCGACTCTCCGGTCAGGGTGAACAAGAATCGCTGTGTTGAAGATTTTGTCACCGCTTCTCTCAGCGATTCCAGCCACCAGATGAATCCCTCTGTCTTCTGCTGTCTTAAGAAGTGCTTGCGTGGTTTGACCTTCAGGGATTTCCTCTGCGAGTTCACGCAAATCGTCCCTGGACGCGAACAGATATCCTGTGTTGAACAGTTCGGGGAGAACGATCAACTCAGCACTCACTCCTTCCATCATACGAAGGACTTCCTGCACATTCCGTTCTTTCTGGCCGAGTTCAGGACAGAACTGGATAAATCCGACTCTCATTTTGATGGTTCAGCAATAAGAAATCTGCCAGGTTTTGTCAAGCGAACCTGGCCTTCACTTTCTGCACATTCACACACAAAATGGACCCGGACAACGTGAATCTCTCCTCTCCAACATAGTTGAGTGTACGCGCTTCATGAGTCTGCCCCAGGCCCTCAAGAACACGGTAAACGCACTATCACACCCGATACAGCTTCAACGGCATGATCATAAAGAATGGTGCTAATGGCGCTTGCTTCTCTCCTTGACTCTTCATCCTCTAATTCCTGTATTGCATGACCGGGAGTGTAGCCTCTGGGACCGCCACTTCGAACACTCGTAGAATGCAACTTTTCAGTGTGCACGAACCACAATGACTTGGCCAGCTGTGACCACTCATTATTGCTCTGGCCAACTGGATTGACAGGCCCAAGGATTTATTGTAGTTTCTTGTCGCCGAAATGGAGACAAGATTCGAAACTATAGAGTATTCGATTTCTGAGTCCTTGGCCACCGTCACTTTCAGCAGGCCTGAGGTTCATAATGCCTTCAACGATGTGATGATCAAGGAACTTCTTGAGGTTTTTCAGGCAATTTCAGAAAGGAAAGATGTTCGAGTCGTGGTACTCACCGGCAGAGGCAAGTCATTCTGCGCGGGAGCCGACCTCAATTGGATGAGGCGGGTGAAAGAGTACTCCTACGAGGAGAACCTCAAGGAATCTCTCACGTTGGCTGATCTCTTCTGTCGCGTATACACTCTTTCTCTACCCACCATCGCCAAAGTGAACGGAGCTGCAATCGGTGGCGGGACGGGATTTGTAGCGGTGTGTGACTTAGCCATAGCTTCTGAAACATCCAAGTTCTCGTTCAGCGAGGTGAAGCTTGGACTCGTGCCTGCATGTATATCTCCCTACGTGGTGCGAAAAGTCGGCGAGGGTGCGTGCAGAGAATTTTTCCTGAGCGGGGAAAGATTGCCGGCTCAGAGGGCTCTAAGACATGGACTTGTCAACCAGGTCGCCGCTCCCGAGAAACTGGACGAAGTAGTACAGATGTGGTGTGAGCAACTCCTTTCCAGTGGTCCAAATGCACTCGCTACGTGCAAAGAATTGCTTCAGAAGGTTCCTCAAATGAGCCTGGAAGAGGCCAAGACGTATACAGCTCGAGTGATCGCTTCGCTTCGCGTGTCCGAGGAAGGACAGGAGGGCATGCTTTCTTTCCTCGAGAAGAGGAGACCAAAATGGCGGGTGGGGCAAGCCTAAAATACTGATTGCATGATCAGGAAGTTGTTGATTGCCAACCGTGGTGAGATAGCCGTTAGAGTGATACGAGCCTCGCACGAATTGGGCATATCGGCAGTTGCCGTCTACTCTACTGCTGACAGGGACTCTCTTCATGTCCAGCTTGCGGATGAGGCAATCTGCATAGGAGAACCGCCTCCATCAGAAAGTTATCTCAACATCGACAAACTTGTCAACACTGCGAAGGACGTTGGCGCCGATGCTGTGCATCCCGGTTACGGATTTCTCGCGGAGAATCCCGATTTCGCCAAAAGATGTGAGGAGACGGGGCTGACTTTCGTAGGTCCTTCTTCTGCAACTCTCAGGCTGGTCGGAGACAAGGTAGAGTCCCGAAAGACAATGTTGAAAGCTGGAATCCCGGTTATACCAGGAATGTACACCAAGGCACAAAGCATCAGACAGTCCGTGGCAGAGGCGAAGAAGCTGGGATTCCCGGTTCTCGTGAAGGCTTCACTCGGAGGTGGTGGTAAAGGAATGAGAATCGTGGAACACGAGAATGAACTGGAAAAGGCAGTGCTGTCGGGAAGGCGAGAAGCGAAGTCAGCATTTGGTGATGAATCAGTCTATATCGAGAAATATGTGGCGAGACCCAGGCACATAGAATTTCAGGTACTTGCCGACAAGTACGGAAACCTGATCCATCTCTTCGAGAGAGAGTGTTCAATTCAGCGCAGACACCAGAAATTGGTTGAGGAAACACCTTCTCCCGCACTCAACAGTGAGCTGCGCCAGAGAATAGGTGAACTCGCAGTCACGGCTGCGAAGACGGTAAGGTACACAAATGCAGGAACGATAGAATTTCTTTATGAGAAGGGGAATTTTTATTTCCTTGAAGTGAATGCGAGAATTCAGGTCGAGCATCCCATAACCGAGTTGACAACTGGCGTCGATCTGGTGAAGCAACAGTTGTTAATAGCTTCAGGACAACCTCTCTCCCTTTCCCAAGAGAGCGTCTCCCAGCGCGGACACGCGATTGAGTGCAGGATATATGCTGAGGACCCCGGGAACGGTTTTCTTCCTTCTCCGGGCAGAATACTTTTCATGCAGGAACCATCAGGCCCCGGTATAAGAATGGATTCAGGAGTCTATTCTGGCTTCGACGTCACAACGTTCTACGACCCGATCCTATCCAAGCTGGTCGTCTGGGGAGAAGATAGAGAGACAGCTCGTCGAAAGGCAGCTTCGGCTCTCTCTGATTATGTGATACTCGGGATAAAGACCACGGTCGACTTTCTTCTTCATCTCGTCGAGCACCCTGATTTCGCGACGGGGAAGACGTACACCGATTTCATTCAGAGGAACATGGCTGACTGGAGCGAAACAGGGGCCAAAGAGCATCTTGACTTAGTTATGATAGCTGCCGCAATTGATTCCTACAAGAAATCTTCCATACCGATACGCAGAGCATATACAAGAGATGAATCCTCCAGTCCATGGTCGACTCTCGGACGATGGAGAGTAGGAATGAGGAAGTCTTGAATGGAATTCGAGTTCAAGATAGAGGACTCCCTCGAAAAACTCTCTGTCGAATTCAGCAATGGCGTCTACACCGTACGACATCGGGATTCCGTCTGGAATGCAGAGCTCAAACCTGTATCGGATAATCTATTCTTGCTTCAAATAGGAAACGCGACACATAGGCTGTACTTTGCCGAAAGCGAAGGAAAGAAGTACCTATTCGTGAAGGGTCGTCAATTCTGTCTTGAGAAATGCGAGACATCGAGAAGAAGCTTTGCAGACGTTGACGAACGTGCGGAAAGGGCCTCGGTCTGCCCTCCAATGCCCGGCATGGTAGTCAAGATTGATGTACGCGAAGGTGATCAAGTCAAGAAAAACCAGAGTCTGGCAGTGGTCGAAGCCATGAAGATGGAAAATGAACTGAAGTCACCTATTAACGGAAAGGTTATCAAGGTCTGTGCTTCGGCCGGAGAGCTGGTAGACGCCGGAAGGCCTCTCATTGAACTGGAGGCGGATTGAAATTTCTCTCTCTCGTGTGCTCAAGGAGAAAGAGGGGCAACTGCGAGCTCATCGCACGATTGGCTCTCAAAGTGGCTGAGAGACTGGGAGCCTCAGGGGAACTTATCCACCTTGGGAATTTCTCAATACTCGAGTGTGATGGCTGCATGAAATGCATCTTCAAAAACGAGCGTTGCCACTTGGACGACGATGTCTACCAGTTGCTGGATAAGTTCTCCCGTGCAGACGTCCTATTCGTTGTCTCTCCAACCTATGTACTGTCAATCCCCGGAATTCTCAAATCGCTCATAGACAGATATCTCCTGATGCACCCGTACTATGAGCTCATCTGGGGACGCAGTGCCGTAAGCATAGGGGTCGCAGGCCTCTCTGGATGGGAAGCTCTCGAGCTGCCCCTCCTCAACCTGCTGCCTCTCTCTCTCGGCTTCAGAATCATCGACAGTTTTGTAGTCTACGGAGCAGGACCTGGCGAAGCTCTGCTGGACAAGAACGCGGTCGAAAGAATAAGGAATGCCGCAGTTACGCTCTGTTCCCAGGACACTTCTCAGCAGTCAGTCGCCCCTTATCAGTCAGTGTTCAGAGAGCAGTGTCCCGTATGCTTCTCTCCAGTATTTGAGAGAATTGGATCCGGAAGGTTCCGTTGCCCGGTCTGTCTCTCGCTTGCCGATGAGAAACCGGAAGGACTCCATTTCTCAGCGGAAAGTCTGAACAGCCACCGATTTACTCCTGAGAGAGTGAAGACACATTTGGAGACCTGGGTCTTGCAAACCAAAGGCTCCTTCAGGAAGAGACTATCTGAGATTACGAGGACTATAGGAGAATTGAAAATACAAAGTTGAGGAGGAAGTATGGAATATGACAACCTTGTCCTTGAGGTTGAGGATGGAATCGCTCTCATAAAGATCAACAGACCCGACGCTCTGAACGCCATCAACACGGCTACAATTGAGCAATTAGAGGATTGCTTCAAATCGCTCTCTCAAGATGAGACGGTAAGAGTGATCATATTGACTGGCGAGGGCAAGACCTTTGTCGCTGGAGGAGACATATCAGAAATGAGGGAGAAGAGTCCAACAGAAGCACGCAGATTCGCGCGCAGAGGTCATGAACTCCTCGCATTCATAGAGAACATGGAAAAGCCAGTGATCGCTGCAGTGAATGGACATGCGCTGGGAGGCGGTTGCGAACTCTGTATGGCATGTGATCTGAGAATTGCATCTGACAGAGCCCACTTTGGTCAACCCGAAGTGAAGCTTGGTCTAATCCCGGGATGGGCCGGTACTCAGCGATTGCCCAGATTGATCGGTCTCACTAAGGCCAAGGAGATGATACTCACCGGAGACCCCATAGATGCCGAAACAGCTCTGAAGAGTGGTCTGGTAAACAGCGTTGTGGCCCACGAGAATCTCCTTCACGATTCGAAGGTTTTGGCTAAGAAGATCGCATCAATGGGACCCACAGCCATAGCGCTTGCTAAGACCTGCATGAACAGAAGCATGGAGTCTGATATGTTCACAGGCGCCGCACATGAGGCAGAAGCTTTCGGTGTCTGTTTCTCAACTGGAGAACCAAAAGAAGGCATCTCCGCATTCTTCGAGAAGAGGAAAGCTGAATGGCAAAAGGGAAAGTCGTGAGAAAAAGGACTGAATTGTCTGAAGGGAGGAGTAAATGGGAAAAGATGTGGTAATCGCTAGTGGGACGAGAACTGCCAGTGGCAGATTTCTTGGTGGTTTGTCTTCGCTCTCTGCAGCCGATCTTGGCGCTGTAGTCATCCGTGAGGCGGTAAAGAGGGCAGGTATAGATCCAAAGGATGTTGACGAGGTCATAATGGGAAATGTTGTTCAGGCAGGACTTGGGCAGTCTCCAGCACGACAGGCGTCAGTAAAGGCTGAAATACCGCACGAAGTTCCTTCGTTCACCGTGAACAAGGTATGCGGGTCCGCGCTCAAGGCGATTATGCTTGCCGATCAGGCAATCAGGCTTGGAGAAGCTCACGTCGTCGTCGCGGGTGGAATGGAATCGATGAGCAACTGCCCTTACCTCGTAAGCAAAATCAGAGCTGGAGTGAAGTTTGGCGATCAGACGTTAGTTGATTCTCTCATTCACGATGGTCTCTGGTGTGCATTCGAGAATGTGCACATGGGAAATCTCGCTGAATTCACTGCCAAGAATTCTGGCATCACCCGACAGCAACAGGATGAATACGCGTATCACTCGCAGAGGAAGGCAGGAGAAGCGATGAACGCAGGGAAATTCAAGGCCGAGATTGTGCCGGTAGAGATACCGACACGCAAGGATCAGCCTATAATCATAGACACAGACGAAACCCCGAGACCTGACACCACGGTTGAGAAACTTGCAGCTCTGAAGCCCGTCTTTCAGAAAGATGGGACTGTGACTGCAGGAAACGCGCCAGGTCTGAATGATGGCGCGTCGGCAGTTGTCGTGATGTCAGAAGAGAAGGCAAACGAGTTGGGAGTCAAACCAATGGCAAGAATAGTTGGTTATTCATCCGCGTTTAAGGAACCGAAATACGTCTTCTACGCGCCTGTGGATGCCGTAGGCAAACTCCTTCAGAAAACAGGGCTCACGCTGGACCGATTTGACCTGATCGAGGCGAATGAAGCCTTCGCGGCCCAATGCCTGGCAGATGGTAAGGAGCTGGGGTGGGATGCAGATCGAGTGAACGTAAACGGAGGAGCAATTGCGCTTGGACATCCAATCGGTGCGAGTGGCGCGAGAATTATGACCACCCTCATGCACGAAATGAAGAGAGTGGGCGCAATGAAAGGCTTGGCTACTCTCTGCCTCGGGGGAGGCGGTGCGGTAGCAATGGCAATAGAAAGGATTAGCTGAGATTGCAGAACTATTGAATTAAGGAGGAGCTATGGAGGTCAAAACGATCACGATCGTTGGAGCAGGAACTATGGGAAATGGAATAGCCCATGTAGCTGCACTTGCCAAATTCAACGTGAATTTGGTTGACGTAGAACAGGAGATACTTGACCGAGCCGCAGCCACCATCAAGAAGAATATGGAACGGCAGATAAAAAAAGCTGCCATAACCGAGGGAGAAATGAACCAGGCTCTTGAGAGAATTGCTCCTGCATTGTCACTCGACTCGGCGAAAGAGTCCGAGCTCGTCATCGAGGCAGTTTTAGAAGAAAGAGATGCGAAGAAGAAGGTTTTCAGCAGTCTGGATCGTATGTGTCCGAAGGAGACCATATTCGCAACGAATACATCCTCAATTCCTATCACCGAAATCGCAGCATCGACCGGGCGTCCCGAAAAGGTAATCGGAATGCACTTCATGAATCCTGTACCAATGATGGTCCTTGTGGAGATTATCAAAGGGTTCGAGACAAGCGACGACACTTACTCCACTGTCGAGGATGTTGCGCGAACCATGGGAAAGACGCCCGTATTGGTGAATGATTCTCCGGGATTCGTATCTAATCGGGTGCTGATGCCGATGATAAATGAGGCCGTCTACTGTCTCATGGAGCGTGTCGCAGACAAAGAGGCTATAGACACGGTCATGAAACTTGGAATGAATCATCCGATGGGACCGCTCGGACTTGCCGACTTGATCGGACTCGACGTGTGCCTCGATATTCTTGAGGTACTTCATCGCGAGATTGGAGACCCTAAGTATCGGCCATGCCCACTTCTACGAAAACTGGTTCAGGCAAGGTGCTTGGGCAGAAAGACAGGAAGAGGATTCTACGATTATTCGAAGTAGTCCAATAGGGCAGGTCATCCATTTCTTTCGAGAGGTCGACTCCACGAACGAAATCGCGAAAGAGCTTGCGCACAGGAGCGCGGAAGGAACAGTGGTGATCGCTGAGACCCAAACGACCGGAAAAGGGAGACTTGGCCATAGATGGTTTTCTCCGAGGGGCGGACTGTGGATGTCCATCATACTGAAGCCCAACCTCCAACCTCGAGAGATACCATTGCTCAACCTCGTCTGTTCTCTCACCATTGCAAGAGTGCTATTGGAATTGGGGGCGAAGGCGGCACCACGGTGGCCGAACGATGTTTTCGTCAGCGATAAGAAGGTCGCAGGGATCCTTGCGGAAGCCGACTTCAACGAATGCACAAACTGGGTCGTAGTCGGGATAGGTATCGATACCAATGTCGACACCGATTCCTTCCCTCCGGATGTTCGAAGGAGGGCCACGTCGTTGAGAAGGGTGTTGGGGAGAGAAATCGACCACGACGGTCTGACCAAACGAATATTCAAGGAACTCGAAGCCGACTATCATAAGCTGAAAGAGAGAGACTTCGATGAGCTGCTTTCAGAATGGAAATTCCATTCTGATATCATGGGCAGAAAGGTGAGAATAGGGTTTCAGGATGAGTCATTCATCGGAGTTGCAGTGGATATAGGGATTGGTGGCTCACTTCTCATACAAATGGAAGACGGAAATACAAGAGAAGCCACAGTAGGAGAATTTACTCTGATCAAGTAATGGAAAGAGGACTGATTCAAGTATACACCGGGGCCGGCAAAGGGAAGACCACAGCAGCAATCGGTCAGGCCATCAGGGCATGTGGGCACGGACTGAAGGCAATCATCATTCAATTCATGAAGGGCAAGATAGACTATGGCGAACTGAGAATCGCCGAGTTGCTACCAAATTTCTCGATAGAGCAGTATGGGCTTCCGAGTTTCGTGGAGAAAGGAAATCCTACGGAAGACGATCGAAAACTCGCACGAGCAGGATTTGATAGAGCTCGAGAGGTAGTCCAGAGTGGAGAGTTTGATCTCGTGATTCTGGACGAGATAAACGTTGCGGTCGACTATGGCCTTCTGGCACTGGCAGATGTCCTGAAACTGATGGATGAGAAACCCTCGACGGTTGAACTCATTCTCACAGGGAGGTATGCACACCCGCAGATTGCACGGACAGCTGATCTGGTTACCGAGATGGTCGACATAAAGCACCACTACGACAAAGATATC
>SMTZ1_10002671_pt1 | contig 19012 bp, 20 predicted proteins | sample DeeMarSWOR136_30_FD_25667 | JGI IMG/M metagenome (IMG submission 25667)
TAAGAAATATCATCCAAATGGTCTATATTTTCCTCAAATTTTTCCCACCAAATATCTAGATTCATTATTGAATCATCAAGAATATTTTTAGCTTCTTCTCCAAAAATACTGCCAAAATGAGATAAAGTTATGGTATTAAAATCAATTCTTTTGAGTTTTTCAATTGAATTATGAAAAGCATCCATATCCCAGTAAGGGGGCATGAATGGTGGAATAAATATAACATCTGAAATCTTATCACCCAATGTATCTCCCACGAATAAATTTTTGTTTTTTTCATCAAAAATACTAATATGATCAGTCATATGTCCAGGAGTTTCAATAATTTCTAATGAAATTCCATTAAGATCGACAATATCTCCTTCTTTTAATGGTATTATTTCTTCTTCAATATTATTAAAAGGACCAGTTCCAAAGACTTCATTATAGGATTGATCTCTTAGATTTGGAATAGCTTTAGCCGAAGCTAATATTTCAATCTTTTTTCCTTCTTTTTTAGCTCGTTGATTTAAAAAAGGGATTGCTTGGCAATGATCCCAATGAGAATGGGTAATTATAATCATATCGGGAGGAAATAAATTTAACGCTTTCAATTGTTTGAGAATCTTTCGAGCTTCTGTATGTGTTCCTCCATCAATAAGGCAAGTTTTTCCACTTTCTATGAGATAAATTGCTGCAATGTTAGGAACAGTAAACATTTTGATATCAATCAGGGTAGTATTATCATTAATTTTACCTTCTTTTCTGATAGCAGTCATGAGATTACACACTATTTATTTTTATAATATCATTATAATTTTTACACGCTTATTTTATTTATAACTTTAGATTCTAACATGAAATTTATAAGAATTTTTTAAACTAAAAAACATCATGAATTTGTATAATATTTTGTTAAAATCATTTCTGAACAATCTATAGCACTTTTAGCTGCAAATTCTGTTCCAATACCCCCCCTCCTGCGTCTCCTCCAACAATATACAAGTCTTTAATAGGAACATTTGTTTATACCAACTTTTAAGTGAATTTATTATATAAGAAGTTAATGAATTTCAAATAAGTTAGGAGATAAATTTCCTTTCTATTTTTCTTTATAATAAAATTAAATTTTACTGATTGATTTTAAAATGTATGTCTATTTTAGGAATAAACCAAGAGCAAGACAAAATTGTATTTAATGATCCAACTAACTTTTGTAATTTATGTGGTCAATGCATTGCAAGATATCCTCAGGATGCCATTCTTTACGAAGGAATGGGAGAAACATACTCTTATGAAGGCATTGATAAACCAGAGAACATCGCATCATATGAAACAATTTATAAATTCCTTAGGGCAAATCGTTCAATTCGTCGTTATAGAACTAAAAAAGTGCCAAATGATATTTTAAAAAAGGTTTTTGATGCAATGTTGCATGCTCCTACGGCAGAGAACGCTCGAACTGAAAATTATACAATCCTATCAGACACAGAACAAATTAAGAAATTAAATGATGCTGTCATTGAAGAGTTAATGAAAAAACCAGAAGTAAAAGTTAAATATGGATTGTTATTTAAACTTCTTGGAAAAACTTTTAATAGTCCAATATTTTTTGATGCACCCTATGTTGTTTTTGTTGAATCTCCTCTTGAAAATAAATCTGAATTTATAAATATAGGAAATATTATTACATATGGAAGATTAGCTGCTCAAGCTCTTGGTTTAGGTACATGTTGGAATGGTTGGACGCAAATTGCTATGATGAATAATCCAGATGTAAAGAAAATAGCTAACATTAAGGGAAAAACAGTGGGGGTGTTTATATTAGGATATCCTGCTGTTAAATTTTATTGTTCTCCACCCCGTTCTCCAAAAAGCGTAGAAGGATTAGATTAAAAAGTGAATTAAAAAACCGCATACTTGAAATTTTCATCAGATAATACCCATGCTTCTAAGAAATCATCTTTTCTTTTTGTATTCCATATTTTATCAATATTTGTTATCCCTTTAATAAGATCTACTAATAATTCTTTACCAACAGCGAATTCTTCATGAGAAGGATAAATTTCAATTTTTTTTGAATTATCAAATAAGTCTAGTAATTTCCTAAGATTTGAAAGAATAACTGGAAAAGTCCTTTTAGTTAAATACATCATGCCATAATGAGCAGTATCACCAGTAAAAAGTTCATTTTTGTTAGTTAATAAAGATATGCATCCGGGAGAATGTCCGGGAGTATGAATAATTTCTATTAAAATCTCACCTAGATCGATAATTTCTTTACCTCTTACAGGTTGGATATCTTTAGTTGGTGGTAAAACATAATTTATACTTTGAAAACGTTTAACTACTTTTTTAGAAGAATCTCGTAAGAATGATATATCACGAGGCTTAGAAATTAATCCACACTCCTTTTTGTGAATGAGAATTTTATTAAACTCTTGATTTCCTCCAATATGATCAAAGTGAGAATGAGTATTTATCACAATTAATTTTTTATCCATGATTAAGTTATTAATAACTGGTTTGAGGGGGAACAATCCAATACCAGTATCAATCAATAAGGCTGAGTGCGATCCAGTAATTAAATATAGATTAGTATACGTTGTATAGAACCGAGGATCGACTTCATCAAGTCTTTCTCGAATTACATATAAATAATCTTTGTGTGTTATAATTTCAAACCACTGTTGGCTGTTAATGTATTTAGACATCCTTCTAAATTCATGCTTTTTTTTAGTTTTAAATCATCCTTCTTATTTAAAACTCTGAAATAACTCTCTTAAATAAGATTATGATTAATATCACTTTGATAAGTAATTATTAAAAAAAAAATTTAAGGGAAAAAATCCTCAAACAATACTAAAACTTTGTACTAAAGGGTGAAACGCTTTTGAACTTTATCGAAAAAAAAGGAACAAGTTCTAACTGATTTAGTAAAAAATAATTATTTTTTAGGTTTTATAATTATATAAGTTTGAAAAAATATTCGCTAAAAGTTAGAAACAGTTTTATTTGATATGGATATTGTAAAACTTTGGAATGAACTTGAATGGACGGCTGACGCACGTCAAATAATTGAAGGTCTCAAAAATTATCCTAAAGATTCAAAAATTATTCTAATTTTAAGGCATTCTCAAAGAAACGAACCGAGAGATTTTAATGTGAATGCTGATCTGAAGGAATAAAAATGGCAAATTATTTTCCTTGAAGGAATAAAAATGGCAAAAAATAGAATTTTCCTTGAAGGAATAAAAATGGCAAATTATTATATTCCTTGAAGGAATAAAAATGGCAAATTATTTTGGTAGAAAATTACCAAGGGATAAACCTATTCGTCTATTTTACAGTAAAGCTGAGAGATGCAGGGATACAGCGCGAGAAATTTTCAATGGTGTTAGAGATTTTGGTGGTGAAGCTATTTTAAAGGAAGAATTAGTTCCTTTATATCGTATAGGTATTAATTTGGAATTTTTTTATGAAGAAAATAAGAAGTATGATATTCTTGAAATTTTTTTTCGATGGGTAGCAGGTTTATATTCTCCTGAATTATGGTTACCTCTAGGTTCCTATTGCCAAAAAGCAGCAGAAATCATCATGGGAAATTTTAAAAATATTCCTGATAATGGTTTAGATATTCATATTACTCATGATTTACATTTAATGGCTCTAAAATTTGGTTGGTTTGGCTTACCTCCTACTAAAAAATGGGTAAATTACCTAGGAGGATTTGCTTTTTCTTTTATAAATGATGAAATCTTACTCTTAGATTCTAAAAATATGATTCATATAGAAATACCTTATTGGTGGAAGCAAGATTAATTTAGTCTCTTTATCTTTATACTAAAATTTTTAAACCCATTAAGAGTTAGATTTATTATAAGCTTTCTAAAATACCTCCAATCTTTATGAAAATATCTAAATATAAAACCTTAATAATATTATTTTCAATTTATATTGTGTTTTGGATAATCATAATAAGCGTTTTAGAAGCCTTATTTCAACCTGCTTTTCATTTTGCCTTATCTCGTTTTATACCTTTAGATGATGTGCTTTTAGAGCTTGGCATTATTTTCATTATAAGTCTTCCTCTTTCTGCTTTTGTCGGATTAATAATTGGAGGTTATATTATTGCTCCAGTTATTTTATTCTTGCATAAAAAAATTTATGGTTCAAAAATGCATTATGGAATTCAAATAGAACAAAGATCAGAAAAAATAAAATTATTTTCACTTAGTTTTTTTCCAACGTTAATGGCTATTAATCTTGCTTCTATTCTTTTTACTCCTACTATAGTAAATTTTATCTTAAATGCAGATGTTACAAATATTTTTGATAATGTTTCTAAAATTCCGATGTTAACTCGATTTTTTGCAGAGGTAATTTTACTTACAATAACATTTGGCCTAGCAACGATGTTATTCTCATCAGTTTGGTTTTTAAAAGACTCTGGAATTATCTATTCAAATAAACGTAAAATAGAGAATTCTGCTGAACCATTTCTATTACATTCAATAGGAGAGTGGTATCAAACTATTTTAAGAAGTTATGCTGGAATAGGAGCTATTATAACTTATATATTGGTTGTATATGATTTCATTACGAGTTATATTGAGAATTTAGGAGCCCCTGGAAATATTTTTAATATTCCTAGTTTAATAGTATGGCTAGGTATGCCACTTTACTTATCAATTTCTTTAATACCTACCTTAATTACTAATGATTTATTAAGAAGAAAAAGGATAAATTATATCAAAAAAATTAGTAAGAAAATAGGTATTAAAGATACAGCAGTTATTAGTTTTGAATTCAAAAATGAAACTGATCTGAATTAAATTTATTTTTTAAGATTTTTTCTGAACATTCAAGAGCACTTTTAGCTGCCAATTCTGTACCAATTCCCCAACCGCCAGCATCACTTCCTACTATATATAATCCCTCAATTGGTATTTTTGGAGTAGGTCTATCATTACCCGTTTGATTCATTGTTTGTGCAAGCCCGATAACTGAAGCCTCTTTCCCACCTAGTAGATTTATATCTTTTGGGGTTGATACATCATACCACATGAGATTTTCAGGGAGATCTGGAAATGTTTTTTGAAGAGCTTCAAATGAATTTTTTATCCATTTATCTCGATTTTTTTCAAAACTCTCTTGTATTACTGCAGTCCCTGCTATTATTAACTGCCTACCATTAGGAGCTAAGCTGGCATCAAAATTTGAAGGCACTGGAATAAAAAGGAAAACTTCTTCAGGTACCTTGCCTTTTAATAATGAGTTGAACCGATCTTCTGGATCATACGAAGAAAATGAGGTAACTAGCTTAAAATTTGTAATTGGTTTTTTTAATGCTAGTTTAAGAGTAAGGGCACTTATAGAATACTTGAGCTTGTCAATATTTTCAAGAAAATCCTCTTTGAAAAATTTTCTTCCAATCATTTTATTTATGGTTTCTCTGATTCCAGCATTACTTATAACTAATTTTGAGGATATAAATCTACCGTTATTAAGTTCCACACCTTGAACCTTCTCATTATCGACTATAATTTTTGAAACTGATTGATTTGTTTGAATAATTCCTCCGAATTTCTCGATTGCATAAGCATAGGCTTGAGGTATCGAAATACACCCTCCTTTTGGGTACCCAATACTAAAATCAGTTGATAAGGATGATAAACATCTCACAAATTCACTTGCAGACGTTTGATAATAGGGTATTACAAAATAGAGTAATGTAATTATATCAAAAAAGCAATGTATGAGATCATTGGTTGTATATTTAGAGATTAATGTTTTTGCACTCTCTCTTTCAAATTCTTCTAAATTTTTCATTTTTAATATATCTCTAAAGAATTTCATGAGATTAGAGAAATCTGACCTTGAAACAAATTCTTTAAGTTCTCTAGGAAAAGCCCAAAATTTGCCCTGATAAAACCATCTAGGACCAGGCTTTCTACATAATACCCAATCGATAGCATCTTCCATTCCAATAATATTTAGAATTTTACCATGGGGACCTTTGTTTGATCTCCCAAAAAGGTGAACTCCTACATCAATTTTAAAGCCTTCTTTCTCGTATGTACTACAACGTCCACCTATGAAGTTATTTTTCTCAATAAGTAGGGTTTTTAAGCCTTTAGATGCTAAAATTGCAGCAACAGCTGTACCTCCAATTCCACCCCCAATAATAACTGCATCATAATCATTCATTGAATGTCATCTTATTAATTGAGGTTATAATATATGAAGTTATTCAATATTAAATATTATTGAGAGAAATCTTTAATAATAAGATAGAACCATTTAAAATGGAGAGAAATATATAAAAACTCAAGTTATATAATTTTAACATTTTTTATTGGTACCCAACCACTATTTCCTTCTTTATTTATGACCAAATACCATTCTGCTTCTTCTTCTTTAATTATGAGTTCTTCACCAATTTTAACATTTAGTTCTGTAGCGTTATAATCTTGTTTTGCTTTAGCAGTTTTGCCTTGAATGTCGAGGTAATTTTCAGGTACCCATCTGCTTTCCCCAGATTTATTTGTACACCAAATCCATCTAGGCCATTCACTTTCTTTTTCTCCAATAGACAAAATCTCTCCTTTAATCATTGTCCAAGGAGTAGTATAAGGAGAATTATAGCTCTCTATAACAATACACTTTCTTTCCTTCATAATATTCTTATTTTTAATTTTGAAAATTGAAAAAGTTCCATATGCCTTAGCAACAAGTGTTTTATCATTCATTACCTCTGACTCGAGAACACCAAAGGACTTACCTCTATGGATTACTTTTGTATTACAAATGAGACTTCCTTCTTTAACTGCTTTAAAATAAGTTATTTTAATTTCTACAGTTGCACACAACTCATCTTTTTTTAATAAAGAATACAAAGCTCCACCCATACCCGTATCTGCCATCGAATACATAACAGCACCATGCACAGTTTTATGGGGATTAAAATGATTTTTATTAATCTGTAAAACACATTGCGAATATCCTTTTCTTAATTTAGTAAATTCAAACCCGATTAAATCTCCAAAAGGATGAAATCCTTTTGATTTTAGAGGACTAGATTCCGACATAATCTATGTAAATATCATATTAATTTAATCTTTTTTCAAATACTAAAAATATAAAAAAAATTAGGCACTATTAAATTTTTAAATATAAAATTTCAGTGAAGTAATATGTCGATTTTGTTTGAACCTCATAAAATTGGCAAAATGGAAGTAAAAAATCGATTTGTGAGATCAGCTACCCATGAAAATTTAGCAAAAGACTCTGGTGAAGTAACGGATGAGTTAATAAAACTTCACAGAACTCTTGCTAAAGGAGATATTGGCTTAATTATCCCAGGTTATATGTATATTCACCCCTTAGGGCGGGCATACAGATATCAAACTGGAATATATGAAGATAATATGATATCAGGTTTGAAAAAGCTTGTTAAGGCGATACATGAAGAAGGGAGTAAGGTTGCATTCCAGATAGCCCATGCTGGAATGTATACATTTTCAAGGCTAATTGGTACAACTCCGGCGGGACCTTCTGGAGAAATTATGAATCCAATTGCTATTGAATATTCAAAAGAAATGATTGAAAATGAAATTCAGGAAACAATAGAAGCTTTTATTCAAGCGGCTAAACGTGCAGTCGAATCGGGAGCTGATGCAATCCAATTGCATGCAGCTCATGGCTATTTAATCAATCAGTTTTTATCTCCTTTTTATAATCGTAGAAGAGATAAGTGGGGCGGATCTGATGAAAATCAGTTTCGATACCTAAAAGAAATTGTAGTGAAAATAAAAAAGGTTTTACCTTCAGATGTCCCTCTTTTCATAAAATTAAATACCAATGATTATACTCCAAATGAGGGGATTACGCCTTCATTAGCGGCTAAATATTCTAAGTGGTTAATTGAGATAGGTATCGATGCAATTGAAATAAGCTGTGGCTCAGGGTATTCTCTTTTTAATATGTGCAGGGGAGAAGTTCCCGTTAGAGAAATAGTTCAAGCTGTTCCAGATTATTTGAAAATGATGGCAGAAAAGGTTTATCAGGATTTGATTGGCAAATTCGACATCGAAGAAGGATATAATCTTGAAGCTGCTAAGATTATTAAACCTCAAATTAGAGATATTCCCCTAATCTTGGTTGGAGGTTTAAGAACTAAGACATTTATGGAAGAATTAATAAAGAATAAATATACTGATTTCATATCCATGTCACGTCCATTTATAAGAGAACCATTTCTTGTAAAAAGTATTAGAGAAGGAAAACAAGAAAGAGCAGCATGCATCTCATGCAATAGATGTCTTGCAGCGATACCGAATGATTATCCAGTTCAGTGCTATGTGAAGAAGTGGCCAGAAAAAAAAATATCAACAGGGTATTTCCAATAAATTTTTGTTTAAGGTTTCTCTTTTCCCTTAATCACATACCCTTTATCTTCCCAGGCTTTTCTCATAACTGGATTTTTTTCAAGAAAGCATTCAATGACTTCTTTTTTCACACGATTAAAAGGGCAAGAAAAATTCACACAATTCCCACATCTTTTAATTATTAAAAAACTAAAAAAAATTACAATTTCAATTATGCAAACCGCCAAAAAAACAAGTTGAGTACCTAGAATCAAAAAACCCAATGGATATCCTATCAAAATGGCAAACCCTATATATAATTGGGTTTTTTCTATGTTACTCATTGGTTCAGGACGATATTTCCAGAGTTTAAGGCTACCATAGTTAGCAATACAATGTAAGGTTCTACTTTCTTCAACATAATAAGGGCAATGACTACAAAGAATTCGAATCTCCCATACTTCAAAAAAAAATAACCAGAAACCAATCCAGCCTAACAAAAACCACCCATAACCCGCCAAAATAACTCCAATAAAAGCAGTAACAACAAAAATAAAAAAAAATCCTAAAAAACTAATTAAATATTTACTGCTAAAGTGACATATTAATTTTCCATTAATAGGGCAATTTTTACACTCTGAAATATCTTTTAAAGTACATATATTATGTAAATTCTTCATCTTTATTCTAAATCTTAATAATTAGGTCATTTAAACCTAAAAATAATTAGAATTAAAACCTTTTTCCATTTTTTTTTATTTAAAAACCAAAAATTCTAATATATTTCATATATAGTTTTTATAAATAGATAGGAGAATTTTGAAATGGTCTCTTTTACATTTGTGGTTTGTGCGGAGCCTTATAAATATGAAGCTATAGATACAATGATTAATTTAGGCGAATCTATAATTAAAAAAGGGCATAAAATTCTAGGAGTTTTTCTATATGGAAGTGGTGTTTATGTTATTAAAGAAAGAACCTTTGTAGATACATCAATACGTAATATATCGAATAAACTTAAAGAATTTTGTAAAAAAAATAAAATAGAACCGATTGCTTGTAGTACATGGATTAGTTTTACAGGAATCAAGGTTGAAGAATTTATAGAGGGAGCGGCGCGAGAAGGATTAGGAGGACTCTCTGATTTAATTGCTAGATCAGATAAAGTATTATTTTTTGGTCCTGGAGGGTGATAAAAATGGTGAACTCGGTAGTAATTATTTGTGAAGACGCCCCGTTTGGAAAAAACTCAGTGGTGGAATCCATACGTATGGCTGCTGGAATTCTAGCTGTAGGTGATATTGATGAATGCAAAGTTATTTTGCTTAAAGATGCTGTTTACTTTTTTAATAAAAATTTAAATCCAGATGCATTGAACATGGATAACTTTACAAACATTTTTAGATTAATAGAACTCTCAGAATTAGAAATTTTTCTTCATGATAAAGCTCTGAAAGCAGCAGGAATTGAACCAACCGATCTTTTCTTAGAAAAACATTTAAAAATTATTGGAACCAAACAAATATCTCAGCTTATTTTAAATGCTGATATGAGTTTTAAATATTAGTTGGAGGTTAGATTAATCTGACAAATTCTATTTTGTATTTGTATGGTTTTAGCCCAACCAATAATCAGAGATTAGAAACTTTATTGGAAATTCTAAAAATGCAATTAGAATTAGATGTCGATATTTCCGTCATTTTAATGCATGATGGTGTTATTGGCACATCAAAAAAAGCGAAAACACCCCTATCTTTAAAGAACCTAGTAAATCTGTCCATCAGTATTTTTGCAATAATACCAGATATTAAAGCTCGAGGAATGGATCCTAATAACATGCTTGAAGAGATAAAGGGAATTGAATATGATAAATTAGTAGATCTTCTTGTAGATGCACAGAAAATAGTATCTTGGATATAGATCCTTTCTTATATTTATTTTGCACTTTTTTAGACAAATGCTTTTAAATAATTGGAATTAATTCTTAGATTAGATGAATTAATTTATTTTTGAAAATTAGGGTTATATTTATGAAAGATTATTCAGAGTGGGAGCCAATTTTAGATTACGAAACTGAATCTCCTTATCTCAAAAACCCAAATCGCCCATGGCTAAAATTTAGACCGGATTATATCCCAAAATCAATTAGATTTGAACCTATCCCTGTTCATGAATATTTAAAACGAGTAATGACAAAAGTTCCGAATACTGTTTGTGTTGAGTATAAGAACAAGAAATATACTTATCGCGAGTTAATTTATATTTCAGAGAAAATTGCAAATGCTTTATACGAAGCTGGTGTGAGAAAAGGAGATGGTATAGGGATTATGACAAGCAATTGTCCGGAATTTTTATTCTGCATTCTCGGTATTTTAGAGATTGGTGCTATTTTAGTTCCAATAAATCCACTTCTCAAAGAAGCTGATGTAACTCACATTTTAAAAGATGCCGGAATTATAAAAACAGTTTTTGTTCATAAAAATAATTTCAGGGTTATTAAAAGAATCAGAAATGATATTGGGTTGAAAAATATTATTCTTATTGGAACCGAAAGTGCTAAACCTGATACAATTACTCTCCAACAGTTCATAGATGAAACGCCATCAAAACATCCTGAAGTGGATATAGATCCACTAAACGATATTGCAACATTATTATACACAGGTGGTACAACAGGTCTGCCGAAAGGAGTAATATTAACTCATAATAATATTGTAGCTTGCTCTCTTTCAAGTCTATATGGCTTAAAAGATCCAGAAGTAGAAGTTGAAGATGTAATTGGTAAAAATACAGTTTTAACAGTACTTCCTATATGTCACTCTTTTGGCTTTCAAATCTTAATTTCTTCCTTAGCACTAGCTTCAATGTTAGTGATGTTTGAGTCATTTAATGCTACTGAAGTTCTTAAAGCGATAGAATATTATAAACCATCTTTATTTATAGGCGTCCCTATTATGTTCCAAATGTTAGTAAACACCCCTGATTTTAAAATGAGAGATCTTTCTAGTCTTGAGACTGCAATTTCTGGTTCAGCAGCTTTATCTCCAGATCTAAATACAAAATGGAGCGACATAACTCGATTTAAGGTTGGGCAGGGCTTTGGACTGACAGAAACATCAGCTATTTCACATATGCGACCAAAGTGGTTACCTAAAATAATACCAGAGAGTATAGGGATCCCACTCATTGATACTGATGCAAAAATTGTGAATCCAGATACATTGGAGGAACTTCCTCCGAGTGAGATAGGAGAATTATTGATTAGAGGACCTCAAGTAATGAAAGGATACTGGAAACGGCCAGAAGAAACCGCAAGAACTATAATTGATAATTGGCTAAGAACAGGTGATCTTGCCAGAATGGATAATAATGGATATTTCTATATTGAAGGACGTATAAAAGATATAATAAAATATAAAGGGTATAAGGTCATGCCTAAAGAAATCGAAGAAAAGTTATGTGAGCATCCAGCGGTTTTAGAAGTTGGAGTAGTATCTGCTCTTGATCCAGATATCGGAGAAACTATCAAAGCCTATATTGCTCTCAGACCAGAATACAGAGAAAAAATTAAAGAACATGACATAATCGAATGGTCAAAAAGAAATATGGCTGCTTATAAATATCCCCGACAAGTGGAGTTTGTTAATATTTTACCTCGTACTTCTATAGGTAAAATATTCCGTAGGAAATTAAGGGAGAGAGGAGAAGAATAAAAGTAATTTTATTATATAATACCATTACTACAGATATTCACTTTTTGAACGTGTAAATATAGTAAAGAACAAAATTAAAGCACCTGTCATAATAAAAACACTAAAAACACTCCATTCTACAAGAAGCCCTACGATAGGGTAAATAAGAGCTCTTATAAGACTTCCAAACATGTTAATTGTGCTAAGCACGGTAGCTCGATTTTCAGACGCAATCTGGAGATTAATTCCGTCTACAAATATTAAATATCTAGTATATCCAAATGCAACAATCGTAAAGATTATCGCAACACCTATAGGAATAATTGTGGTTAATCCTAATAGGATATAAGCTATTCCATTTACTATATTTATAATAACAAGGAATCGCTTTTTATCTTTGGACGATTTTAGTAAACCTGGTATTAAAGGTGAAGATACTGCATTAATTATATTCATAAAAGCTGTAATGAATCCGAATAAGATTAATGGGACATGAATTGCTGTCAAGTAGACTTGATATGTCCAAAACATGAAAAATATTAACACATTAATAGGGATCCAATCTAATGCTAGAACTCGTAATACTTTATTTTTTCGTAATTCTTTAAATCCAGATATAATAATATGCCAATAACTCTCCTGTTTATAGTTGCTAATTTTAGTTTCTAATCTTGGCTCTTTAAAAGTTAATGCTACTAAAAATGCCCCAATATATATCATAGCTAAGGCTGTCATAGTAAATTGTAAGGAAATAAGTTCCGCAATAACTGCTCCTATAGGTGCTGATATTGTTAAAGCAATTAAATTCATTGTCCGAGATCTTCCTAATGTATTTGAGAGATTCTTTTCATCACCATAGGATTTTAAAGAAAAATACACAAAAGCATCACTAGTTCCAGACATTAGCGATGATCCAAAAGCCCATAACGTTTCTGCTAACATGAATAAGAAAAAATTGGGAATAATACCATATGTAAATGCTGCACATGCAATTGAAAATGCAGATAAACATAAAGCTATTTTACGCCCTAGAAAATCTGCGATTGCACCAGAAGGAATTTCAAGAACCACTATCATAGCAGTAAAATAGCTTTGTAAAATCATGATTTGAAAAAAAGATAAGCCACCCCAGTCCATCATAAAAGGGATATAAACTCCTCTGACAGTATGGATTCCTAAAATGAATGAAAAAACATAGATTTTGAATATATTTGATTTATAACTTACTTCCATAATTTTCTTTTACTTTCCCTTTGAATTATCTAAAGATTTCTAATTTAAAAAAGTTAATTTAAAATTTTTTTAGCACCCAGGATAACCAATAAAGAAAAAAAGAAAATTATTTATTTCTAAATTTTAAGTAAAATAAGACTATATTGACTATTCCAGGAATCAGAGCACCATAAAATCCTGTGTCTGGCCACCACTCATATGCATCGTATGTTGTGCCAAAAGCTACAATCCCAATAATTACAAAGAGTAATGTAAATCCAGCTAAACCCATTCCATATACAGACAAATCCTTTTGGATAAATCTCTTTGGGAGAAGGTCATTTAGGGATACAATTATTTGGAGTATTAGAAAGATTATAATAAGGATTTGTGCAGTTAAATCCCCTGGCGTAGCATATTCACAATCTAAACAAGAATGGTAATAGTAAGCACCAGACCATAAACTGGCAAAATATTGAGTTGCGACAAGGATTATCCCCACAATACTTGCCATTAATATTATTCCCGCTAAAGAATCGATTTTTCTCTCATCTGACATTTTAAATACTCTTTAGATTATTTGCAAAAGTTTTTTAATAATAATTTTGGGTTGTAGAACTATTTAAATGTTTATTTTATAATTATAAATCAGATAAGGTTAAAGACTACATGACTCAATAGTATCTTTAGAAATAATTTGTATTGTAGATTCAATAATCTTATAATTCTTAGATAAAAAATCATTTATTCTTGAAATAACATCTTCCTGATTCCCCTGGATTATGCCCTTATTTAATTTGACATGCGCTGAATAAATAAGCATGTCTGGAATGATCGTCCATAAGTGAGCATCATAAAGTTCTGTAACTTCAGGAAAAGCAGCTTTTAAATTCTCGCTAATAGTGTCTATATTCATACCTCTTGGTGCCATTTCCAACAAAATACGCGTGGAGTCTCTCAATATTCCATAAGCCCAGTAAATAATGACAATAGATATCCCTAAACTTACTATAGGGTCAAGAATTACAAATCCAGTAGAGATTATAATAAAAGCAGCAACTACAATTCCTATTGATGATGCTGCATCCGCAATCATATGATAAAATACACTTTTTACATTTAAGCTAGAATTACGATGACCTTGAAGAATTAAAATACTAGTGAAATTTACAACAAGCCCCATAAAAGCTACTACTAACATATATAAACCCAGAATCTCCTGAGGATATAAAAATCTAAGGATTGCTTCGTAAATAATTATACCTACGATAGGAATGAGAAATAAACCATTAATGAAAGCCGCCAAAACTTCTGCTCGATATAGCCCAAAAGTTTTATGATGGCATGGTGGTTTTCTAGCAATAATATTTGCCAATAAACTTACTCCAATTGCGAAAGCGTGGGTGAACATATGGCCTGCATCACTAATTAAAGCAATACTATTTGTAATAATTCCTCCAATAATCTCTATAACCATAACTATGGTTGTAATTAATAATGACAAAATCAATTTCTTTCTTTCAATAGAACGAAATTGAAATAAACGATCATTATAAGCACTTTTATATTCCTGATTTTCCATATGAATATATCTTATTGCTTTTTTATAATTTCTTCCTTTTCTGCGTTCGTTTTTTTGTAACACAATATACTGGACCAGTCCGCATAGTCATGTAACAACCATTACAGCTAATACATTTTGCAGGGGAAATATCGCCTTCTTTCCAACGATTGGGGAGATCTGGTTCATATATTAAAGGTCTACTCATTGAGATAAAATCAGCTATATTTTCTTTAAGTGCTTTTTCAGCAAAAACAGGGTTTTTAATACCCCCCATTAAAATTAGTTTACAATTTTTCATATATGGTTTAATTTTCCTAACATGGGGTAAGAAGTAATTTTCTTCTTCTGGAGATTTGATAACTAAACTTGGATATGCTCTTTTTGTAAGAATTTGTGCATCTCCTCCACCACCACTTGGCTCAATTGCATCATAACCAATTTCAGATAATAATTTAGCATATTGGACCCCTTCTTCTAATTTTAGTCCATTTGGAATAAAATCTTCTACCTGCAATTTGGTAGTGACAGGAAAATTTTTTCCCAATTCATCTTTTAGTCCATTATAGATATCTATTAAAATTTTTAATCGGTTCTGAGAATTCCCTCCATAATCATCTGTTCTTTTATTGGTGTATGGTGAAATAAAATTACTTAAAAAATACCCATGAGCTGCATGTAATTGTATCAAGTCATAGCCACATGTATAAGCTCTACACCCTGCACTAATAAATTTCTGGATCAATTCTTGAATTTCCTCAGTGGTTAACTCCCGGGGGGTTAACCCAGTCATTTTAAAAGGAATGGGTGAGGGGGCAACCGGATGATATTTTGGATGATATCCTTGACGTCCTGTATGTGCTATCTGAGCAGCAATTTTCACATCAGAAAATTCATGAACAGCTTCTACTAACTTCTTTTGGCCAGGAATAAATGAATCATCATATAGACAAGCTTGATAAGGGCTAGCCATTCCTCCAGGATCAACAGCAGTAAAACCTGATATGATTAATCCAGTACCTCCACGTGCTAATTCTTTATAAATATCGATGTATTTTTTATCTATATAACCATACTTTTCTGCGCTACGCATGAATGTCGCAGAACGCACAATCCTGTTTTTAATTTGAACATTCCCAATTTTTTCTGGGCTAAAGAGATTTTCTAATTCCAACTGAATCATATATTAGAATTATTAAACGAAATTATTTATTTTTTTGATTATGAAATATATGAAACAAGATTTTATTATGAATTAACAAAATTTAATAAGTAATAATTGAATTAATGACATCAATTTTAATTAATTAAGATGTAAATTATCTTGAATGATATAGAATTGATAAATGAAGTGCAAAAAGTTATTTTAAACAGATGTACAGTACGAGCATATGATCCAAATCCTTTATCCCAAAAAGAAATAGATATGATTATATATGGTGCTATGCGAGCCCCAACCGCAGGAAATATGATGTTTTATTCAATTCTAGAAGTTAAAAATCAAGAAATGAAAGCTAAATTAGTCAAAACCTGTGATAACCAACCTCATATTGCAAAAGCCCCTTTAGTACTTATATTTTTGGCAGATATGCAACGTTGGTATGACTATTATACTATATCTGGTGTTCCGGAAAGATGTGCTAACATAAATCATTCATATCGAACCCCAGATGAATCGGATCTTTTACTCGCATGTTGTGATGCATTAATAGCAGCACAAAATGCAGTTATTACTGCTGAATCAATGGGGATTGGTTCATGTTATATAGGAGATATTATAGAAAATATTGAAGTCCATCGTGAAATGTTCAACCTTCCAAAGTGGGTATTTCCTATCACTATGCTGTGTTTTGGATATCCTATGCAAGATCCATCAAAAAGGATAATTAAATCAAGATTTCCGAAGAAATTTATACATTTTACCAACTCCTATAAACGATTTGGAGAGGAAGAATTTTTTGAGATGTTTCAGAACTTTGAAAGTGATCCATACATAGAATATGCTGAAAACTTAGGACAACATTATTATTTTAGAAAAACTGGATCTGCATTCGCACAAGAAATGAGTCGTTCAGTTAAGGTTGCAATTCGAGATTGGATAAAAAAGGAATAAATTGTCAATTTTCTAAAATTTTTATGAGTATTGAAATTTAAAAATTTCATTATGTGAAATTCTTATATGGAAATTCAAACATTATCTGAGGAAAAATTGGATCTAATTTGTGCAATTTGCCTTGATCCAAGCATAGATAAAGAAACACGAGACTTTATGGATAATGGCATGAACGAAAGAATTTGTTGGATTAAGAAGATGAGGTCAAAAGGCCTTGAAATATTAGTAGCACTTGAAAAACCTCGACAAGAAATAATCCATTATAAATGGGTTGGAAAGATGCTACATTCAGATTTATCGATTCATGGTCAAGTGCCAATGGGATTATTAGAATATATTCCTATAAAACATGCATTAGAGCCATTGAAGGGGAATAATTCCCTCTTTATTAATTGCATTTGGATTTTACCACCTTTTTGGCTCAATAAAGTAGGATCAGCATTATTAAAATCATTTATCGATAAAGCACAACAATATGGTGGAGCAAGTGTTATAGCGTATGACGGAGATAGATGGTTTAGTACTTCAATAAAATATATGCCTATCTCCTTTTTCAAGAAATTTGGATTTAAAGAAGTAGATAGGGATGGAAGTCGAGTTCTCTTATTCCTTGATCTAGGCTCGTCTAATGCACCAAAATTTTTTTATCCCAAAATCAAGAGTTTTCATAAGGCTAAGGAATTGATCTTAGACATATTCTATAATAGCCAATGCCCCTGGTCAAAATATATGATCAATACTATAAAAAAAGAGGTAGAAAAGTTTTCTGATATAAAAATAAACCTAATTAACACGAATAATTCAAAAATAATTAAAGATTTAGGGATTTCTAGAGGTATATATCTAAATGGTAAGCCGATAATTAAAAGAATGGCTTCGTGGGAAGAGATTAAAACAGAAATTGAAAAGTACAATAAAGAATATAGATAGGCTTCTTTCATTATTAACTATATTAAAAATACTTAAAAGAGTGAATTTCTATTATAATGTTTATAAGAGTAGTAAGGTATCACTCTCAATGAAGATTCATTCTTTATTTATCTTAAAAAGAACCGGAGCTTGCATATATAGTCGTAATTTTACAGATGAATTCGAGAATTTGGAAGTAAATTTAATTACTCCTTTCTTTTCAGCGATTTTCTCTTTTTCTGAAAATGTTATTTCAAGAAAAACTCCTGAAATTCTTGAAATGAGAGAATTGAGATTTGTTTTTAAGGTTCATCAAGATATAATATTTTCAATTTTATCAGATTCAACTGCTAGTCTCTTATTTGTCACAACTCGTTTAGAACGAATAACTGATGTCTTTTTAGAGGAATATCCAGATACTACTAAAATAAAAGATTATCAGCAGCTCGAAAACCTAAAATTCGATAAAATAGTTGATTCGATAATCAGGGGAGAAGATGAAATATATATGAGCCATACTTTTTACAAAAAAGTAATAAATGTTTTTGAAGAATTATTGTATGAGAATGAACTTCTTGGAGCAGCTCTATTAACCACTAAGGGAAATACAATTTACACTTCGCTTCCAAATGAAATTTTAGTAAATTCTCTGAAAGAACTTGAAATTAGATACATGATTGGAGCATTAAATCTTCCAGAAATGTATTACGGTTTACAAAATGGACAAAAAGTATTTTCTAAAATTATAGATATTCCTTGGAAATTAGATCCCCTATTAGTTGTTGTTCTTTATGATGCTACTGTGCCTTTAGGAATGTGTGATATGAATTTACAGAAATTGGCAAATAAAATAACTAATATTATCTGATCTAAAAAAAAAAAGATATAAAAAATAAATTTTTAATTATTGATTTTATCCTTGAAACCAGAAATATATACATACAATTCCTAAGATAAAAGCTAAAACTGCCCAAACATATCTAAAAGCTTTGGAGTAATTTCTGAACCTTCTTCCCGATTCAGACCATATTGTGTCAACTTGAATATATGGGCTTGGACCTCTTCTATACCAACCTTTAATCCTAACCTTTTGTCCTATTAACCGATTCACAGTTCTAAGGGAGAAAATAAGATCTACAAGACCGATTCCAAACCTGTAATCTACATACATCAAACC
>SMTZ1_10002377_pt1 | contig 19011 bp, 16 predicted proteins | sample DeeMarSWOR136_30_FD_25667 | JGI IMG/M metagenome (IMG submission 25667)
AAAGAAAATTCATCTTTATTTGCAACAAGTGATTCAAAATCTCGATAAAATTTTTTGACTTTTACTAAACCAGATATAGTTTCTTTTATTGCGGAAATATTCCGCATTTCAATTCTTTTCCGCATTAATAACAATGTTTCTGCTCAAATCACCACCTACTCTATTTTATTGAAAATAAATTATTAAAGCCGTGTTTTTAAATCTGTCTTTTATTTGGCATCCTCTTTGCCTTTCTAAGGGGAAAACAAAGTCGAATAATTACTTTAGCAAATAACTCATGGAGGTATAAAATGAAACTCAAATTGATGAAAATCGTAACTATCAGTACAATCTTTATTATACTTTTTTCTGTAAACTTATTAGCACAACGTGAAGTAAAATCTACAGGGATTGGTTTACGTGGAACGTATTGGAAAATGACAAGTGATCCATCACAGATCACGATTACAGAACACTGGAATCACACATCAGTCAGTACAGGAAGCGGTGGCGTTTGGCTCTATTTAATTTCTCGACTCAACTACAACATGCTTTTTGAGCTGAGCCTGGGCGCGATTGGAAAAGTAGAAGAAGAAACGATTTATTATACCCATACTGATGTTGATGTATTTGCAGTAACACCGATCCTGTTCGGATTACGATTAGAATTAGTTTCACCGGAAAGCCGGTCGGCTTTAAAACCCTATCTCTCATTAGGTGGTGGCCCCTACTGGTTTTCCACGGTACAGGTGGAAGAAAGATTATATGAAGAAGAAGTGAAGATTGAAACAGACTTAAAAAGAGGCGGTTATTTAGGCGGTGGCGCTAATTTTCTTCTATCCGATTGGTTTGCCATTAATTTTGATGTGAAGTACCATTTCATAGATTTCAGTAAAAAACACGAAAATAGTGGGTATGAATACGGTATCGGAGTCAGCTTTTTATGGGGACGGTACAACTAGGTAGCCCAATGTTGAAAAAACCTTCGAGGTTTTTAAAACCTCGAAGGTTTCGGTAACATACGATATCCCCATGGGTCAGATTATAGTAAAATCTCAATAAATAGAATTAATCAGAGGACAACATGAGTAAACGTTTCATTCAGTCACTTATTATTACTCTATTAACTTTTTGTTTTTCAGAAAGTGTTTTATTTGCCCAGGGGATGTCCCGCTCAACTGGACTGGGTTTTCGTTTGGGATTCTGGAATGTAACCAACCATCCCACTCGCATCAGTTCTGTTGGTTATGGTCAGGATGCCACCGTCGATATCGGCGGTGCTGGTGCCTGGATCTACTTTTTTTCCCGCGTTCACCAGAACTGGTTTCTCGAGTTCAACCTGGGGGCTGTAGCAGGCGTACATCAAGAACATTCAGGTTATGTTGTAAAAAATGTCGAAGCTACTGCGATAATTCCCTTTTTGTTTGGCGCTCGATATGATATATTTTCTCCGAGGCTTCCCAGCTCAATACAACCCTATTTGTCATTTGGCACTGGACCATATTGGATTGCGTCAGTGAAAAATGAAAATCTACTGACTGCATCTGTTCAAACAGTTGAATCTAATCTACAATATGGAGCCTATGCAGGCGGCGGCGCAAATATTCTGTTAGCGAGCTGGTTCGCACTCAATTTTGATTTAAAATATCATTTCGTCGATTTCCAGTTCGAAAAAAACTACAGCGGATTGGAATTTGGCATGGGCTTCAGTTTGATATGGGGTAAAAAACGGGAGGTCATTCAGGTTAAAGATATCAGGTTAATTGTAAAAGACATCTATCCTGTCTATTACCAGTTTTATAATATTTACCCATTGGCTCTGGTCTCAATAAAAAATGTAGCAAACTACCCAATAGAGGTGAATGTCAGAAGTCATATTCGACCATTTTCGGAACGACCAAAGGATAGTGGTTTCGTTCGGATTGAGAAAGGAAAAACTAAAGATGTACCTGTAACCGCCATTTTCGGTAAACGTCTATTACAGGTAAATCAGCGGGAGCCGGCTGTTCTTGATATTGAAATCGAAGCTCGCGCTGGAGCTACATTAAAAAAACAACTTAGTGCTCAAGTTATCGTGCATACGCGCAATTCCTGGAACGGTGAAATGGATAAACTAAGCCTTTTTATCACTTCTGATGATGAGGAGATTTTAAGATTAAGCAGAGAATTTGTCAATGAAAAACAAGCCAATTATAATACTGAAGCAATAAATTTTGAAAAGGCAAAAATTATTTTTAATAAATTAAGACAAAAAGGCATACACTATCGGAGTGATCCAAATATCCTATTCTATCAGGACGATCGTGTCCAGTATGCACTCGAGACAATCGATCAACGCGGTGGTGATTGTGATGACCTGGTTGTATTATATGCTTCATTATTAGAAAGCATAGGAATCAAAACAGCCTTTGTCGAAGTGAGAGATCCACAAAAAGATATTGCACATCTCTATTTAATTTTTGATTCTGGATTACAGCCGAATCAAGGTCAACTGATCAGCAGCAATGAGAAGCGATTTATTATTCGGGATAAAGCAAACAATCAGAAAGCGATCTGGATTCCGGTTGAAACAACTCTAATCGACCAGGGTTTTGAACAAGCCTGGAAAACTGGTGCCACAGAATTTTTGCAAGAGGGGATTGTTCGTAATGGAATTGAAGAAGGCTGGGTAAGGATTATTGATGTTGAGTAAATTGTATTTTGGCAATTTAATTTGTAAACAATAGCTATAGAAATTTAGTCGTGGATTAATGGAATATAGGAATAATGGAATTCTAAAACAGGAATGTTAGTATTCTAATATTCCAGAACACCATCATTCCAAACAGAATAACGTGGAGGAATTATGATGAACAAAAAATTTTCAACAACGATGATATTGATAATCATGTTAGTCACGGTAGAGCTAGCGTTTGCTGGAGCAAAAATTATTGAAGTTTCGGGAAGTGTCAAAGTGCGGCGGGGAGTAGAAGAATCCTGGCTGCCTGCATCAGTCGGGATGCTGCTTGAGAATATTGACACTATCCTAACAGGCACCGATGGGGTAGTCGTATTAGAAACTTCTGCAAGCAGAAATTTTAAATTGGGAAATAATGCTGTTGTGGATATTAGCGAATTAAGAGAAATCACTGAGAAAGAGCTATTTCTTTTTCTGATGTCCAAAAAGGTGCAAAAGATTGAACCGCGACAGGGGAAAACACCGCTTCGTATCGGAAATGTCAGTGTTGTCCATGGTGAATCAAAAGCAAAATTAGAGGAATCAACTACAGAATTTTCCCAATCAAACCTCTGGGTTCAGGAGAAAAATGGTGCCAGGGCTTTGTTTGAACAAGAATTTTACACGAATTCAATAATTAAGTACCACAAAATAATTGATAATTATGATGCAGTTAAAGATTACGGAGAAAATCATTTTTATCTTGGAAAATCTTTTGAAGCCATGAACCAAACCGGTCAGGCTATCGATGCTTACCAGGAAGCAATTAATCGATGCCAGAAGCAAGGTTGTGATACTGATAATGCAAAAAGACGGCTGACCGAAGCCCGGCAAGCGATCGATAGGCTGAAGCCTAAAAAATAAACGGAAAATTTTAAGCAATTAAAAAATTTAGTAAGGAGGTTCACCATGAATACTCTTTTGAGAAGTAAATACGCTATTTTAGTAACCACCATAATTTTTTTAATGAGCCTGTTTGCCTGCGAAAAAAATACCACTGAACCGGAGACGGACAGTCCTCCACCGCTGCCACCAGTTGCGTCAATGCGGATGGAGTTATCTCTGTTCAATACTCCATCAAACAATTCGCTGGCTAAAACTACGCTATCAAAACAAAATTTCACAGCGGCGTCATTGAGAGTGTTAATTATTAAAACAACAGTTACTCTGGCAGCTATTGTCCCCACTGCAATTTTCGCTGCTGCAATAAGCCAGGAACCTGTTCTGCAAGAGGATGGAAAATTTCATTGGATTTATACAGTACAAGATGACAATAATACTTTCAGTGCCGATCTGGCAGGATGGATAGATATGCAAACAACCGAAGTTGTATGGGAGATGTACGTTTCAAGCAATACTCATTCTCCAGAACTGGATCATTTTTTATGGTATGAAGGGCGTTCCAAGATCGGTAACAAAGAAGGATGGTGGTTGTTCTATGACGACAAATCATCTGATTCACTTAGCGAAGTGTTAAAAATCGATTGGCAAATTCCAGATGAAGACCATCAAGAACTGATTTTATCTAATGTTAATCAGTCGAATGCAGACTACGGCGATTCTTTAAAATACTCTTTGGATAATTATGATAACTTTCTGATGTTTTTTGACGCTTCAGAAAACCGAACAAGTACAATTTACTGGAGTACGGAAACCGGGGCTGGTTATATCGAATGGTTTGATTACAAAAATGGTGCCCGTAGTTACTGGGATGAGGATCAGAATGATGTTCCACAGCCTCCAGCATAACGTTTTAAAAGAAGGTTGTTAGAATCTTTCCTCGATTAATAATTATACCGATTAAGGATTAGAATTTCAGATAGAATAAATTTAGAGATCTGCAAAATTAGGATAAATTGTCATTTCGAGCGGAGCGGGAAATCTGCTCAACAAATTGATATTATAAAACCTACAGATTTCTCACTCCACTTCGTTCAGTTCGAAATGACATCAGATTCTTAATTTTGCAGATGTCTAAATAAATTTGGAAAGGAGTATAAAATGAACAGGTTAACTAAAAGAAAAATAATATCTTCTTTATATCTAATCTCTCTACTGTTATTGATCTCTTTAACATCATGCCTGATCGTAGAACCGATCGAGCATATTAGTAATACTGATTTTCCAGCGAGGGAATCTTTCTCTTATGACATCGCTATCAGAAAACAAAAACAGATTGTAATTGAAGGGGTGAATGGCTCGATCAGCATCATTGGGGAGCCAGCGTGTTCAATGGTAAAAATTTGGGGTGAAAGAATTGTGAAATCTGATAATTATGAGGATGCTCGGGCTCATCTCAAATCCCTCAAAGTTCAGATTAGTGATAAAATTGATAAAATCTCTGTTGAAACAGAACAACCGACCGTAACTTATGGCAGGAATTATCAGGTAATTTATAACATTATTATTCCTGATAACTGGGATGTCGAAATTGAGAATGTCAACGGTGAAGTAGCGATCGATTCACTTAACGGAGATATATGCGTTGAATTGGTTAATGGTAATGTGATATTAAGAGAGATTTTGGGTAATATTGATCTAGGTGTAACGAATGGTCAGGTTTATGGCAAAGTAACTTTACCAATTGAAGGATTCTGCAGAATAAATGCCGTAAATGGTCAAATTCAACTGAGTATTCCCAAAACTACATCAGCAGAGTTTGATGCAAAAGTTACCAATGGAACCATCAATGTTTCCAATTTAATGCTGAAAAATATGGTCAGTTCACGGAAATCAGTTAGTGGCATACTTGGCAGCGGTCAGGGATTGATTCACGTTGAAACGGTAAATGGGATGATTAGTGTGAGTGGATTTTAAAAAATTATAGAATATGGATAATCTAAAAAGACGGAGGATCCTCAAAGACGCATTTCGGATTTCGGATTTTTTTTCATTCCGAAATCCGAATTCCAAAATCAAAATAATCCAATATTTGCCTTTATCTTATTTCTTATAAATTTACAGCATTCAAATTAACGTTCAATCTGTTTTAAAGCATCAATTCGCTCCTGTGCTTTTTGAATATAATCCTTAGCACTTTTATGATCAGGATCAATATCTAAAATCTTTTTCCATTCTTTAATGGCTTCTTCATAATCTGCTTCTGTATATTTTTCCAGACCCATATTAAATAATTCTTTTACTCTATTTTTGAGTTCAGTTTCAATTCTAGTCAAATAATTGCTCGCCGTGGGATTGTAAGGTTCTTTAGCAAGCACCTGTCTAAAAGTTGATCGAGCGTTGAGATAATCACCCCGCTCATAATATCTCAGACCCTTATCGAGCAGTTTATCAATACTGATATTTGCCAGCGCCAGTTGCTGGAGTTCTTTAGCAGCAGCATGGTTGTGATTCATTGATAGCGTGAGATTACATTCTTGATATACAATATCCCATTTTTTCTGGTTGAAAAAGTTTTGCGCACGTTCATAATGTTGTTCAGCCAGATCCAATAATTTTTGATTCGCTCTCCTCAAATAGTTTTTTGAAGTGGTGTGGTCGGGATCAATTGTCAAAATTTCTTTTAATAATGTAATCGTTTCCGAATAATCCATTCGATCATACAAGCGTCTCGCTTGTCTAAATTTTTCATCAATTTCTTTGCTGATGTGATTATCCAAATACGCTAGCCTATCTCTGGCATACTCATGGGTTTTATCTATTTCAAGAATTTTTCGATAAGAAAAGGTTGCTTTTCCATACTGTTTCCTTTGTTCATAATTTCTGGCTTCTCTTATATGTTTTTCAATAAGTTGCTTATTAACTTCAATCTCTCTTGCTGTGTTTTCCAAATATTCCTTTGCTTGTTCATGATCTGGATTGAATGTTAATGCGTCGCTAAATTCTTGTTTAGCACGAGTAAGACTCCCTTGTTTATAATATCCTAAACCACGAAAATAATACTCATCAGCAGTATTTGAATTAAGACTATCGATTTTTGCAAGATATATTTTTGCTCCCTGGTGATTTTTATTGACTAAAATGATATGTTTAAATATTAATTCAGCTTTATTAACATCAGGTTCATTATAATAAGCAACTCCCTGTTGAAATATCTGGTCAAGATAAGGTTTTAGCTTTGAATTCAAACCTTTTAAACGTCTACGGGCCTTGCGATTATCGGGAGCTAATTCCAATATCTTTTGATAAGTGGTGAAAGCATTAATATACCAACCCTTTTTTTCAAATTCGTACCCATTTGCATAAAGAGAATCTATTTTATAAGCAGCTTGATTTGATTCTTTTTGAAGAACTGAAATCAGATAAGTTATTTCTTCATTATCAGGTTCATAAGCCAACGCCTTTAAATATGATTTAAATGCGGCTGTAAAATTGTTAGCCCTGATTTGTTGATTACCTAAATTTTTATATTTTTGAAATGAAGCGTTTTCATTTTCGCTCAATCGTAACAGGAGAGAGCAATAAATTTTGGAGTATTTCAAATCATAACTCATATCTATTTCAAATGGACCCCAGTTAATAGCACCTCCCACAAAAAATTGATTTATGTTCAAATCTTTGACACCAAAATACAAATCCCCATGTCGTGATAGTCGGGTTACCGTTCCCAGGTGGAGACTATGATTATCAGGTGTGAGGTGATAAGCGAAGTGGATTAATGGACCAAGTTTGCCGGGTTTTACTGAAGTTCCAATGCGTATTTCATGTTTTTTGTTATTATCATTGAGGGCATAATTATGAAGAGAAATTCCGAAATTGAATTTATCATGCATTCGTTTCGATCGTAGCCAATTCCAGAGAGTGCTGGATGAGCTTGATGTAATACGGTAATCAGGCAAGGATTTGAAGAAAAGTCCCAAACCAAAACTCGAATAAATTTCATCATTCATTGTTTTACTAAGGTTAAAATTTGTCCCCACTGAAAAAAATGAAAAAAATCGGTATCCCATAGCAATGGTTGCCATGTCATAATGTTGACCATCATTCTTCGATCGGCATACGTTTATTCCCACTCCGAGTGAGGGCGGGAAAAATTTTGTTAATCCAATAAAATTTAAATACGATTCATCGTCAACATTAATAAGTACACGATTTGTTGTTAGAAATGCAACACTGGCAGGGTTCCAGTAGCTCGCAGCAGGATTATAAGTTAGGGCTACACCCGAACCGCCAATACCGATTGCTTGAGCATTCGGCAGGAAATGTGAAAAATCCTGTTGAGCTATGCTAATTGCGGGAGTCAGGGAAAAGATGATCAAGATTAATTTTTTTATAATCAGTTTCATTCAGATCTATAATCTTAAGGTTACATGATAAAATCTTTTTTGTAATCAATATTGCAAATATCTATTGGTTCATCTCTTCCTTTAATTGAGATGGATCCTAATTTTACGGTGGGATAAATATATTTAAATAGCGATAAAAATTTGGTAGTAGTAATTATTTGACCTGGTTTTGCTACATCGCAAAATCGAGAAGCTAAGTTGACCACATCTCCAACAACAGTATAATCCATTCTATCTTTGGAGCCAATATTTCCTAATACTGCATGACCGATATTTATTCCAATACCTACTGTTAATATTTCTAAATTTAGTTGTTTGCGTTCAAGATTAAGCTTATCGATAGCTTTTTGAATGGATACGGCGGCATTTAACATGTTTATATGCTTATTCGCTCCTTCAAATACCCCCATGATCTGATCCCCCATGAATTTGTCTACAGTCCCATAATTATCTTCAATGATTCTGGCTTGTAAATCGAGATAGATATTGATGACTTTTACAACAATTTCGGGTTTATGTCTTTGAGAGAATCTGGAGAAGTTACGAACATCAGAAAATAATACGGAGATCTCGCATTGTTCACTAGTTGTCGATCGTTCATTGGAATAGACATTTTTTTTGATCATCTGTCTCGTCATCTGCGAGACAAACTTTTGCATTTGCATTTTTTCCTTCAAGTGCATGGTCATATTATTAAATTCTTTAGCCAATTGCCCCAGTTCATCACGGGTGTTTACCGCAATTTTTATATTGAGATTTCCCTGACCAATTTGCCGCGCCCCCTCAGATAAAGCGTGGATTTGAAGAACCATTCGCTGCGTTAAGAAATAGATGCCCAGTATTGAAAGAACAGTTACCAATAATGCAATCGTGTAAATTATTTTTTTGGCTTCCCGGACCGGGGTTGATAATACCGCCTTGGAAAAACCTATCCCTGTAACGCCAAGAAAAACATTTGTCTGTTCGCCGGCAGTTTTTCTGGAAATTAAAACAGGGAAATAATATTCATAATGGGTTTCTTTCTCTTGTATTGTAGCTTCTCTTAGATTAAGTAATACAGTTTTATCATGATCGGAGAGAAAATTCTGGCGCCCTTCGGTGAGTTTCCAATTCGTATGAGCAATCAAATCTCCATGTCGATTGATTACCCATGCATAGTCAAGACCATTAATATTTTGATTTTTTATTCTAAGAACCGATTCTTTAATCTCATTTAATTTATAGGGATCGTTTTCTCCTAAAAGAAGATTGTCTTCTATATCAGAAGCAAGATAATGGACAGACAAATTACATATTTCTTCAATCTTTGATGTTAGAACTCTTTTCTCCGTTTGTTGGAAAATTATACTCAGCACAAATATTACAACAATAACAATTAATCCAATGATAATACTTAACTTTCGTTTTATTGGAAAAGATATGAATAAATCTTTGGAGCGTGTCCAGATTGATTTAACGAAATTTTTAATATATAAAAAGAAGCTGATGAATTTTGTTAAAAGATTTATAAGAATATCTTGAGGTCGACTCAGAGTAGATCGGTTAGGGTATTTATCTTGTTTCCGGGAATTCATTATCACTCCGAAAAAATTCGTCCGTCTCAAGCTGTATAAAACATCTATACCTTATTTAGATTATCTTTAAACATGGTGAAAATTTTCCCCCTTGTATTATGATCAATATAATTTTCGATTGCAGTTTTGCTGCGTTAAGACGCTTAGAAAATTATTTAATAGTTTCGATCTTCTGGTCTTCAAATTTAAATTTTTCCTTATCCGCTTTAACAAAAGATGAAAGATAGCGAATCAATAAAATGAGTATCAAAATAAGAATTAACATTCCCCAAAAAGAACGTTTAGGTGCTGGTTTTCGGGCGGTTAAACGTTTAAATCTAATTCTATGTTTGTCGTTATCTTGTTCCGATTCTGGTTGATAGAAACGGGGAGAATAACTGAAACGTCTAATTTTTGGCTGTTTTAAAAACATTTTTATTTTCCTAAAATAAAAGAAAGTTATACCACAAAATCAAGAGTTTTATTGAAAGCGCGAGAAATTTGCCAGTCTTTCACAGACGAGATCCTGGATTAAATTTGCCATGGAAGTCGGGACTGAATAGTTATTTGCAATCATTGAAAAAGCCAACTCCTCATTATCAGTAGTTGTAACATACCCGGAAAGGGAACGTACATGCCCGACGAAGCCTGTTTTTGCCCTCACATTTCCTTCGGCTGCTGTTTGCTGCATCCTATTTTTAATTGTTCCGTCTATTCCGGCAATTGGGAGTGATTTATAAAAATAGTCCCCATAACCATGTTTACGCATAAATCTCAGCAATTTTACAACATGAGTTGGAGTAATCATGTTCAAACGTGACAAACCAGAGCCATCATACATTAAAAATTGTTCGGTATTAATACCGATACCCTGGAGAAACTCTTTGACAACTTCAATTCCATGTCGGGCATCACCCATGCCGCGAAAGTGAATTCCGAGAGTTCGAAGTAATAGTTCGGCATACAAATTTTGACTTACTTTATTTATTGTTTCAACAATTTCCTGCAATGGAGGAGAATAATATTTAAAAACCAGATTTGTTTGTTTATTCTGATACACGTATCTGTCTAAATCATCTATATCCTTTGGGCTTCCTGAAACCTTAATTCCTTTTTTTTCAAGTATCTGTTTGAAAACAGTTGTCGTAAATAATGTGGGATTTTCCACGGAAAACCAATCTTGCTTAGGGGGAGAATTTATAGCAATAGTACCTTTAATCTCCACCTTATTCGTACCTCGTTCTCTCCTGAAAGTAGTTTCATTTTCTAATCCATTCCCAACTGTTGTAACTTTATTTATAACTTGAACATAATCTGTTTCTGGCAAGATATGATATTTTGCTGGACACCCGATCGTATCTCCTGCGGCAAAATAGATATCAATACAATTATCATTGAAGGAGAGGGCACTAATTTGTGCCGCGTACCAATCCGATTGGTAATCCCATGCCCAACCTTCTCCCATTATCTCTTCTTCAAAATAGTTATCATCACCAATAATATCTCCCTCTATTGCTATAATATTTCGTGCGATCAATGAATCAGCCCAAGACTCCAGGGGCCTGGTTATATTGCCCTGGTAGTAACGTCCCGTGATGGTGGGGTCTCCACAACCATATATTATCAAGTCGCCATGCAAAATACCATTTTCATCAATTGAACCGTTAATATAAAGCTTTGTACAAAATCGAAATTCTGGTCCCAGCTTAACCAGCGCCGCGGCAGTAGTAAATAACTTCATATTGGAGGCTGGAATGAAATTTTTATGAGGATTTCTTAAGTAAAGATACTCTCCATTTTTCAATGATTGAATAACAACTCCCCAATGCGCATTGGAAAAAGCCGGTTCACTAAATACCTGATCTAATTCCATCTTTAATTTTTCTGCGGGTGGCTGCGATTGTTGTGTTGGCTTGATATAAACACACCCGTTAATAGCTAGAATAAATAACAATATGATAAGACACTTTTTTTGAATAAGAATCAATGATATTTCTCCTGAATTTTAGTTATTAGAACTTTTCAAAGAACAATTGGTGAATAACAATGCCAGTGCGATAACAACGCGCTATTCGTCCATTTTTAATTATCGCTCCCTTAAATATGCCTGTTTTTAATAATAATGCACCATCCAAATCGTTATAATCGAATAACTGCGCGAAGTGAGCTGCGGCAGTTATGTCAGGCGAACTTTCAATGAAGTAACCAATCATCGTTTTTAACCTTTTATAAATCAATTCTACAGATGCAGTCCAAAATAAAACTAAAAATTATTCTAACGCTGTATCTTAAAATAATTAAATTGATTTAAATAGTCAAGAATTTTTTGATCTATTATACATAAATCACGTTAAAATGGAATACTATTTTGTAAGGGGTAAAATATTTAGAGTCCCGATAGACTGAATTATTTTTAACTACGATGACACAAAGATAATAAACAGCCTGGTTACCTCTGCAGCTTCTTTGCCTCCGTTGTAGTTAAATCGCGGCTTCACGACATTAAAAACAATTCAAATATAAATTCGCAATTCCCATATAATCGAAAGAGACTTGATTCTTTCATTTAAAAATAGTATAATTAGTGCCTGAACGAAAAGTCCTGTTTTTGTCATTTCGATCGAAGGGAGAAATCTGGTTAACCCACAAATTTATCGTGATATAAAGATACCTCGACTCCGCTTCGCTCCGCCCGGAATGACAGGTTTTACTAGTTTTCGTTCAGACACTAATTAACAAATTTATAAATTAGCAATAACTGAAAAGGAGCGAATTGAATGAAAAACATCGAAGCGGTCAAATCGGAATTTGCTAAATTAATTCAAATTATGGAACGGTTACGAGCGAAAAATGGATGCCCCTGGGATCGAGAACAAACTTATGAATCATTGCGACAATATTTATTAGAAGAAACCTATGAAGTGTTGGAATTGATTGACGCAGGACAATATGATGAGTTAAAAAATGAATTAGGAGATTTATTACTTCAGGTTATTTTCCAATCGCAAATTGCCATGGAACAAGGGAGATTTTCAATCCTTGATGTACTTCAGAAAATAAATCACAAGCTGGTACACCGTCATTCGAATGTGTTTGGAAATGTAGAGGTCCGTAATGCAGAGGAACAGACGATTAATTGGGAGAAAATGAAAAAGAAGGAAGATAAAGAGCGTTCTGTGATCGATGGCGTCCCTAAACAGCTTTCGGCATTACTTCGGGCTTACCGAGTTCAAGCTAAAGCAGCGACAGTTGGCTTTGACTGGGAAAATGTGTACCAGGTGTGGGAAAAAGTTGAAGAAGAATGGAAAGAGCTAAAAAATTCAATTGATCATCAATCTCAACACGACATTGAGATGGAGTTTGGTGATCTATTATTTAGCATGGTAAACCTGGCGCGATTTATCAATGTAAATCCAGAAGATGCCATAAGAAAGTCGATTAATAAATTTGCAATCCGCTTTCGTCAACTGGAAAAAGAGGCAACCAGTTTAAATAAATCTTTGGAAGAAATGCAATTGGAAGAAATGGATCAAATTTGGGAAAATATTAAAAAAAGGAATACTGGAAAGTTGGAATAATGGAATGTTGATGCTAACATTCTTGTGAAATTCCATTATTCCATCATTCCAATATTCCGTTTCTCAATTGTATTGAAAACAGCGATGGAGAATTATCGACAATATTTTGTCAAAATTGCGGAACTAAGTGCCTGATCACCAATTTACCCATTTACCCAAAATTTTACTGGATTATTTTAAATATAATTATTAAATTAACTTTCAAATTTAAAATGACTTATTAACAATAAAATTCTTGGTAAGTTGCGGAGGATTCATGGATCAAAAAGTAAAGGAAGCATTCGAGTTTGCTGAACAACAACGTATCGAAATGGTTGATCTAAAATTTTGTGATCTTTTTGGACGTTGGCATCACATAACAATTCCTGTGAGCCAATTTGATGAATCTGTTTTTACTCAAGGTGTGGCATTTGATGGATCAAGCGTGCCAGGTTTTAAGAAACTTGAAGCCGGTGATATGGTTTTAATCCCGGATGTCGATACAATGCTCATTGATAAATTCTGGAATCAGAAGACACTGAGCTTTATCTGTTCAGCTTATGAAGCAGACACACTGGAGCTTTTCAATAACGATCCCCGAAATGTTGCCTGCCGCGCCGAACAATTCCTTAAACAAAGCGGCATTGCTGATGAAAGCCTCTGGAGTCCAGAATTCGAGTTCTATATTTTTGATAATATTACTTATATTAACGATATCAATCTTGCCTGTTACCAGATTGATTCTGAAGAAGCGGATTGGAATACAGGAGCTGATGAAAAACAAAATTTGGGGCATAAAATTCCACGACAGGGCGGTTATCATGCGATCCCCCCGCTGGATAACCTTTATAATCTTCGCGCAAAGATGGTGCAATATATTGAAGACTGTGGGATACCGGTTCGTTATCATCATCATGAAGTCGGTGGTCCAGGACAGTCAGAGATAGAAATCCATCATCACCCGCTGCTAAAAACGGGTGATGTCACGATGACTATTAAATATATCATCAGAATGGCAGCGGTTGAAAACAACAAAACGGTTACTTTTATGCCCAAGCCACTTTATAATGAGGCGGGCAGCGGTATGCATATTCATATCCAGTTGCGAAAAGATAATGAAAACTTATTTTTTGATGAGAATGGATATGCTGGACTCAGTCAATTGGCAATGTATTTTATTGGCGGTGTATTAAAACATGGTCCTGCTTTGCTGGCTTTCACCAATCCCAGCACCATATCATATAAACGACTTGTTCCCGGATTCGAGGCACCTGTAAAAACAATCTTTGGACTGGCAAATCGGAGTGCCGCGATTCGTATACCGAAATATGCAAACACTTCTGAAACGAAAAGATTTGAGTTCAGGCCCCCTGACGCGACATGTAATATTTATTTAGCGATATCTGCATTGTTAATGGCTGGAATAGATGGCATCAGAAAAAAAATCGATCCTGCCAAAGAAAGATTTGGACCTTATGATATAAACATTTTTCATGTCCCCAGGTCAGAGCTGGAAAAGATCAAGTCGCTGCCGACTTCTTTAAAGGAAGCATTAGATGCTTTAGCATTAGATTATGAATTTTTATTGGAGGGTGAAATTTTTTCTGAGCAATTGATTGAAAGCTGGATCGATCATAAACTTAACAAAGAATTTAATGAAGTAAGAAGCCGTCCTCATCCTTATGAAATAAGTTTGTATTATGATGTGTGATTGGTTAGTAGTGATTAATGGTAATTGGGTTATCGCTTTATTATTAAGAAATGTCAACCACAACGACACCAAGTAATTATACCGATTAAGGGTTAGAATTTCATACTGATTTCATTGCTCCAAGCGATGGAATCAGTATAACAACGATTTGACACTGAAAAATTAAACCTAATTGAGTATAATAAAATGATAATCAGAATTAAATTTTTCAAGCAATTTCTGAGTATCCGGAAATTCTTGAATTAGATTCCACTCAGATAGATGTTCTATTTCAAATTGTAATTGAGAACAGGTACAATGGATTTATTTGGCACAAAAACAGAGCATTTGAAAAGCTCGAAACAAACACCATTAGCGGAAAGAATGCGCCCTCACAATTTGGACGAATTTATCGGGCAACAGCACCTGGTCGGTACTGGAAAGCTATTACGCCAGGCAATCGAACAGGACAAGCTCATATCTATAATCTTCTGGGGACCACCAGGGGTAGGGAAAACTACACTGGCGCGAATCATTGCTGAAGTAACCAAATCGGAATTTCATTCTATCAGTGCTGTTACTTCCGGGGTAGGAGATTTGCGAAAAATTATCGAAAAAGCGGATTTCAATCGAAACAGTTTAGCTAAACGAACAATTCTATTTATTGACGAAATTCACCGGTTCAATAAAGCCCAACAGGACGCGTTACTCCACAGTGTTGAAGATGGTACGCTGTTACTTATTGGTGCCACTACTGAAAATCCTTCCTTTGAAGTAATTTCGCCCTTACTATCAAGGTGTCGCGTTTATACCTTAAGACCTTTTAGTGATGAAGAAATTGGGAAAATAATTAATCGAGCGATTGATAGCGACAATATATTGAGAAAGTTAAATGTTCAATTAGATGACCAAACCCGACAGGCGCTTATCCATTATTCAGCAGGAGATGCCCGGATTGCTTTGAATGCCATTGATTTAGCATCACAGTTAGCTTCTCCCGATTCCAATGGTTATCGCCATTTGACCAAACCACTTATCGAAGAAGTATTACAAAAGCGAACGTTGATTTATGACAAAAAGGGCGATTATCATTATGATATAATCTCGGCTTTTATTAAAAGCATTCGCGGCAGTGATCCCGACGCCGCGGTATATTGGATGGCACGCATGTTGGAAGGCGGTGAAGACCCGAAATTCATTGCGCGACGGATGATTATTTTAGCTTCAGAGGATATTGGTAATGCTCATCCACAAGCTTTGGTCGTTGCAACTGCTGCATTCACGGCTGTTGATTACGTCGGTATGCCCGAAGCGCAAATCATTCTTTCCCAGGCAGCAACTTATCTCGCATCAGTTCCAAAAAGCAATGCAGCTTATTTAGCGATCAACCAAGCAATGCAGGATGTAAAGGAATCACAACCAGAGCCAGTACCCCTCCATTTAAGAAATGCTCCAACTTTATTAATGAAGCAAGAGGGGTATGCCAGGGATTGCAAATATCCGCATGATTATCCCGGGCATTTCGTGGAAGAAACGTACCTCCCCGCCGATAAAAAAGGTAAAATCTATTACCAGCCTACCGACCTGGGCTATGAAAAGACAATCAAGGACCGGCTGAATCGATTGTGGAAGAAGAGAAATAATAAAGAGTGAGAAGTAAATTGGGATTAGTGAAACACACAATACATGAAATACTCGATGCTGGATTCCAATATTCCATTATTACTTAACTATTCGACCAAATGTGTAATGTATTTAATTCACTATCCTTAATAATATGATTCGATGAGGATAAATCCCCAGTAAAATTTATTGTTTCAATAAAAATTTAAATTGACTTTAAAAAAAGAATATCTTATCTTCCCATAAAGTGACATTTCATTTCACGATTATATACAGGATTTGTATATGATCATGTCAAAAATTAAAATTTAAATAATAACTAAAATTTTACATGACTAAAAACAGGAGGACTTACAATCATGCTCAGAATATACTTCTTATTACTTTTCTGTCTGATTTTTGCATTCTGTCAATCTGAACAACAACCTCAGCAGGCACAATCCCAGGGATTGCAAAAGATTTACTACAAAAGCGAAGAACAAGTTCAGCAATTACGTCGGGCAGGTGCTGAAATCATTGTTCAGGAACCTGATTATGTCATCGTGAGAACGGACAGCATGTTACAAACGCAAGATTTGAAATCAGAAGCGATTCAAGAGGCAGATTTAATACATCGTCTCGTTAAAATTCATCTCAGGGATTCCACTGACCTTCAAAAGGTTGTCAATTCGGGAGTTGATCTGTGGGAGGTAAAAGGAGATACCGCAGTTGCACGTGCGTTTGATATCTATATCGAACGACTCAGAGAAGCCGGGTTATCTGTAAAAATTATTGCCAAAAATGCCAGTAAAATGGAGGAAAAGTAACGATGAAATATTTAAAATATCTTTCACGATTGTTATTAATTGTTATCGCATACTGTTCCATCACAAACAGCATGTGTGATAATGGTCCATCGGATCCGACGGCGGGATTATACCACACTTACGCAGAAGTGGAGACTGAACTCCAGGCGCTTTCTCAAAGCCATTCTGAAATTGCTAATGTAACCTCTATTGGGCAATCAGTTGAACAACGAGAATTGTGGGCGATTAAAATCAGTGATAATGTGGAACAGGACGAGGAGGAACCGGTAGTGGTGTTTCTTGGCGCCCACCATGCTCGAGAATGGATATCTGTGGATGTCCCTTTTCTCATTGCCAATCATTTACTTGAAAATTATGCCAGGGACACACTAATCTCCCGGCTCGTTGATAACGCTGAAATCTGGATTGTTCCTATGGTGAATCCAGATGGGCATCAATATTCGGTCATTACCGATCGACTGTGGCGAAAGAATCGGCGCAACAATGGGGATGGCAGTTTTGGCGTTGACTTGAATCGTAACTACAGTTATCAATGGGGAGGTCCTGGCTCTTCCGGTGATAGTTTTTCTGAAACTTATCGGGGACCTTCTCCTTTTTCGGAACCGGAGAGCCAGGCGGTTCGGGACTTTCTACAACAGCAAACTCCAAAGGCGTTGATTAGCTATCACAATTACAGCCAATTGATCCTTTATCCCTGGGGTTACACGAATGATCCCGCACCTGATAAAGCACTTCTTGATAACCTTGCTGTCACAATGGCTGACAAAATCCGTACCGTTCATGGTGTAAATTATAGACCAGGACAGTCTTCTACCCTGTATCTTGCCAGTGGCGATACAACAGATTGGCTTTATGCTTTATTATCAGTACCTGCCTATACAATTGAATTAAGACCGAGCAGTTTTATTCCCGGGTTTGAATTGCCAGAGGAAGAAATCCAGCCGACTTTTGAGGAAAATTTACCGGCAGCGCTTTTTCTCATTGATTGGGCAATTCAACAGAGTGCGATTGCGGATTAATACGAAATGCTGAAAAAGCTAAATTGAAAAGTACTCATGATCAAAATAAAGATTACAAATGCTCAGGAAATTTTTGAAAAAGAGACTAGTTGGTTTATTGCTAAATTAGCACCTCATTTTATCGACTTGCAAGCCAGGGTAGAGGAGGAAATTGCCAATCAAATAAAAAAATCATTAGAAGAGAGAAACATTCAAGCAATTGTCACGGTGATGAAGAATGAATGATTCTTAACGAATATAAAATTGAGTATTTGTATTTAAAATTCACTTTGTGGCAGAAATAAAATAATAAAACCGCAACCGGAGTTAAAATTTGACCCTTTCAGAACTGGTCGATCTTGAAGTTCAAATGATGAATGATCAAGATATTGATCCCGGTGAACTTCGAAAGCGTGATCGCAAGATCGGGCAACAACTGGAGACTGAAAAGTTAACCAGGCATGACCTGTTTTTAGCATGGTTGATGCGTGTTCGGATATCCGGACATTCTTCGCCAGGTCAATATTTTGAAACAGGATACCGCTGGCTTGGCAGGCTTCTGCTCCTGTTGGGCTTAATAACAGGCGGGGGAACTGCCGCTGCTGTTTTAGCTTATGATGGCTCCCGACCGGTGAATGTGGTCAACTTTTTGGCAATTATTATTGGCGTTCAACTCATTACGATCTTCTTCTTTCTGCTGAATTCACTCCCTCAAACTGTGAAAAAGCTTATCCCAGGTAGCGGAGACTTTTATAATTTCATTCGTGAATTAAGCTATCTTTTTAGTCGACTGATTGGAAAAATAGTTGATCACTTGCCTTCAAAACAATTCCATAACATCTG
>SMTZ1_10010472_pt1 | contig 19008 bp, 17 predicted proteins | sample DeeMarSWOR136_30_FD_25667 | JGI IMG/M metagenome (IMG submission 25667)
CTTGAAGCGTGATGACCTTTTCACCTATGTCCGTCCGGAAGCCGGAGCCTTCGTTTATTGTGAATACAAACTCCCCATCAACTCAACAGAACTCATTAACCGTCTGCGCGTCGAGCAGTCCGTCCTGCTTACTGCTGGCGACCAGCATGGATCGGATAAGGGCATCCGCACCGGCTTTGGTTATGGTGTTGAGAAGACGCTCAAGGGACTGGCCCGCGTCGAAACCCTGATGCGCAGCCTGAAGTAGCCCAGCCAGCAAATAAATTACGGACGAGTAAACCTCGCCAGTCGCAATTTAAGACGCATTCATCCTTTTTTTAAGCATTTTTTAGGAGCTCAAGAATGAAAGATTAAAAAGAAATTTAAAATAAATAAGACAGGAATTACAGGGAATTGAGAATGCCGAAGAGGGGACTCGAGTCTCTCTAATTTTATAATTCCTTTAAATTCAAGCATTTGTGACGTATGTTGTTGATAATACAAAAAATCATGCTTTAAAGTGTTTTAAGCTGTTTTAAGTTGTTTTGAGATTTTTTGCATTCAAATGATCCCAAAATGGTCCCGAACCGCATAAATAGCAAGGCTGAATTAGACTGGAAGAGGGTGTATCAGACTTTTGATTTGTAAACATCTGCCATCGGTTATATAATTGTTGAAAATCAGAAAAGGAAACATGAAATGAGTAAAATTTATAATCTCGCTCAAATCAAGGAAGTTTTGAAATCACTCCAACCCATCCAAGCGATCGAAGAAGGATTTGTTGCATATTCCCAAGGCAAAGCAGTGATTCCCCCTGTTGGAGAGATGCTTTTCAAAGATCCTCCAGGCGATGTCCACATTAAGTACGGCTATCTTTTGGATGATGATTACTACGTCATCAAAATCGCCTCCGGATTTTTCGAAGGCCCAACTTCAAGCAGGTATACCAGCGACGGGCTAATTTTGCTCTTTAAAAAAGGAACAGGCGAATTGGCCTGCGCTCTTCTGGACAAGTGCCATCTCACGAACGTACGAACCGCAGCCGCAGGTGCTGTGTGCGCCAAATATTTGGCCCCGAAAAATATCGAATGTATAGGTGTCATAGGCGCGGGCACCCAAGGCCGGATGCAGGTTGAATATTTAGCACCTGTCATCGAATGCAAGGAGGTCATGGTGTGGGGCATGAACCAGGACGAACTGGATGACTACAAAAAGGACATGGAACCTTTTGGATACCGCGTCAAGACGACCTTGAGTACCGAAGATATTGCCGCTCACTGCAATCTTATCGTCACGGCAACACCCTCGAAATCCCCTCTATTATCCGCCGATAAGATCCGTAAGGGAACGCATATTACCGCTATGGGATCCGACACTCTGGAGAAGATTGAGTTGGATCCAAAAATTCTCCAAAAAGCCGATATCGTCGTCGCCGACAGTATCAGCCAGTGTCTTTTGCGGGGCGAGATCCATCAAGCCCTGATCCGGATCTTCAGAGAACTTCAGATGAGCAGATTACCATCGCAGACCTGACCGGTGTGGCAGTTCAAGACATTCAGATCGCCAAGGCCGTCTATCACGCCTTGGAAATCATGGAATAACTCATCCTTGATTTCCCTAAATCCCTATTTCTTTCATCATGAATGCCGGGGAGTGAAAATTATAAATATATGAATACATCAACCGCAGCTCATTCTGATCATCGAAGGACTCAAGTGCGATGGGTCATTCTTGCGCTTTTGTTCATGGCAAGCTTCGTGGCCTATGTGCTGCGAACAAACATGTCCATTGCCGGCGAAAACATGATGGGCGATCTCGGATTGTCCAAGATTCAGCTGGGCATGGTCCTTTCAGCTTTTGCCTGGGGATACGCCATATTCCAGTTTCCCGGCGGCATTTTTGGCAACATAGTGGGGTGCCGTCGGGCACTGACTATCATCGCCCTATTATGGGGAATCCTGACAGTAGCCACGGGCCTGGTGCCCGGGACAACCATCGCATCGACGACCGTCATTCTGACCATGCTCATCGTACTGCGATTTCTTATGGGAGTTGTGCAAGCACCGCTGTTTCCGGTGGCCTGTGGCGGAGCAATCGGAAGCTGGTTTCCGGTCTCTGGATGGGCATTTCCGAACGGGTTGACGAGCACGGGACTGACGCTTGGTGCCGCCGCTACAGCGCCACTGATTGCATGGATGATGGAATCCTTGGGATGGCGTGAATCTTTCGTTCTAACGGCACCCTTGGCATTTCTGATAGCAGGAGTCTGGTGGAGGTATGCACGAGACAATCCGGCCGATCATTCTCGAGTCGGCAAGAAAGAGCTGGACTTGATCAACACAAATCGGCCATCATCAGAGCAGACTATCGAAGACAAGGCAGCCTGGAAGCACGTGCTCAAAAATCGTGACGTCCTGCTGCTTGCCGCAAGCTATTTTTGTATGAACTACGTGTTCTATATTTTCTTCAACTGGTTCTTCATCTACCTTGTCGATGTTCGAGAATTCGAAATCCTGGAAGGCGGCTACTTCGCCGCAGCTCCCTGGATGGTCGGTGCGGTCGCTGCAAGCGTCGGGGGACTTTTGTGTGATCGCCTCTGCAAACGCATCGGGTGCCGGATTCCCGGAATAATCGGCCTCAGCCTTGCTGCCGGTCTTCTTTTTCTAGGTGCCACAGCCAAGAATCCATATCTGGCCGTTGTTTTCCTTTCCTTAAGTTTCGGATGTACCCAGCTTACTGAGGGACCATATTGGGCCGCAGCGATCTTCGTATCCGGCAAACACGCATCAGCCGCCACCGGAGTTTTGAACACGGGTGGAAATGTTGTGGGCGGCATCGGTGCCCTTCTTGTTCCTTTCACAGCGGAGGCTTTCGGCTGGGTGCCGGCGTTGGCGACCGGATCGGTATTTGCGATAATCGGCGTTGGATTGTGGCTTTTCATTCGGGCCGACAAACCGATGACTTTTCATTCACCCTAGCACAGAGTGAGTTGTTCCATCCTTGGTCAAATAACCTCCAGGTGCTTTTTCAGCGGCAGTCCAGATGATCCTGGACGACCCGCATCAAAATGGCCATATCGACATTTGCCCCGCTGATGACCACAGCGACACGCTTTCCAAGGTGCTGGAGCTTCCTGGACATCAATGCAGCGATACCCACTGCACCGCTGCCCTCAACCACCAGATGATGGCGCTCCAGAGCAAAAGCCATGGCAGCCGCTATCTCCTGTTCGGAGACCAGGACTGTCTCGTCAACGGTTTTTTGGAGCAGTTCGAAAGTGTATGTATTGGGTATGATCCCACCGGCGAGGGCATCGGCAAGAGTAGGTTCCTCCACAATTTCGACGAGCCGGCCGGCGCGCAGGCTTTCGACCATGGCCGGGCCGCGCTCCATCATGACGCCGACAACATGGATTTTCGGGTCGGCCGACTTGAGCACAAAGGCGATACCACCCAGCAGGCCCCCGCCGGACAACGGGACGACGACGGTGTCCAAATCGGGAAACTCCTCCAGCAGTTCCAGGCCGATGGTTCCCTGTCCGGCGATGACGACAGGGTCGTCATAGGGATGAATCATCTCCAACCCCTCTTTTTCAACAAGACGGTAGGCCTCTTCCATCGCTTCTTCGTAAGTGCTGCCCTTAACGACCACCTCGGCCCCGAGTTTCCGGGTCGCGTCACGCTTGTTGGCGGGAACTGTTTCATAGAGGCAAACAACGGCCCGTAGCCCGAGACGGTGGGCGACATAGGCCAGCGCACGGCCGTGGTTGCCGCTGGACATAGTGACGACTCCCCGCTGTTGGGCTCCGGGCTCCAAAGATAAGATTTTATTGGCAGCTCCGCGTGGTTTGAAAGAGCCGGTTTCCTGCAGGCACTCGAGCTTGAGAGTGATCTCGCTGCCTGTCAGTTCCGACAGCGCTGGGGATGAGATAAGCGGGGTCTTGTGCGCAAGAGGTGCGATCCTCGCCCGGGCCGAATAGATGTCGCGCATCGTCAATTCAATATCGGTCATGGACTGCACCTCTCATGATCCGCAAAAACGCTGCTCCACCAGAGCAAGGACAGATCTTGCTGTATTTCTGTTGCTTAATAATCATTCAAAAACGAGTATAAATATTATTGGGAATCATGTCTACTCGAAAAGTAAAACACAGAGTTGATCCATTTTCTTTCGCGTTTCTTTAAAAAACACAAGAACAAAAGGCTGTGTAGTTTTTGGGGGGGATTTGCATGGAGAGTTTGTCTTTGTTAATATCTAACTCAGTTCTTGATATCCAAATCCCTAAGATGGTCGATTATATCTTACACAGAGGAGACCAAGCATGACAACTAAAAACCAACCACAACTCGCGTAACCACAATAATTTAAGAGGTTCTGATGAAAATATACAAACTGGTACTGATTGGTTTTGGCAATGTGGGACAGGCGCTGGCCCGCCTGCTCCTTGAAAAACGTTCAGAACTGCGGGACCGTTACTCGATCCGCTTTATGGTCACTGCAGTCGCCACCGGAACTCACGGGCGTGCGCTCAATGCAGATGGTCTCGACCTTGAAAGAGCGCTTGAGATCATGCAGTCCGGTGCCTCGCTGGATGAGCTCTCCCCCTCACCAGCACCCACAGACAACCTCGAGTTGATCAGAGCCAGCGGTGCGGATGTCATGTTCGAGAATACGCCGGTCAGTTACAAGGATGGGCAGCCTGCTATCTCCCATATCGAGACTGCGCTGGAGAACGGTATGCACGTTTTCACCGCTAACAAAGGTGCTGTGGTGCATGCCTACCACCGTCTGCACGCCTTAGCTGCCGATCATGGTCTTAAGTTCTTTTTTGAATCGACCGTGATGGACGGAGCGCCGGTCTTTGCCGCCTTCCGCCAACTGCCAGCCGTGAACCTGAGTGCCATCTGGGGAGTGCTGAACTCGACCACCAACCTGATCCTCACCCGCATGGAAGAAGGTGACAGCTTTGATGAGGCGCTCAGGCATTCCCAGGAGATCGGCATCGCCGAGACCGATCCCAGCGGGGATATTGAAGGCTGGGATGCTGCTGTCAAGCTGTCTGCCATGATCACCGTCCTGATGGACAATCCCTTCACCCCCGATCTGGTTAAACGCACCGGTATTGGAAGCATAACTCCCAAAATGATCACTGAAGCGAAAGCTGAGGGCAAACGCTATAAGCTTGTCGCCCACGCCTGGAAGGAAGGCGAGCAAGTCAAAGCCAAAGTCTCTCCGGAGCTGGTCGGCGCAGATTCAGCGCTCTATAACATCAGCGGCACCACTTCTATCGTCCAGTTTGAATCCGATGTCCTCGGGAAGCTATCGCTCATCGAGGAAGACGCTGGCACCCGCACCACCGCCTATGGCCTGCTGGCCGATTTAAATTCTGACGATTTTTCCGGCATAGGACCACCGCATTCAGCAATAACTGCATGTGCAATCTCGAGCATGGTTTTTTTGCCGTCGATGAAATTTGCCAATTCCCAGGCAGCGTGTGCATGTTTGTGGACATCATGTGATTCGGGAAGACCGGAGTTCATCTCTACATCCATCTGAGCAACCATTCCTTTTGCTTTTTTAATCGGGATCAACCTGCTCATCTTTTCTTCTTCCGGAGTCAATTCCAGTTTTTTAGGTTGAACATCATGCTGTCTGCACAAAAATCTATAAGTTTCGCTGAGGGATTTTAATGACGCATTCATTTCGGTATTAAAATTAGCTGACTCGGTTTCAATACTGCTGATCGCATTTTTATCATCTTCAGCTATTAACAGGATAGTCTTCAAATTCGCAATTTCATGTTTATAAGACTGCTCAATCGTTATCGCCGCTTTTTTATATGTTGTATAAAGGTCAAAAGCTTCGGCAGTCTGCATCAAATTTATGGAATACGCATACTTAGCCGCTATTCTTCTACGACCTTTACCAGCCGACAAGGCCGCAAAAGTTCGGGCATCTTCCGGCTTTGCACTTGTGGCCGCTATAGCCGAAGCCGCAGCGATAAAAGCAACACGCTTTAATTGAGTCGGGTCAGATTTATCAGGAGTATCCATGTTGCTGTGGTAAAAATCATCCGGCCAGCAGTTAAAAAACACAATCGGAATTTTAACATTTCCGTTACTGAAAACCATGTGGTCGCTGCCGGAGTCAAAACCAATTACATTCAGGAGGAACGGAAGCTGACTGCCTGAAGGACTTGCTATCTGAAGAGCTAATTTTCCATAATAAGGAGTTATCCCATTATTATTCATTTCACGCGTAAGCTCTGCGAAATCCTGGACTACATCATTAAAAAAGCTAGGCATTGCCCAACCCGACCTGCTGACATTAAAATATGACCGTGTCTTGAATAAATGTTCACCCACCATATCCATATTGATACCTGCAAATACACGTTCCATTTCCTCCGGATGTTTCTGAATATATGCTCTTGAGCCGGAAAAATGCGGAACCCATAAAAACTTGATACTCCTTCTCGGCTGTTCAATCACTCCCTTTTTTACAAGCTCAAGTATTGTTCTTCCTGTCTCAAGAATACACGCAACACCACTATAATTATCATTTGCGCCCTGTTTTGAAACACCTTCAAAAAGATGAGCAACAAGCAGTAGTTCCTGCGCCGACCTATCTGTTCCCGGAATAAGGCCTGTTACAAGTTCCAGTTTATCAGCGTAATATTTTGTTTCCACCTCCGCATGTACTGTTATCTTTCTTCCTTTCTTAAGCTGGGCAATTAACTCCCGTCCTTTGGTGTAGGTAATCAGAAAACCGAAACCTCCCTTTGTATTCTTTTCCGGCCGCACGGAACTCCAGACCAGCATTTCAGGATATCTTTCAGGGTATCTGACTTCGTATGATACTGCGCCTGCCGCACCATGACTATTTACAGCGGCACTGAAGATCGAGCGGACATTGCCTTCTGAAATGACTATCTTCCCTTTCACATCGATGTCCTTATAACTTTTTGCACTGTCGCCGTTGGGAACATACACAAGCTCTGTTTCCACATTGCTGTTTTTTGATCCTTTTGCCAGTGAAGCCGCAACCCTATCATGGTCTGCGATTACTTCTTTACGGGGACCAGTGATAGTTAATCTGCCCTTGACCGCATCCCACTGCGGATCGGAATCAAATTTCTCTACATGAACATCCGAGAAACCGTATTGCTTCAGGATATTAAGCATAAAATCCGTTTCACGGTAATTTTCGAGGTATTCGCTCTCCGGTCTGTTCATCTCATACGGAGCCATCTGCATTATATTATTTAGCTGCAATACCCCTGATACTTCTGCAATAATTTCCCAGATAAGGTTCTCTTTTAATAAAATTGTCTTCTGGGCAAATGCACTGCCCGAAAATAGTAAATATAACGCAATAAGGAATACGATGATCTTCTTAAATGAAAACATATGGCTATCTCCAGTACATTAATATGGTTTTGTGTTACAATTCTGAATTATCTATTATTTATTCAATATTATATTCCGTAAAACAACAATAATTGGGGCAGGCCTTAGAAAGTGACACGGTTTTTTCTTTTTTGTTTCGTCTGTTAACTTCACTATTCCCCCTATGGCGGCACAGGCGGCCTAACAGCAAACAAATCAGCGAGCCGGAACCTACAAACAGGCCGGGACGATGCATGGACTGTTTCGTTTCAGCTAAATTCGGACCACTCATGATATATCTTAAGCGATGGTGTGCATATTCCTCGACCTCTGGAAGGATGCTGACCCGGGGATAGCTGAAGTGGAAGATGTGAGGAAGAGGGTAGCCTGGATACATTAATGCCAACGCATCTCTAAGTCATTGATAATAAAAGAGTTAGAATGCCGAAGAGGGGACTCGAACCCCTACGAGCTATTACGCTCACATGGCCCTCAACCATGCGTGTCTACCAAATTCCACCACTTCGGCAAAAAAATCTGTCTCTTGACCTTGCTTTTTAACTTCTTCTCCAGGTTTTTTGGCTTCTGGTTTCTGTTCAGTCGTTCCTTCGGGCGCTTTCTTTTCTTCACCTTCTTTTTTCTGGGTTTCTGTCACAGCAGCTTTTTGTTCGGCTGGGGCTTCCTCGCCGCTTATGACCGAGCTTTCCCCCTTGGCAGAGAGAATCCAAAGTCCCATCGAGGTTATCATGAAAAGAATAGCACAAATCGTCGCTACCTTTGCAAGTAGAGTTGCAGCGCCTCGAGGTCCGAAGACTGACTGGCTTCCCATCCCTCCAAAGGCTCCAGCCAGGTCTGCCGATTTTCCTGATTGGAGCAGAATGGCAATGATCAACACAACACAAACTATAATGTGAATGGTAAGAAGTAATGTACTCATTTTTCCTCGTATGCTTTTATGGCTTCTTTGGCGATCTCTGCGAAGGATTCCGCTTTAAGCGATGCCCCTCCGACAAGAGCGCCGTTGATATCTTTTTCTTTAAAAAGAGAAAAGGTGTTTTCCGGCTTCACGGAACCACCGTAGAGGATTATAGCATAAGAAGCCACATCATTTCCATGCTTTTCTGCCAGCCTATCTCTGATAAAGCTGTGAACTTCTTGAGCCTGATCAGGTGTGGCTGTCAGGCCTGTGCCGATAGCCCAGATGGGTTCGTAGGCGATGATGATTTGTCGGATGTCTGCTGTTTCCAGGCCATCCAGACCCTCTGTTATTTGGGTTCCTATCTTGTGTATGGTTTCTCCATTCTCCCGCTCATCGAGCGATTCTCCTATGCACATGATGGGAACAAGACCATGGCCTAAGGTTGCTTTGATTTTTTTATTCACTGTCTGGTTGGTCTCTCCGAAATATTGACGTCTTTCCGAATGACCGATCACGACAAAGGTACAGCCGGCATCCTTGAGCATCGGCGCCGAGATTTCTCCGGTGTAGGCTCCTTTCTCCTCCCAAAACACGTTCTGTGATCCAAGAAGCACAGGGCTCCCCTTAAGTGCCTTGTTGACCTCGTTCAGGGCTGTAAATGGAGGTATCACAACACATTGGGCGGCTTCGATTTCAGAGATGGCTTCTTGAAGCTGTTTGAAGAATTCTAAAGCCTCAAGAATGGTCATGTGCATCTTCCAGTTTCCGGCAATAAATGGTCTCTCATTCGTGAACCGCATTTTATTTCTCCTCCAGAGCCTCGATTCCAGGTAAAGTTTCATTGGCTATATATTCCAGCGATGCTCCACCTCCCGTGGAAATATGGGAGATTCGGTCGCTCACTCCTGCTTTATACACTGCAGCCACGGAATCTCCTCCTCCCACAATCGAAACAGCTCCCGCGCTGGCCACGGCTTCTGCGATCTTTACAGTACCGGCAGAAAATTGCTCGATTTCAAAGACACCCATCGGTCCGTTCCAAAAGATCGTTTTTGCTTTCGTGATAGCCTCTTCATATCGTTCAATCGTTTTTGGCCCAATATCCAAGGCCATGAGGTCTGAAGGGATAGGGAAATCATCGATCGTTTGAGCTTCTGCATCTGGAACGATAGCCGCTGCTGCAATATGATCCTCTGGCAGGAGCACGTTCACACCCATGGACTTTGCCTCATCTAAGAGGTTCAAAGCAAGGTCTTTTTTATCATCCTCAACAAGGGATCGGCCGACATCAAATCCTTGAGCCGCAAAGAAGGTATAGGCCATCGCGCCCCCGATCAAGATCTCATCTGCTTTTTTCAACAGACTTTCGATCACCGGGATCTTATCCGATACCTTTACTCCTCCTAGAATAGCCACATAAGGTTTTTCTGGGGAGTGGACGGCTTTGGTGAGGTACTCCACCTCTTTGCTGACCAGAAATCCTGCGGCTGATTTTCTTACCTGTTGGGGAATGCCCACGATAGAAGCATGAGCTCTATGGCACGCACCAAAGGCATCATTTACGTAACAGTCTATGCCTTTTGCCATTTGTTGCGCAAAATCGGGATCATTATCGGTCTCTCCAGGGTAAAATCTGAGATTTTCCAACAGGAGCACTTGCTCTTTATTGAGTTTTCTCTTTATAGGCTGAACTCAGGTTTGAATTGTCCCTTAGGGCGCCCAAGATGAGAAGCGATGATGACCATCGCTCCCTGCTCGATCAGAAAATTCAAGGTTGGTAAAGCTGCCTTGATGCGCGTGTCATCTCGGATGTTTTTTTCCTCATCGAGAGGAACATTGAAATCCACACGCAGGAAGACCTTTTTGTCCTTTACGTCCAGGTCTTTTACAGAAAGCATGATTCCTTACCTGGAAATGAACTTTATCAAATCAACGAGCCGGCAGGAATACCCCCACTCATTGTCATACCAGGCTAAGACTTTTACCAGATTGTCATCGGTCACACGAGTGAAAAGACCGTCCACAATAGAGGAATGGGGATTGGACATAAAATCGACCGAAACAAGCGGTTCTTCGGTATATTGAAGGATTCCTTTCAATTCCCCTTCTGAAGCAGATTTAAAGGCCTGGTTGACGTCATCCGCAGAGACTTTTGTCTTTAGAAGAGCGACCAGGTCAACGATTGAGACATTGGCAGTGGGAACGCGAATCGCGATTCCGTCAATTTTACCTTGAAGCTCGGGCATTACAAGCCCGACAGCTTTGGCTGCTCCTGTGGTTGTTGGGATTTGAGATATCGCAGCCGCTCGGGCACGACGTAGATCTTTGTGGGGAGCATCCAGAATCACCTGGTCCATCGTGTAGGAATGAATGGTGGTCATGAACGCCTTTTCGACTCCAAATGCCTGGTGGATAACCTTTGTAGCCGGAGCCAGACAATTGGTAGTGCATGAGGCATTCGAGATGATGTGGTGATTGGCCGGGTCATAGGTGTCTTCATTGACACCCTTCACGAGCGTGACATCCGGCTCTGTGGCAGGAGCAGATATAATCACCTTCTCAGCCCCGCCTGATTCTATATGCTTGATGGCATCCTGTCTCTTCCTGAACAGACCTGTCGACTCGATGACAATGGATACCCCCAGGTCTTTCCAGGGCAGGTTGGCTGGGTCTCTCTCTGTGAGGATTTTTGTCGACTTTCCTTCAACGACTATGGCATCATCTGAGGCCTTGATATCCGCGTCCAGTATCCCGAGGACAGAGTCGTATTTCAGCAGATGAGCCAGTATTTTTGCATCGGCGATGTCATTCGCAGCAACGATCTCGATATCTGGATCCCGATAGGCAGCCCGAAAAACATTCCTTCCGATTCGTCCAAATCCGTTTATTCCAATTTTCACACTCATGAAAAACCTCCTATTTTTGTAATATCTTGTATTAGCATAAAAAGAGCCGTAAATCAATGAATTCCGTGGGGAAGTCCACATAAAGAAAGAACTGTTTTACTTCCTTTAGAGGTTTTGTGGTAAAATTTTGATTCGTCAGATAGTGTATAAATTTTATAGACTGGTTTGAGGAATAATCATGAAAATTCTAACTTCACAACAAATGAAAGACATCGATAGAAAAGCCATCCAGGAGATCGGAATAATCGGTCCTATATTGATGGAGAATGCCGGAATTCAAATCACCAGGGAGATTTTAACAAAATTTCCAGATATTCAGAAAGAAAAAGTCGTGATCGTGGCTGGGAAGGGAAACAACGGGGGCGATGGATTCGTGGTGGCTCGGCATCTGTTCAACCGCGGATGTCGTCCGGTGGTCCTTTTACTGGCTATGAAAAAAGAACTCAGAGGAGATGCGGCTCTGAATGCTAACATCGCGGGTAATATGGGTATCGAGATAAGAGAGATAAATTCCGTCAGAAAATGGAGTGCGAACAAACGGATTCTGACGAAAGCGACACTTCTAGTCGATGGGATTTTTGGAACAGGTCTCACCAAGCCCGCAAAGGGTCTTTTTGCCCAGGCTATCGAGGACATCAACAAGAGCAAGGCGTTCAAAGCAGCCATCGATATTCCTTCGGGATTGTCTGCCGATACTTTCGAGATCATAGGGTCGTGTGTGCGTGCTGATTTGACCGTGACCTTGGCTGCTGCGAAGATTGCTCATGTGTTCCCGCCGGCCGAGGATTATGTGGGAGAGCTGAAGATCTCCGATATCAGTATTCCGCCCTCTATGTTCGCAGAGGAAACTCTAAAGCTTGAATGGGTGGAAGAGGACATGATCCGACCTTACTTTGAGTGTCGAAGAAATGATACCCATAAAGGGACCTACGGCCACCTTTTTGTGGTGTCGGGATCTCTGGGAAAAACAGGAGCAGCCGTAATGGCCGGAAAGGCTGCTTTGAAAATGGGCGCTGGACTTGTAACGGTAGGAACGCCTCAGAGCTGTCTTCCGATTGTAGCCCGCTCCATGATGGAATTGATGACAGAACCCTTGCCGGAAACAGAGGAGGGGACTCTTTCCTCGCAAGCATTGGAAAAGGCTTTAGGTTTACTCAAGGGGAAGGACGCTCTCATGCTCGGACCGGGCATCTCGACTCATGAATCTACCACAGATTTTGTGATTACACTCCTCCCCCAAATCAAAATTCCTGTGGTCTTGGATGCCGATGCATTGAATATTCTCGCTGTGAAGACCGATCTCCTGAAATCCCTATCAAAGCCTGTAATCGTCACCCCTCATCCTGGGGAATTTGCTCGCCTTGTTAGGCTTTCTACAGAAGAAGTCTTAGCAAAGAGACTCGAGCTTGTTCCGCAGTTTGCCTCTGAACATGGCGTATATGTTGTCCTGAAAGGATACAGAACTCTGATAGCCGCACCGGATGGACGAACATACATCAATCCTACTGGGAATCCTGGTATGGCGAGTGCAGGCTCTGGTGATGTTTTGAGCGGGATGATTGCATCCATGATCATGCAGGAAAAAAATATTTTAGAAGCTGTCTTGGCTGCTGTCTACATTCATGGGCTCAGCGGAGACATCGGGACAAGGCGGTTGGGAGAAAAATTCTTGACGGCTGGAAACATAATCACCTATCTTCCTGCTGCGATGAAAATTCTCTCAGGCAATTCTTAAAAATCCTGATAAATGTCCAAGAAATTCCAAAAATCCAACAGGAATACCGAAAAGCTCAAAAGTTTATCCGAAAGAGAGACGTTCCTTATAGCGAAGAGATTAGCAGAGTCATTTGAGGGAAAAGAGGTAGTGTTTTTAATCGGTGAACTTGGTGCAGGAAAAACCGTTTTTGCCAAGGGGATTGCTTCGGGATTGGGATTGGAAGATGTTCACCAAGTCTGCAGCCCTTCTTTTACCCTGGTGAACATCTATCAGTCAAAGTTTACAATCTTCCATATAGATCTCTACCGATTGGCAAAAGAATCGGAGATCGAGGACATCGGGTGGGAAGAATATCTCGGACAAGGCGTTATCATTGTCGAATGGGGCGAAAAGCTGCATGTAGATATAGAGGCCATTAAGGTTACCATTGAAGTCGAGGATGATGACACGCGGAAGATAAGGATTGAAGGGAAATAACAGGATATAATCAGGATCGATTTTCGATTGCTTCGAGCAGTTTCCTCGTAGCTTTCCTAATATCATCCGAGGCCATAAGAGCGGAGATGACTGCAATGCCATCAGCCCCGGCAGAGATAACATCTCGGGCATTTTTTGCCTGAATCCCTCCGATAGCCAGGATCGGGATTTTGACCTTTTCCCTTATGGTTCGCAGCCCCTCGAGATGAAGAATCGTTCTCAGTTCTTCCTTGGATGGCGTGTAAAAGATAGGTCCCGCGCCGATATAACTGGCTCCCTTCGCTTCAGCTTCCTCTGCCTCCTTAATGGTATTGACCGAGATCCCTACCAGTCTTTGTTCTCCCAGGATTTGGCGGGCAAAGGGGAGGGGCAGGTCTTCCTGTCCCAGATGTACTCCATCAGCCTTGCAAGCGAGAGCGACATCGATCCGGTCATTGATGATGAAAGGGATGTTTCGGGATTTTAGATACTCGGATGCTTCCAAAGCCATGTTCAGGAATTGTTTGGTGCTGAGCTTTTTTCCCCGAAGCTGAACCAGCGTTGTTCCGGCCTCCACGGCTTCCCGGATAATGAAGACAAGGTTTCGGTCTCCTGCTGCCTCTGCGTCGGCAACGAGGCAGAGTCTCCAGTCTATAGGCTTCATCGCTTTCAGCATTATATCAACTCAAAAATCTTTAAACAATCGCGGGCATAGGGATGAACTTTCTCTATGCACTGCAGCCCTGGATTGAAAAATCGAGTAACTTCATGTATAAATCACTTCTAAACTAAAATTAAATCCGGGAGGATTTGCGATGGACCTTGTGTCAAAAATTTTCAATTTTATAACTGAAAACATATATCTAAGATTTCTCTTGATTTTTGCGGCATCTTTCGTGGTGGCCTTGATCGTGAAACTCATTATTCGAAATGTCCTGAAACCTCTTGCCAAGAAAACAAAAACAAAGGTCGATGACCTGATTATCAAAAGCATGTCTTCGATTATCTTCTATATTGTCATTGTCTTAGGCTTCAAAATCGCCATCCAGCACTTTGAATTTGAAACATCCCTGTACAGCAAGCTCGTCGATTCATTTTTAGTTATCATCGTGACTTTTTTAGCTTTGCGGATCATCAGCAACTTCACCAAACATTGGCTCACAGAATGGGCAGCAAAGACCAAATCTACGGCTGATGACAGGCTGATTCCTTTGGTGGCTAAAATCTTGAAAACAGTGGTCATTATTCTGGCGTTCGTATTCATTTTCGATGCTTGGAGCATCAACATCACCCCTCTTCTTACGACTGCGGGTATTGCTGGTTTAGCCATTGGTTTTGCCGTTCGGGATTCGCTGGCCAATATTCTCGGCGGAATTCAACTCGTTTTGGACAAGACCTTCAAAGTCGGGGACAAGATCCAGCTCGATAGCGGAGAAATGGGTGTTATCCTGGACATCGGACTCAGAAGCACAAAGCTGAAGACTTACGATAACGAAGTGATCTACATTCCCAACGGAAGTCTAGCCAATACGAAAGTCAAGAATTTCACCGTGCCTGACCTTTCTATCAGGGTTAATGCCAATTTCGGAGTCGAATATGGATCAGATCCTGAGAGAGTACGACAGGTTGTTGTCGAAGCGCTGAGAAAGATTGACAAAGTCCTTGAGGATCCTGAGCCTGTGGTTCAATTCTTAAATATGTCGGATTTTTCATTGGATTTTGTTGCCCGAGCATGGGTTGCCAGTTATACAGATGCCTATTCGACAAAAATTGCCATGACTGATGAAATCTACCTGGCTCTTAATAAGGCAAAGATTGGTATCCCTTTCCCGACACGAACCATCTACACAAAAAATATAGAATAGATAGGATTTGGAGATACTTTCTGCTGACGGTTGACAAGGGCAAATATTTTTTTATTTAATTAACCTGGTTGGGAGAAACGTCATGATTTCTAGAGTGAAAGCCTTAATACGTGAGGTAAAGGACTTCCCTAAACCAGGTATCGGCTTCAAAGATATCACACCAGTGATCCAGGATGCGGAAAGCTATAATTATATCGTCGACAGGATGGTTTCCTGGGGTAAAGATAAAAAGCCTCAAGTCGTGGTCGGAATCGAGTCACGAGGATTCCTGTTTGCTGCTCCTGTGGCCAGTAAACTGAAGTTAGGTTTGGCCATCATTAGAAAAAAAGGGAAACTCCCCAGGGAGACTGTATGCGTGAGGGCTCCTAATGAGTATGCCGTGGAAGACTTCGAGATGCACCACGACTGCATCCTGCCGGGACAGAAAGTGCTCATCATAGATGATCTTATCGCGACTGGCTCATCCTCTGTAAGTGCCATAGATCTTGTGAAAAAATTAGGGGGTGAGGTCGTCGGTTTTGCTTCCTTGGTGGAGCTGAGTTTCTTAAACGGAGTGGAATTCATAAAAAAAAGACATCCTGATGTGGACATCCTTTCCTTGATTCAATTCGAAGAATGAAGGGGTGAGGTATGCAAGGCTTTTTAGACCGCACTTTTTATCTTAAGGAAAACAACACCACCTTTCGGATCGAGATGCTTGGAGGTGTGACGACCTTTATGACTATGTCCTATATCATCTTCCTGCAGCCTGCCGTGCTTTCTCTGGCGGGGATGGACAGCGGGGCGGTCATGGTAGCCACCTGTATCTCCAGTGCCATAGCGACACTCCTGATGGGGCTTTTAGCCAGGTATCCATTTGCTCTGGCTCCTGCCGTCGGTCACAATGTGTTTTTCGCTGTTACTGTCTGTGGAACGATGGGATATTCCTGGCAGGTTGCCCTTGGGGCTGTATTCATTTCCGGAACTATTTTCCTGATCCTGTCCATCCTGAGGGTTTGGGGAAAACTGGTTGCAGCCGTGCCGGATTCCCTTAAGTATGGCATTGCCGTAGGTATTGGACTTTTGATCGCATTTGTCGGTTTTCAATTTGGAGGTGTCGTCGTCGATGACCCTGAAGTACTGGTGAGGATAGGAGACTTCACCAGCAAGCCTGTCTACCTGGCTCTTTTCGGCGTTTTCATCACCCTGGTTTTGATGGCCCTGCGGGTACATGGAGCTATTCTCATCGGGATCATTGCCACAGCTCTCTTGGGAATACCTCTTGGAGTCGTGAAGTATCAGGGCCTTCTTTCCGCCCCCCCTAGTTTAGCTCCTACTCTCTTGAAGTTGGATATTATGGGAGCGTTCCAAACAGGCCTCGTTACAGTGGTCTTTGTGTTTTTCTTCCTGGACCTTTTCGACACGATGGGTACTCTGATCGGTGTGAGCGGACAGGCTGGTTTTCTTAAACAAGGAAAACTTCCCCGAGCGGATCAAGCGATGTTTTCGGATGCTGTGGGGACAGTCAGTGGCGCCATGCTGGGGACCTCGACTGTGACGACCTACATCGAAAGTGCAGCCGGTATTGTCCAAGGTGCAAGAACAGGGCTCGCTAATGTTTTTACCTCGATCCTTTTCATTGCGGCTCTGTTTTTCAGCCCCTTAGCTGAGATGATTGCAGGAGTATATGAATTTGAGGGGATAAAGCTTCGCCCTGTGATAGCCCCTCCTTTGATCGTTGTAGGCTTTTTGATGATGAGGTGTGTGAGCTATATCAAATGGGATGATTTGACAGAAGCCATTCCCGCTTTCTTAGCTATAATCGTCATGCCTCTCACCCTCAACATCACAGAGGGAATTGCCTTCGGATTTATCTCTTATTCCTTCTTGAAGCTGGTTTCAGGTCGGGGCAAGCAGGTACACTGGATTATCTATCTGTTTTCGGCTCTGTTTGTGTTGCGATATATAATCGGGCAAGGCTGATATTCATCAACCGGTTTGCCTGACTTTTTTCAGCGTTCGGAGAACATTTAGAAAACATATCACCAAAGAACGTCTGTATAGATTCACGCAGCGCAATTTTTTCAATGTATGGAGGTAAGGTAAGACATGAAACCATTGAAAATCAAATCTCTATCGATTATTTTCGTTCTAGCAATTTTGTCCGCGAGTTGTGCCCGCGTCATGGTAAAAACTGATCTAACTTTGGGACCTTCAGAGATGAAATGGGTGAAAAAGACCCTTAAAGCCCTGACTTTGGAAGAAAAAATTGGTCAAATGGTGGCCTGCCGTTATTCTGGTCATTTTGTCAACAGGAATAGCGAAACCTTTCAAAACCTCAGGACTCTGATCGTGGAACAGAAGATCGGAGGCTTGATTATCTTTGGAGGCGAGGTCTATGAAACGGCCATCCTGACAAATACTTTCCAAGAAATGGCTAAAATTCCCCTGTTGATTGCATCTGACTTTGAAAGAGGGGCTGGGAATCAAATAGATGGAGCGACGCTTTTCCCTCCTCTTATGTCCCTGGGAGCAGCGAATTCCGAGGAATTGGCCTACACCATGGGCAAGATTACAGCCATGGAGGGGAGAGCACTGGGCATTCATATGACCTATGCGCCTGTGGTTGATGTAAATATCAATCCCGATAATCCCATTATCAACACCCGATCCATCGGAGAGGATCCTGAGCAAGTCGGCCATATCGCTCAAGCATTCATAAAGGGATGCCAGGACCATGGCCTTATCGCGACGGCCAAGCATTTCCCCGGCCATGGGGACACTGATTTGGATTCTCATAGTGTTCTAGCCTCCATAACGGGCGATCGAGATCGTTTGGACAAAGTAGAACTCTATCCTTTTAAGAGAGCCATCGAAGCCGGAGTTCAAGCCATTATGACGGCGCATCTCCATATTCCAGCCCTCGATCCAACTCCCGACCTCCCTGCCACACTTTCTTATCCTATTTTGACCGACCTATTAAGGAAAGAGATGGGCTTCCGAGGGATGATTGTCACTGATGCCATGGGAATGGGTGGAGTGACCACCCTGTATACTCCCGAGGAGGCGGCTTTGAGAGCTGTGAACGCCGGGGTGGATATGCTTCTCCTTCCTCCTAAACCTAAGGAAGTCATTCAAACTCTGGTCAATGCCGTAAGAGAAGGGCAGATCTACGAGTCGAGGATCGATTCCTCCGTAAACAGAATCCTTGAGGCGAAAGCAAGATTAGGTTTGCACCGGAGTGAATTCATCGACATAGAGACGTTGGATAGGAAGATAGGTTCCCTCGAAAACCTTGAACAGGCTGAAAGGATATTCGACAGCTCCATGACCCTTGTCAGGAACGAAGGCGATGTCCTTCCTTTGTCAGGGGATAAGAAGATGGCTGTGTTTTCCCTGAGCAGCGATCCTGGCGGCTATTTTGCCGGAAGAATGTTCGTTGAGGAACTGAAAAAGAGGAATCCTCAAATTATTGAATTCTTTGCTGAGGCTTCGACAGGGAGAGAATTCATCGTGGAAGCTGTCGAGAACGCCAAAAATGTCGAGGTCGTAGTAGTAGGACTTTTTTCCCGGTTGCGTGCGGGGAAGGGGAGCGTTGGTATCGATCCCAAACACATTCAATTGATCAGCTCTCTCTCGGAAGGATCTTCTTCTGTCGTTGTTGTCTCATTCGGGAGTCCCTATTTTTTGAGACATTTTCCAGACACGGATGTCTATCTCTGTGCATACAGATATACTGATGAAGCACAGATGTCTGCAGCGAAGGCCCTTTTTGGAGAGATCGATATCACAGGGAAAC